>OCHI01000597.1_pt1 | contig 35907 bp, 30 predicted proteins | sample 1538691 | NCBI WGS metagenome assembly OCHI01 (sample SAMN04571718, study PRJEB22368) | human gut metagenome | biome: human gut; material: stool | host: Homo sapiens | place: Luxembourg | collected 2012-09-21 | reverse complement strand
CCCGCCGCTTTTTCTGCATTTTGGACAGTTTATGTCAGAAAAGAAAAAACGGGAGGGACGGCGATCTCCGCCGTCCCTCTCATATTTTGCACGAGCATGACTGTAAGCCGGGTTCTGTATTTGACAGTCATCTATCTACGCGCCGCGTTGCCGCGGTACTCCAGCCACCCCGGGAGCGGTCGGGCCAACCTATATGCTCCCATACCGGTGTTGCTCCGGATAGAGTTTACAGCATCGGACACTCTCGAGCCGACGGGTGCGCTCTTACCGCACCTTTCCATCCTTACCTGAGATACTTGCATACCTCGGGCGGTCTATTTCTGTTGCACTTTTCCTCAGATCGCTCTGGGCGGGCGTTACCCGTTATCCTTGCCCTGTGGAGCCCGGACTTTCCTCACAGCGGGCCTTTCGGCCTCGCCGCGCGACTGTCTGTCATACTCGCACAACTATTTTAGCCCATGGCGCGGGGCTTGTCAACGGAAAATCCATTGCTATTTTGCCGTTCCTGCGCTATACTATATATTGAATTTGTATGTGCAGACGAAAGGATGAACGTCTATGACGATACAGGAATATCTATCCTCCCTGCGGGGAAAAACAGCGGCAGTGCTCGGCATCGGCGTGAGCAACACGCCGCTCATCGAGCTTTTGTGCCGAAACGGTGTGCAGGTCATCGCCTGCGACAAAAAGAGCCGCGAAGACCTCGGCGAGCGCGCGAAGCAGCTCGAAGCGCTGGGCGCGCACTTGCAGCTTGGCGAAGGCTACCTCGATGATCTGCGCGCGGACGTCGTTTTCCGCACGCCGGGCATGCGGCCGGACGTTCCGGCGCTGCTCGAGGCGAAAGCGCGCGGCAGCATCGTGACGTCGGAAATGGAGATCTTTTTCGAGGTCTGCCCCTGTACGATCATCGGCGTGACGGGCAGCGACGGCAAGACCACCACAACGAGCATCATCGCCGAAATGCTGCGCGCGGCGGGGAAGACCGTGTATCTCGGCGGCAACATCGGCCACCCGCTGCTGTGCGACGCGGAGAAGATGCAGCCTGAAGACTTCGCGGTCGTCGAGCTCTCGTCGTTCCAGCTGCTTGATATGAAGCGCTCGCCGCACATCGCGGTGATGATGAACCTTGCGCCGAACCATCTGGATGTGCACAAGGATATGGACGAGTACATCGCGGCGAAGGAGAATATCTATCTCCATCAGCACGAGGGCGACATCGCCATTTTCAACGAAGACAACGACATCACGCGCTCTCTTTCGAAAAAGGCATCCGCGCGGACGCGGCTTTTCAGCCGCCGCGAAGAGGTCGCGGACGGCACATTCCTGCGCGGAGATACTATCGTTCTGCGCCATGACGGATGCGAGGAAGCGGTCATGCAGATCTCTGACATCCGTCTGCCGGGGATGCACAATGTCGAAAACTACCTCGCCGCCGTGACGGCACTCGACGGTTTGGTGCCCTACGAGGTCATGCGCGAGACTGCGCGTACCTTTGCCGGCGTCGAGCACCGCATCGAGCCGGTGCGGACGATCCGTGGCGTGCAGTGGTACAACGATTCCATCGCGTCGAGCCCGACGCGTACCATCGCGGGGCTCAACGCGTTCAACGAAAAGGTCATTCTGCTCGCGGGCGGATATGACAAGCATATTCCCTTTGCACCCCTTGCACCCGAGGTGATAAAGCACGTCAAGCTGCTTATTTTGTGCGGCGCGACAGCGGACGCCATCGAAAAGGCCGTGCGCGAGTGCCCGGACTATCACGGCAGCCCCGAGATCGTGCGCTGCGAGAGTCTGGAGGACTGCGTGAAGACCGCCTACGAGCGCGCAGTGCGCGGCGACATCGTGACGCTCTCGCCCGCGTGCGCGGCGTTCGATCAGTTCGCGAACTTCATGGAGCGCGGCAAGGTGTTCAAGAAGCTCGTCATGGCGCTGGGCGAATAGGGAAAAGCCCGCGCGGCATAGGCTTCACTGGAATCGGGGTGAGGCTCTGTGCCGAAATGGAGACACAGAAGACTTTCGGGAAAGAAGCGGGCGCTGCTGCTTGTGCTGTTTTTGCTCGCGGCGCTGCTGGCGCTCGCCATCGTGGCAATGACGCACCTAAAACCCGTGCTCACGTCGCTCGCAACGGCGCGCGTGTCAAATACGGTCAACGGCATCGTGACCGCCGCCGTGAACGAAACGATCTACAGCGGCGGCGTAGATTATGACCAGCTCATCTCCTTTGAAAAGGACAACGAGGGAAAGATCACGGCGGTCAAGAGCAACATGGCAGAGTTCAACCGTTTGCAGTCCGCCATCATCGACGAGGTACTCGAAAAGCTCTCCGAGGTGACGACGAAGGAACTCTCCGTGCCGGTCGGCACGCTGCTCGGCTCGCCGTTTTTGGCGGGGCGCGGGCCGCTGATCCGCGTGCGGATGCAGTCGGTCGGCTCGTCGAGCGCGCATTTTGAAAATGCGTTCACGTCGGCGGGCATCAACCAGACGAAGCACCAGATTTATCTTGTGGTGGACGTGTACGTCAGTATCCTGCTGCCGGGCTTTTCCACAACGACAAAATTCAGCAACACCTATTCCGTGGCGGAGACCGTTATCGTCGGCTCCGTGCCGGACAATTACACCTATTTCAGCAATGGCGAGGACATGGAGCAGAACGCGGAAGATTACATCATGAACAACGGCTGACTGCCTTTTGCGCACCGCCGGAGAGAGGGAACGCACTATGGACAAAAATATCCGGATCGACGAGATCGTAACACGGCTGAATGCCGCCTCCGACGCTTACTACGGCGGGCAGGAGGAGCAGATGACGAACTACGAGTGGGACGCTCTGTTTGACGAGCTGACCGCTCTGGAAAAAGCGACCGGCTATGTCCGGCCCGACAGTCCCACGCAGGTGACGAGCCATTCCGGAAACGAAATGGACGGCGAGGGGGAGAAGGAAGCGCACGAGTACCCCGCGCTCTCGCTCGCCAAGACGAAAAAGGTCGAGGAATTGCAGGACTGGGCGGGCGAGCGCGACATTTGGCTCTCGTGGAAGCTCGACGGCTCGACGCTTGTGGCGACGTATGACGGCGGCGCGCTCACGCGCGTTTTGACGCGCGGCAACGGCACCGTCGGCACGAACATCACCTATATGGCCTCCGCCATCCGCGGTATTCCTGCGAAAATCAGCGACAAGGGCCACCTCGTCGTGCGCGGCGAGGCGACCATCTCCTACGCAGATTTCGAGGCCATCAACGACACGCTCGAGGACGCGGACGACCGCTACGCAAACCCCCGCAACCTCGCCGCCGGCACGCTGGCGCTCGACAAGACGAATCTCGACAAGGTGAAAGAGCGAAACGTGACATTCACACCGTTCACGCTCGTCCACACGGATGAAGTGATCCGCTCCTGGGGCGCGCGGATGGACTATCTTGACCAAATGGGCTTTACAACTGTCGAGCGCGAGCGCACGAGCGCGAAGGACCTGCCCGACGCCATCGCGCGCTGGACGAAAAAGGTCGACTCCGGCGAGATGGGCATTCCCGTGGACGGCCTTGTCATCACCTACGACGACACGGACTACGCCGCGACCGGCAGCGTGACGGGTCATCACGCCACGCGCGCGGGTCTTGCCTACAAGTGGGCGGACGTTTCCGCCGACACGGTGCTCGATCACATCGAATGGTCGTGCGCGGCCTCGACCATCACGCCGGTCGCGGTCTTTGACCCTGTGCAGCTCGAGGGCACGACTGTCACGCGCGCAAGCCTCTGCAACGTCAGCGAGCTCGAGCGCCTCGGCATCGGCAAGGACCGCAAGACCGAGCTTCGCATCATCAAGGCCAACAAGATCATCCCGAAGTGCATCGCGGTCGTCAGGGCCGAGGGCAGCTATGAAGTCCCGACGGCCTGTCCCGTCTGCGGCGCGGCGACCGAGGTGCGTATCAGTCCCATCAGCGGCGTGAAGACGCTGCGCTGCACCGATCCGAACTGTCCCGCCAAGCACTTGAAGCGCTTTGTCCGCTTTGCGAGCAAGGGCGGGCTTGATATCGACGGCCTCTCCGTGCAAACGCTGCACGAGTTCGTCAACCGCGGCTATCTGCGCGATTTTGCCGACCTCTATCATCTGGACGCGCACGCGGACGAGATCGTAAAGCTCGAAGGCTTTGGCGAAAAGTCCTGCGCGAACCTGTTGGCGGCCATCGAAAAGAGCCGCAAAGTCGACCCCATCCACCTGATCTTCGCCCTCTGCATCCCAAACATCGGCACGGACGCGGGCAAGAAGCTCATCGCAGCGCTCGGCACGAAGGGCTTTTTATCACGCATCGAGAGCGGCGAGAGCTTCGAGGACGTGGACGGCATCGGCGTCGAGCGTTCAAACGCGCTCCTGAACTGGTTTGCTGACGATGAAAACAAAAACCTCTTCGACCGCCTGATGGCAGAGCTCACACTGGAGGACGCCGCCCCCAAGCAGGAGGCCGACGGAACCTGCAAAGGTCTGAGCTTCGTCATCACGGGCGATGTGCACCTCTTCAAAAACCGCAGCGCGTTCAAAGCCTACGTCGAACAGCAAGGCGGCGCCGTGACCGGCAGCGTCTCGGGGAAGACAACGTACCTCGTCAGCAACGACGGGGAATCGAATTCGTCGAAGACGAAAAAGGCAAAGGAACTGGGGGTTCCTATTCTTTCCGAGGAAGAATTTGTCTCTCGGTTCGGAGGTCCCGAATCTGCTGACTCTGCGGAAGTGCAAATCGGCATTGATACACTGCTGTGATCTGCTGCTGCACCGTGCAGCGGCGGTTTTCCGCACTGTGCGGAAACGGGCAACTAAAGGGGGATACTCTCTTTCAAAAGAGAGTATCCCCCTTTAAATCCCTCGAGAGAAATTTTACATTGGCAGTTTGTAGCTCGAAGAGCTGCACGCGCTGCGCAATCAGGTGCGGTGTACATGGCTTTGCCATGAATCCCTACCGCCTCGTTACCACTCTCAACCGCGCCTTACTACCGTGAGGCGCGAGTGACGTTTACTCGGCGGCAGACTGTGTGCCAAATGCGGCATTGCTGGCGCTCGCCGCGATATGCGTACTACTGGTAGACGGTGATTACACTGCACCAAAACAAGATTCGAGAGCGGCAGCGGATGATAGGAGCACACTAAGTCGTATAGCAGGAATCAACGCGGCTCTGCCGCGCGCAGGCATTACATTCCGGAGGCAAAAGACTTGTGCAAGCCCGAGATTGCCAATCAAAACCCTTTCTCTTGGGGGGTGTAAGGGGGGCTATTCTCTTTCCTCGGAAAGAGAATAGCCCCCCTTTGTCGCGTCCCCACACAGTGTGGGGAACATTCCTTCCGCATGAAGTGCGGAAAACTCACATCATATCCTTGATATGATTCAGCCGATCCAGCGCAGCGTACAGCGTCTCATCCTTCTTCGCGAAGTGCAGACGCACAATATTGTTGATCGGTTCATTGAAGAACGAGCTGCCCGGCACGGCGCCGACGCCGGCTTTTCTCGCCAGCTGCTCGCAGAAGTCGACGTCGCTCTGGCCCTTCTTGAGGTACGGGGAGATGTCGGCCAGCACGAAGTACGTGCCCTCGGGATCGGTGAAGGGGATGCCGATGTCGCGCATGCCCTCGGTGAAGATCTTTTTCATGTGCGCGTAGTGCGCGCCGAACTCGTCATAGTAGCTCAGCGGCATGTTGAGGCCGACGACGGCGGCCTCCATCAGAGGCGACGGGCAGCCGACGGCGTTGAAGTCGTGGTACTGGCGGATGCGCGCCATGATGTTCTCCGGCGCGATGGCATAGCCGAGTCTCCAGCCGGTGACGGAGTAGGTCTTGGAGAGCGACGAGCAGGAGACCGTGCGCTCCCACATGCCGGGGATGCTGTTCATGTAGACGTGCTTGCGGCCGTCGTAGATGATGTGCTCATACACCTCGTCCATGATGGCGTAAACGTCGTAGCGGATGCAGAGGTCGGCGATGGTCTTGAGCTCTTCCTCGGTGAAGACCTTGCCGCTCGGGTTCGAGGGATTGCAGATGATGATGGCCTTGGCGCCGCCGCGGAACGCATCTTCGAGCACGTTCGGGTCAAAGGAGAACGTCGGCGGATTCAGAGGGACAAAGACCGGCTCGCAGTCGGCCATGATGACCTGTGCGCGGTAGTTTTCGAAGAACGGGGAGAACATCACGACGCGGTCGCCCGGATTCGTCAGGGCGAAGAGCGTGTCGACCATCGCTTCGGTCGAGCCGATGGTCGCGACGATCTCGGTCTCGGGGTCGATGGTGCGGCCCATGAAGTGACCGCATTTGCGCGCGATGGCCTGGCGAAAATTCGGCGCACCCATCGTGATGGGGTACTGATGGGGGCCTTCGTGGCTCACGACCTCGAGGCGGTCCATCATCTCCTTGGGCGGGTCAAAATCGGGGAAGCCCTGCGCTAAGTTGATCGCGCCGCATTCGTTGGAGATACGCGTCATTCTGCGAATGACGGAGTCGGTAAAGTGCTGATTTCTTCTGCTCATTTCCTGCATGGGTGTGCCGTCCTTTCCGTTGCGGTCAGTGCGGAACACGCTCGCAGAGCCGCGATCAAGTGAAGTTGTTCTTAATATTACATAAAGATGAGAGAATGTCAAGTATTACAAAGGACAACATGACGAAGTTCGACGCTTTGTCACGATAAAGCAGGAACGCGGCGGCCGCTTTTGTATAGAATGGAGCAGGCGAACGCCGGGAGAGGAGGGGAAAAGCATGTATTCGAATCCGCCGCCGCGCCCGCCGGGACCGCCGCTGTTCGGCCCGTGGCACTGCGTGGGTGTTTGCGCGCTGGCGCTGGGGCTCGGTATTTTCATCGCGGCTGTTTTTCCGGTGGGGGCGCTGATGTTTCTGGTCGCGTTTCTTCTCATCTTTTGCGGCATCGGCTGCCTGCGCAGATTCTAACATCGGTTGAAAAGGGTATGAATATTGGGAGGGAAAAGCATGAAAATTGTCGTTTGGAAGTCACCCAAGGTCCTCTCGTCGCTGCTGCGGCGCGTATTTGGCGTCAGGGAGGAAGCATAACGCGCGTCCACAGTGCATAGAGTGCAGTAACCACTTAGCCGAAGGAGAGGGACTGCAATGGAACTGGAATTGAAAAAGGAGCAGTTTGCCTGTTATCAGGCGTTACCGCAGCTCAGCGAGAACCGCGAGGAGACAACGGAGACCATCGTGCCGGACTATCTGCCGGACATTGCCCGCATCGTGGATGCGAGCGGGTGCCTTTTCCTGCGCAGCCGTGAGATCGCAGACGGAAAAGCGCAGGTGTCGGGCACGGTCCGCATGACGCTTTTGTACGTGGCCGAGGACGCGCAGGGGATGAAGTCGTTTGAATATACGCTGCCGCTCGACGAGACGATCGAGGGGCGCGCGCTGAGCGGCAGCGCGGACAGCTGCCTCGACGGCCGGCTCTGCTCGTGCGAAGTGCGCATGCTCAATCCGCGTAAGGTGTTCACGCGCGTAAACGTGGAGCTGACGCTTACGCCCTACGTGCCCGCGTCGCTGAGCGTGTGCAGCGGCGTGAAGGAGCAGGAAGCCTACAAGATCGAAACGTTGTGCGAGAAAAAGGACATCGGTATTATCCGCGCCATTCGGGAAAAGGACTTCACGTTTTCCGATGAAGTGCTGCTTTCGGGCACGAAGGAGCCCATTCAGGAGCTTTTACGCACAAAGTGCGCGCTGCGCGTGACCGACTGCAAGTCGATCGGCAACAAGATCGTGCTCAAGGGCGTCGCGCGGCTGGATGCCATCTACTTGGATGAGAGCGGGAATCTTGCGTCGATGAGCAGTGAATTGCCATTTTCGCAGATCCTAGACGGCCTTGCCGAAGAGGAGGGCGAGACGACGGTGCGCGCGTCGCTGCGCCTGACAGGCGCGGAGATCCATGTCGGCAGCGAGAGCGAGCCGGACAACAACCGCGCCATCTCGCTGCGGCTCTACATCAGCGCGTTCACAGCGGTGCGCGAGGTGAAAAGCGTTTGCTGTGTGGCGGACCTTTACAGCACGGCCTACGACCTGACCGCGAAGACGGAGACGGTCGAGCTGTGCGACAGCGCGGCGCTGGTGCTGCGCGAGCAGCTCGTGCGCGAAAAGATCGAGACCGGGGCCGAGGTGCAGACGGTGCTGGCGACGGACGTGATCTTCAGCAGCGCGGGCGTGAGCGGCGGAGGAGAGAGCGCGTCGCTGCGCGCGACGGCGAATCTGCGCGTGCTGTATCTCGACGAAAACGCCGTGCCGCTGCTCTCCGAGCGGCGGAGCGAGGTGCTGCTCGAGACCGACCTTCCGGGCAGCGGACAGGCGCGGGTGCAGGACATGTACGCGGGCGAGATCGCCGCGTCCGTCGGCGCGGACGGCGTGGAGCTGCGCTTCCCCGTAACGTTTGCCGTCAGCGTGGCGGAAACGCCGCGTTATCCTTGTCTTCAGTCGCTTGAGGCCGAGGAGTGCGGGAAAAAGGACGAGAACGTCCCCTCGCTCGTGCTCCGCGCGATGAAGCAGGGCGAGCGGCTGTGGGATATTGCCAAGCTGTACCGCACGACGGTCGAGGCCATCCTTGCGGCCAACGAGCTCAAGGAGGAATCCGCCGCGGTGATCGGAAAGCTGCTGCTGATCCCGCGCAGGCGCTGAGGAACGGAGGAAGAGGGTATGAGCATGAATACGGAGATCTATCAGGATATTTCGACCCGCACGGCGGGGGACATCTACATCGGCGTCGTCGGCCCCGTGCGCGCGGGCAAGTCGACGTTCATCAAGCGCTTTATGGAAACGCAGGTCATCCCGAACATCGACAATGTCTACCGCCGCGAGCGGGCGAAGGATGAGCTGCCGCAGAGCGGCAGCGGCCGCATGGTGATGACGGCGGAGCCGAAGTTCGTGCCGGAAGAGGCGGTGGACATCGCGCTTGACGAGGGCAGCAGCTGCTCGGTTCGGCTCATCGACTGCGTGGGCTATATGATCCCGGGCGCGACGGGGCAGATGGAGGGCGAGAGCCCCCGCATGGTTTCGACACCGTGGCTCGACCACGAGGTGACGATGAGCGAGGCGGCGGAGCTTGGCACAACGCGCGTCATCCGCGAGCATTCGACCATCGGCGTCGTTGTGACGACCGACGGCAGTATCACCGATATCCCGCGCGAGGACTACATAGAGGCCGAGGGCCGCGTCATCCGCGAATTACAGGAGATCGGCAAGCCCTTCCTCGTCCTGCTCAACGCGACAGAGCCGGAAAGCGATCGCGTGCAGGCAATGGCAAGGGATATCGCTTCACGCTATGGCGTGACATGTCTGCCCGTCAATTGCCTGACGCTCGACGACAACGCAGTGGGAATGATTCTCAAGGCCATCCTTTACGAGTTCCCGCTCTGCGAGCTGGACCTCTTCATCCCGCCGTGGGTCGAGGCGCTTGCCGACGATCACCCGATCAAAAGCGGCCTCTATCAGGCCATCCGCGAGAACACAGGCAGCCTCCACTGTATCCGAGAGGTGCAGGGCGCGATCAGCGCCATCGGCGGCTGCGAAAGCGTCAGCAGCGCGCGCATCACGTCCATTCAGCTCGGCACGGGCGTCGCCGCGGCGGAATTGCAGCTCCCGCGCGCACTGTTCTACCGGACGCTGAGCGAGCAGTCGGGCTTCGATGTGAAGGATGACGGCGATCTGCTGAGCCTTCTCACTGAGCTCTCGTCGGTCAAGGCGGAGTACGACAAGGTGGCGCAGGCGGTGTCCGATGCGCGCGAGAGAGGCTACGGCATCGTTGTGCCGACGGTCGACGAGCTGAACCTCGAAGAGCCGGAGATCATGAAGCAGGGCGGGCGCTACGGTGTGAGGCTCAAGGCGAGCGCGCCGAGCCTGCATATCATCCGCGCCGACATCGAAACGACGGTTTCGCCCATCGTCGGCAATGAAAAGCAGAGCGAAGACATGGTCAACTACCTCTTGCAGGAGTTCGAGGGCGACACGACGAAGATCTGGCAGTCCAACATCTTCGGCCGCAGCTTCCACGAGATCGTGAACGAAGACTTGCAGGCAAAGCTCAAGCACATGCCGGACGACGCGCGCCTCAAGCTCCGCCAGACGCTTGAGCGCATCATCAACGAGGGCACGGGCGGTCTCATCTGTATCATCCTGTAAAGAAACAAAGCGAGAGGAGGTTCCTCTCGCTTTGTTACATTCCTGTAACTGGAATGTCATCACTTTGTAACTTGTCATTTCCACTGCCCGCTGTTATGCTGTTCTATAAGAAGGATAACAGGAGGAAGAGGATATGAGCCGAAAGATCGCGCTGCCGCTGCTGGTGGCAGCGGCGCTTGTCAGCATCATCTTAGCAAGCCGCACCCCGCAGCCCATTATAGAGGAATTGCCACCGGAGGAGGCTGACGCGCCCACCGCGCTGCTCACGCAGACCGAGGAGGTCGGTGATCAGACCGTCACGCTGAGAGTCTACGAGCCGGATGAGGCTGGCTATGCGCGCTACGCGCTCTTTGGCGCGGACGGTGCGGAGATCGACATACCGTTCGGCGTGAATCGCGGCACTTGGATCGGGAATGGCAACGCTGCCGAAAAAGTCTCCCTCACCGCACGGGACGATGTGCTCGGATTTCCGGGCTTCGAGCTTGAAACGATCCAAGGCATAGTTATGACAGTTTGTGACTTCTATGCGCTGACGGAGCAGGGCTTCGTCTATGCGGGAAGGACCGTTGGCTATGACTTTGATGATGCGGCGGAGGGCGACGGCGCGTGGCCGCTTGATCTCACGGGAGATGGGCGCAGCGAACTCATTACGCGCAGCACCTTTGGCGACGGCATGTCGTGTGTTTTTGTCTACCGTTGGAACGCCGCGGAGGGGGGCTCTCAGCGCAGTGAGGTCGACTGGGATAAGGCGGACGCGCAGCTTGCGCGCCTGAGTGCGCCCCTCGGCGTGACCGCGCGGGCGGAGACCTATCACGCACAGGACAATACTATTACGCTGACGCTCTACACGGAAAGCGGCACGAAGGAAACGACGCTGCCGCTTTCCACAGATATTCTCGGCGAGTGGTTTGCAGAGGACTGACCGGAATGATATAAAAAGGAACCGATTCGAAAGAATCGGTTCCTTTTTTACTGAAAAATTTACTTGGCCAGCACTTTTTTGAGTTTGGCGAAACGGGGGAGGGAGTCCTCCTTCGGGAGCTTGGGCTCGCCCTGAATGAGGGGAAGGACATAGTCGATGAGCTCCTGCTTGACGCCGTTATGAGAGTCGTTGATCCACTCGAGCGGGATCTTCTTCTCGAAGTTTGCGACCTCGGTGAGCGGCAGCAGCTTCGTCTTGCAAACGTAGTGGCCGTCCATAGTCTCACGCTCAAAGGCGACCATCTTGTCGGTGATGCCGGCGACGGCGTTCTCCACCGCGGCACGACCGGCCATGACGGCCTCTTCGATATCGGTCTCGCTTGCGAGGTGTGCGCCGCAGCGCTGGAGCAACGACAGCTCAATGCCGCGCACCTTCGCGCCGGTCTTTTCCTTCACGATGCTCGCCAGCAGCGCGGCGAGGCCGCCGAGCTGCGCGTGGCCAAAGCCGTCCGTCGCGCTGGTCTTGGCCTCGGAGACAAAGCTGCCATCGGCATAGTGGATGCCCTCGGATACGGCGACCATGCAGCTGCCGGTCTCCTTGTAGATGCGCTCGACGTCGGCAAGGAACGTGTCCATGTCGAAATCAGTCTCGGGCAGGTAGATGAGGTCGGGACCCGCGCCGTACTTCGTCGCGAGCGCGGCGGCGGCAGTCAGCCAACCGGCGTGGCGGCCCATGATCTCGACAATGCAGATCATGCCCGTGTCGTAGACGTGCGCGTCCTGATAGACCTCCATCAGGCTCGTCGCGATGTACTTGGCGGCGCTGGCATAGCCGGGGCAGTGGTCGGTGCCATAAAGGTCGTTGTCGATCGTCTTGGGCACGCCCATGACGCGGCACTCGTAGCCGACCTTCTGCATGTACTTGCTGATTTTATTGCAGGTATCCATCGAGTCATTTCCGCCGTTGTAGAAGAAATAGCGGACGTCGTGCTTTTTGAATACCTCAAGGATGCGCTTGTAATCGGTGTCGTCCTCGTCGGGGTCCTTCATCTTGTAGCGGCAGGAGCCGAGGGCGGAGGAGGGGGTGTACTTTAAAAGCTCCAGCTCCTTCGGGTCTTCCTGACTCATGTCGAACAGGCGGTCTTCGAGCACGCCCTTGATACCGTGCTCTGCGCCGTAGACATTCGTGATGCATCCGGAATCGAGCGCCGTGCGGATGACGCCGTAAGCGCTCGCGTTGATGACGGAGGTCGGGCCGCCGGACTGGCCGATGATGCACGCGCCTTTCAATTCACTCATAGCAGTTCTCCTTATCGCTTAGGCCTTGCCAGCGCAGCCGAGCACATCGACGAGCTTGTGGCGGACGAGCTCCTTGATGTTGGCGCGGGCGGGCTTGAGATACTCGCGCGGGTCAAACTTGTCGGGATGTTCATCGAGGAAGGCGCGCACGGTGCCGGTCATGGCAAGGCGCAGGTCGGAGTCGATGTTGATCTTGCAGACGGAGAGCTTTGCGGCCTCGCGCAGCTGATCCTCGGGCACGCCGATAGCGTTGGGCATCTTGCCGCCGTGCTCGTTGATCATCTTGACATACTCCTGCGGGACGGAGGAGGAGCCGTGCAGCACGATGGGGAAGCCGGGCAGACGCTTGGAGACTTCCTTCAGCACATCGAAGCGCAGCGGGGGCGGGACGAGAATGCCCTGCTCATTGACGGTGCACTGCTCGGGCTTGAACTTGTAAGCGCCGTGAGAGGTACCAATGGCGATGGCAAGGGAGTCGCAGCCGGTCTTGGAGACGAATTCCTCGACTTCTTCGGGATGGGTGTAGGACGCCTCGTGCGCGGCGACCTTGACCTCGTCCTCGATACCGGCGAGGGTGCCGAGCTCGGCCTCGACCACGACGCCGTGGTCATGTGCGTACTCGACGACCTTCTTCGTGATCTCGATATTTTCGGCAAAGGGCTTGGAGGAGGCGTCGATCATGACGGAGGTGAAACCGCCGTCGATGCAGGACTTGCAGGTCTCGAAGTCCGGGCCGTGGTCAAGGTGCAGCACGATGGGGATATCGGGGCAGCACTCGACAGCAGCTTCCACGAGCTTGACGAGGTAGGTGTGGTTCGCGTAGGCGCGGGCGCCCTTGCTGACCTGCAGGATCACGGGCGCGTGCTCTTCCTGGCAGGCCTCGGTGATACCCTGCACGATCTCCATGTTGTTGACGTTGAACGCGCCGATGGCGTATCCGCCGTCATAGGCTTTTTTGAACATTTCAGTAGATGTTACGAGCGGCATAATATCTTCTCCTTTGATAAAAAGTTATTTCAAATGTTTGGTACGTTTGGAACTAATTGAATTGTAACACAGAAATTTGATTTTGCAAGAGAATTTGCGATATTTTTGAAAAAAGGAGACAAAACCGATTCGCTTTGTCTCCTTTCTTTGCTTAATTGACCCAGATCGCGGGAAGGCGGGTGCAGGTGAGGCCCATTTTCCACTGCAAATGCAGCGACGCTTCGTTTCCGTCGACCACGTGGCAGTAGGGCGTGCGGCCCTCCTTCAGCGCCGCGGCGATCAGAAATGCTTCCAGCTGCGCGGCATACCCGCGGCGGCGGAACGGCGGTAGAATTTCGAGCATGCCCATGCTGCCGTCGTCATGAAAACCGGCGAAGCCTGCGAGGGCATCGCTCTCAAATACGCCGAAGAGTGCGCCGTGTTCGATGCGGTTACGGATGTACGCACCGTCGCCGTCGTGATAGACGGACGCGGCCAGCGCCGCGTGCTCCTGCGTCAGCGGGCGGATGTCCGCCGTGACGGGGCAGGGCGGCTCGCCCTTTTCATAGACCCACTGCGTGCAGCGCATGGAATCGTGCAGGGAGAATTCCCGCATCAGCGCTGCTGCGGCATCGTCACTTTTGACGGTGAACAGCTTGGGAGCGGCAGGGCAAAGCGTGCGAATCTTTTCGCACAGAAGCGCGCCGTCCTGTATGTCGCTCAGCAGAAACGTTCCGTCCGTGCTGAGGACAAGAGAGCCTTCATCTCCGTCATAAAGCAGGCGGCCTGCGCCGCGGCGCAGTGATTCCGTCATGTCGACGCACTCGGGCGCGGTGTTCATCAGATGTTCGCCTTGACGGTCTCGGCGATCTGATCCGCTGTCAGGCCGTATTCGCGCAGCACGTCCACCGCCTTGCCGGACTGACCGAAGCGGTCGTTCACGCCGATCTTGTGGAACTTGCAGTTCACCTTGCCCATCAGGACGTCGGCCACGGCGTCACCCAGACCGCCGATGACGCTGTGCTCCTCGACGGTGATGACCTTGCCGCACTTTTCAGCCCATTCGGTGACGCACGCAGCGTCGATGGGCTTGATGGTGTGGATGTTGATGACGGCGGCGTCGATGCCCTCCTTGGCGAGCTTCTCCGCGGCGGCGAGGGATTCGCTGACCATCAGGCCGGTCGCGAAGATCGCGACATCCTTGCCCTCGCGCAGGACGTTTGCTTTGCCGATCTCAAAGGGCTTGACCATGTCGCCCTCGAACACGGGGGAGGCGAGACGCGCAAGGCGCATGTAGACAGGACCGTTCATCTCGGCGATCGCCATGGTGGCGGCCTTGGCCTCGTTGGCGTCCGCGGGGCAGATGACCGTCATGCCGGGGATGACGCGCATGAGGGCGATGTCCTCGATGCACTGGTGGCTGCCGCCGTCCTCGCCGACGCTGACGCCCGCATGGGTCGCGCAGATTTTGACATTGAAGTGGGGATAGGCGATGGAGTTGCGAATCTGCTCATAGGCGCGGCCGGCCGCAAACATCGCAAACGAAGAGCAGTAGGGGATGAGGCCCATCGTGGACATACCGGCGGCAATGTCGACCATGTTGGCCTCGGCAATGCCGCAGTTGTAGAATTTTTCGGGGTGCGCCTTGGCGACCTTGCAGGTCTGCGTGGCGTTGGCGAGGTCGGCGTCGAGCACAACGACCTTATCGTTCTTTTCGACCAGTTCGATCAGCGCTTCGCCGTAAGCCTGACGGGTTGCAATTTTATCAGCCATGTTCTTAGTCCTCCAATTCCTTCAAAGCCTGCTCGCGCTGCTCGGCATTTGGGGCCTTGCCGTGCCAGCCGACCTGATTCTCCATGAACGAAACGCCCTTGCCCTTGACGGTGTGTGCAAGGATGGCCTTGGGCTTGCCGGGCATGGTAGGCTTGGAGAGTGCGGCCTCGACGGCGTCAAGATCGTTGCCGTCGGGCAGCTCGACGAGGTCAAAGCCGAACGCGCGGAGCTTGGCGGGCAGATCGCCGAGGCTCATGACCTGATCGTTCGTGCCGTCGATCTGTAGGCCATTGTTGTCGATGATGACGGTCAGATTGTCGAGCTTATAGTGCGCGGCGGCCATATAAGCCTCCCAGATCTGTCCTTCCTGGCTCTCGCCGTCGCCGACGAGGGCGAAGACCTTCGTATCCTTGCCGAGATGCTTGGCGCCCAGCGCCATGCCGACGGCGATGGACACGCCCTGACCGAGAGAGCCCGTGGAGGCGTCCACGCCGGGGACCTTCTTGGCGTCGGGGTGGCCCTGCAGGATGGAGTGCAGCTGGCGGAAGTTCGCATACTCGTCGCGGGAGATAAAGCCCTTGGCGGCGAGGACCGCGTAGTAGCAGGGGGCGGCGTGACCCTTGGAGAGCACGAAGCGGTCGCGGTCGGGATCGTGCGGGTTCTTGGGGTCAACGCGCATGTGATTGAAGAAGACGCTGGTCATCAGTTCCACAGCGGACAGCGAGCCGCCGGGGTGACCGCTGCCGGCGTTGGCGGTCATCGTGATGATGTCGCGCCGCACCTGCCGGCAGATGGGGGAAAGCTCTTTTGTATTCATGGAAACCCTCCTTGAAAAATACATTTCATCAACTGTTAAGTATATCGGATGAAGCCGGGAAAGTCAATTTTAATCCTCGTTCTTTTTCATCTTTACATGCGACAAGGGATTTGCCTTTGCAGCAACGCGCAGCGCGTCGTTATCAATGTGTGTGTAGATCTCCGTCGTATTGAGATGCTCATGCCCGAGCACCTCCTGCACGGCTTTGACGTCCACGCCGTTTTGCAGCATGAGCGTCGCCGCCGTGTGGCGCAGCTTGTGCGAGGAGTATTCTGAAGCGTCGAGCCCCGCGGCGCTCAGGTGCTTTTTGACGAGCGCGTGGACGCTCGAGCGGCTGATGCGCTCGTTGCGCGACGAGAGGAAGAGGGCATTGTGGTCGCGGCCGGAGATGGGGCGGCGGACGGCGAGGTAGCTCTTGAGCGCATCCTTGCAGGCGTCGTTTAAGTAGACGATGCGCACCTTGTTGCCTTTGCCGAGCACGCGCAGCGCGTCGTCCTGAATGTCCTGCAGATCAAGGCCGCAGAGCTCGGAGATTCGCAGCCCGCAGTTCAGAAAGATCGTCAGAATGCAGTAATCGCGCTCGCGGTTCTGCCCGTCGACGGACTGCAAAAGCTGCACGCTCTCATCGAGTGTCAGATATTTCGGCAGCGACTTTTTGATCTTGGGGGAGTCAAGGTCCTTGCAGGGATTCGTGTCCAAAAGATGCGCTTTATTGACCAAATAGTTGTAAAAAGACCGAATCGTCGCGATTTTTCGCGCTCTGGACGCGGCATTCAGGCCGTAGTCGGACACGTCGCTGTTTTGATGCAGCACGCGGTCACGGCTCAGATAGGTCATGTAGGCGTAAATATCGGTCAATGTTACTTTTTTCACAAAGTCAAGATCGACGTCCATGATGGAAATTTCATTGAGAGGGAGGCCGCGCAGCGACGGATCGCGCGACTGCTTCAAATAGCGGAAAAAGTTGCGCAGGTCGAGGAAATATTCATCGACCGTTTTCTGCGAGTGGGCTTTGATGGTCTCGTGGTAGGATAGAAAATCGCGCAGGATCGGCGGCGATTCCAAGCGGTAGTCGTTCATAGTAAATGAGCGCCAGTGCAGGCGCAGAAACAGCTCATCTAAATCAGAAAGAAAAAATACGGAGGAGTTACGAAGTATTGGATTTCAAAATACCAGAAAAAATTCAGCAGCTTTGATCTGTGAGCGTTGTTGGCAGTTCAAACGCGACGCAGAGCAAAGCTACGCAGAGATTGATCCTTTGAACGGGATGCACAGCGCACATGCCGTTGATCAGCTGTACGGCGGTTTTCAATAAAGGAGCCGATGGAGAGGGGCATTTTGAAGTCTATACAAAATTGAACAAAATAAAAATTTTGTTCAATTGAGGGGGGGGCGAAAAAACGTATTTTTGCGGAAATGAGCGTTTTGGCGTGGCTGGCGGCAAAAACCTCCTTTGTCAGGATCATGGGATTCTATGGGTCCGGCAGTGTGAAAACGCTGCCGGTTTTACTGCTATATTATAGATTATAGAAACTGCTTTACAATCGGCGCATCGGCGTTTACGCCTGCACAATGGCGCGCAGCGCTTCGGCGATGTTGCACGCTTCGATCAGCGCAAGCCCCTGCGGCGAGCGGATCTGATCCTTGCGCTGCTTCGGGATGATGCATGTTTCAAAGCCCAGACGGTGCACTTCGCTGAGCCGCTCGCTCAAATGGTTTACGCTGCGAAGCTCGCCGGTCAGGCCGACCTCGCCGATGGCGGCGACGTGATTGCCGATGGGCTTGTCGAGATAACTCGACGCGAGCGCCAGCACGGCGGCAAGGTCTGCTGCGGGCTCGTCCACGCTCAATCCGCCGATGACGTTCAAGAACGCGTCACAGCCGGACACCTTGAGCGCGCCGCGCTTTTCGAGCACCGCCATCAGCATGGCGGCGCGGTTGTAGTCAAAGCCGTTGCTTGTCCGCCGCGAGACTGACTGCGCCGCGGGCGCAAGCAATGCCTGCACCTCGGCCAGCACCGGGCGCTGGCCTTCCATCACGCAGGTCACGCACGTGCCGGGCGCATCGTCAGGTCGTCCCGAAAGCAGCATTTCCGACGGGTTCGGCACTTCGACAAGGCCTTCGCTGCGCATCTCGAATACGCCGATCTCGTTCGTCGCGCCGAAGCGGTTTTTCGCCGCGCGCAGGATGCGATAGCTCATGTGCGCCTCACCCTCGAAATATAAAACGCAGTCGACCATGTGCTCCAACACCTTCGGGCCCGCAATAGAACCCTCTTTGTTGACGTGCCCGATGACAAAGACGGTGATGCCCTCCCCTTTGGCCAGCTGCATCAGCTCCAGCGTGCAGGCGCGCACCTGCGCCACGCTGCCCGCGGGCGATTCGAGCGAGTCCTGATAGAGCGTTTGGATGGAGTCGACGATCAAAACGTCGGGCTTTTCTTCTTCGACGGATTCCAGCACATCACCGAGGCAGGTCTCGGACAGCACGTACAGGTTGTCCGACTGCACGCCGAGACGGTCGGCGCGCAGCTTGAGCTGACGCGGCGATTCCTCGCCGGAAACGTACAGAATTTTGGCGGTTTCACTCAGCTTTCCGCAGATCTGCAGCATCAGTGTTGACTTGCCGATGCCCGGTGCACCGCCGACGAGCACGAGCGAGCCCTGCACAGCGCCGCCGCCAAGCACGCGGTCAAGCTCGCCCATGCCGGTGGGAAAACGGATCTCCTGCGCTGTGTCAAGCTCTGCGATCGGGTGCGCCTTGGCGCGCAGCGCGCGGCTGCGGCCACCCGCTTTTGCCTTTGCACCGTCGCCGACGGCCTGCTCGACGAGTGTGTTCCATGCGCCGCAGCTCGGGCAGCGGCCCGCCCATTTGGGCGTTTCGTTGCCGCACTCCGTGCAGAAAAATACACTTTTTGCCTTTGCCATATTGTAAACCTCTTTTGCTTTACTGCTACTGCTGTAAAAGACCGGACGCGATCACAACGGCCAGTCTTTGCTGATATTCGCCACTTTTCAAAAGCGCCGTTTCGTTTTCATTGCTCAAAAATCCGCACTCGATCAGGATTGCAGGCGCGGTGACGTTTTTCATCAGGAAGATCGACGCGTCGATGGCCTTCTCTGTCTTCTCATTGCCCGCATTGACAGTCTGATTCAGCGCGAGCTGCACCGCATTCGCGACCTCGGCACTCCCCTCTTTTTTGCCGTAAAACACCTGCGCGCCGTGCGTCTGCTTGGATGACGGAAGACTGTTCTGGTGGATGCTGACAAGGATAGCGCCTTGCGTGCTGTTGACCAGTCCCACGCGGTTTTCGAGGTCGGAGCGCTTCTTTTCCCGCAGCGTGGACGCACTGGCATCGTGGATGGAGATATCCTCTGTGCGCGTCATGCGCGTCTCCTCGCCGAGAAAAACGAGCAGCGCGTCGAGCCGCCGCGCGATGGCGAGGTTCATGTCGCTTTCCTTGCTGCCGTCGGCGGCAACGGCCCCGCCGTCCTCCCCACCGTGCCCCGCGTCGATGACCCAGACGGTCTTCCCTGTCGGCACCGACACGCTCGTCTCCACCGCCTCCGGCGGCAGAAGCAGGCTGACGGTCGCCGCCGTCAGCACGAGCAGCAGCGCGAATATGGCGTAAAACGCCTTTTTTCCGAAAACGATAAACAAAATACCCCTCACCCCGGAACAATGTATGCCCCGCGGCGCGGCCTTATGTGCTTTTCATTATACAGGACTTTGAACAAAAAGAAAAGCCCCGCTTCCCTTTTTTCTCCCGCTGCATAGGATGGTGTGGGCAGATGCCCGATTTCTTTGCAAGGAGGAGACTTCTTTGGACGACAACAGAGCCATGCGCGCCGAGTCCGGCGTGGGTACACTGCCGAACGGCTGCTGCGCGCCGCTGGCTTTTCCCTATGTCCCCGTGCAGAAAAACGACCCCGAGCGCTATTCCCAACAGGACGCGCTCAAGGCCGGCACGCTGTTTCCGGGGCTGAACCTACCCTTTCACGCGCAGATGAAGACGAAGTTCCCCGCCGTCAATACGGCGCTCTCAGAGCTGATGGCGCTCGATTTTGCCATCGACGAGCTGGGGCTTTATCTCACCACACACCCGGAGGACACCGAGGTTCTGAACCTCTACTGGTCGTATATCAAGCTCGGCCGCGAGGGGCGCGAGACCTATGAAAAGCAGTACGGCCCGATTTTGCAGACGGACGTGACGCCCGACAGCTTCAAGTGGCTGAATGATCCGTGGCCGTGGGATCTGGAGGGAGAAAAGTAATGTTTGTATATGAGAAAAAGTTACAGTACCCCGTCAAGATCAAAAATCCGAATCCCAAACTCGCCGCGGCGATCATCAGCCAATATGGAGGCCCAGACGGAGAATTGGGTGCATCGCTGCGCTACCTCTCCCAGCGCTACTCCATGCCCTACCCCGAGCTCAAAGGCCTGCTGACCGACATCGGCACAGAGGAAGCGTCATGGCCCCCAATTTTGTCGCGGTATTTTTCCAGTCCGTCCAGCACATAGACCCATTTGGCGGGCAGCAGATTCAGCGCCACCTCTACCCTGCCGTCCCGGTACACGGTCATCTGTTGGAGGAGGTGCCCGTAAAAATCATCGTCTGCCGTGCGCCCGCTGACGATGCCCGTGATGGCGGCGCGGATGTCCGGCTTTAGGGTCTGTGTGTCGGTGTTCAGCGTCTGCCGCTGTTTGATCGCGGCGATTTTCTCCTGTACCCGGTCCATTTCGCTTTCACAGCGGGCTTTGGCGCGCTGATAGTCAGCCTTGGTGATGCTCTCGTCGAAAAAGCGGTCATGGATGGTGTCATTGCGGGCTTGCAGCTTTTCAAGCTCCAGCTCCAGCCGCCGCAGCTCCTGTTCGCCGCTGTCCTCGCCGGACGCCAGAACGCTTTCCACAATGCGGGCGAGGTTCGATATGATCGCTTTCTTATCCAGCGTCACGGCGTTCACGGAGCGCCGCAGAAGGCCCATAGCGATGTCGTCCCGGATCTGCCGACCGACGCTGCATCCGATGACATTTCCCGCGCCGTCTGTGCGCCGCAGGCCCTCGTTGGTGGCGGTGAAGCAGCACCAGCGGTAATAGGAGCTGCCGTCCTGCCGCTTTTTGGTGCGGTGGGAGAAACTCTTGCCGCACTCGCCGCAGCGAATTTTGCCGGAAAGCGGATAGCGGTTGCCGTGTCCGCCGCAGCCTGTCGCACGGTTGGGACAGCTCCCGCTGCACCGCCTGCCACGTTTCGCGGTCGATGATGGGCTCGTGGTGATCTTTTAGTTCTACCAGCGGTTCCTTGCCGTGGTTGTACTTCTTTTCGTGCGTCAGATAGTCCGGCGTGTAGGTCTTTTTCTGGATCAGGTCACCGCAGTATTTTTCGTTTTTCAGGATCTTAGTCACGGTGGCAGACGACCAAAGGCAGTTGCCCTTGCTGCTGAGAATCCCAGCCTCCCGCAGCTCCCGCGCGATGGTGCTGCACCCTTTGCGCTCTTGCAGGTACTTATGGAAGATGAGCCGGACAACTTCCGCGCCCTCCGGGTTGACGGTCATTTTGCCGCCAATCACGTCGTAACCCAGCAGCGAGCCGCCAAAAACGACGCCCTTCTCCATGCTGCGCATCTGTCCCCATTTGGAGCGTTCAGAGGTCCTTCGGCTTTCGTCCTGTGCGAAGGAACTCATGATCGTCAGCCGCAGCTCCCCATCGTTGGTTCGGGTATCCAGGCTGTCATTGAGAAACAGCACGCCGACGCCGCGTCGCCGCAGCTCGCGGGTGATTTGCAGCGCGTCCACCGTGTTGCGGGTGAAACGGCTGACCTCCTTGGTCACGATCAGGTCGATCTGTCCCAGCTCCGCCGCATGGAGCATTTTATTGAACTCCACGCGCTTGTTGGTCGATGTGCCGGAAAATCCTTCGTCAGCATAGATGCCTTGCAGCTCCCAATCCGGCTGGCGCTGGATGTACTCGCGGAAATACCGCTGCTGCGCTTCAAAGGAATTTGCCTGGTCTTCCTTATCCGTGGATACACGGCAATACGCTGCTACTTGTAACATAAAAACTCCTCCTTTTTGTGGTATCATACGATACAGAATGTGTCTTTGCAATTGTGCGAATACTGAAAGGCGCTATTCCTTTACAGATTTTGATTTTCTTGTATTTCTTTTTTGATCTTCTAATTTTTGTACGCAGTTCCTACACTGCATTTCGTTAAGGAAGCCTTGACGCTGCAAGGCGAGCAGGACGGCTCGCTGGTATGCGAGAAGAAAGTCCTGCCCGATCTCGTCTGCCGCCTGATTATGCAGCAGCTCCGGTTTGCTTGCCATCCTGCTCCCCCCTTTCCTTGAAACTATGCGGAGAGACCGGTGAACTTGTTGCCGTTTTCCCGGAAGCGGTTTCCTGCCTGACGGAAACTCGATTTCTGCTCCTTGGCACGCTCGCGTCATCAGACGGTCATGGCCTGCTTCCCCGAAAGAGAAACGCTCCGGCGGTCATTCAATTTTGTGGAAGATCGTTTGCGTCGAATTTCAACTTCCACAAAAATGATAGCAAGCGTTGACGGAGATTTCAATATGTGGTAAACTAATTGCGTTACAAATGATATACCACATGCATTGCACAGCTGTGTCCACGAATGGAGGAAAAGCCTTGAGAGCCTTGTATTGCTTGAGTTTTGGCCCCAAAAAGGAATATGTAGAAACGGATTTCAAGCCCGTGGAATATCGTCTCGGGACAACCCTTATTGCCTTTTTGTCCACAGATTTCACTTCTTTACGGGCGAAATTACTGGTGCGAACAACGCCCATGATGGAAAATCAAGCCATTACCGAGATCAAAAACGAGCTGAGCACGATCCACCCTTTTGGGGAACGCTTTGTGCAGTCCCTCTTTTTTGAAGAAAAGCTGGCAGACGTGCTTGATGAACGCATGGAAGGTTTTGAGAAGCTGCAAAAGGAACTCTCCGCCTTTGCAGATGCCGTGCTCGTGCCGGACAGATCTAAGTTGAGCGCCAAGCAGCGTTTGGCGCTCTATATGAGCCGCGATTTTCAGGCTGCCACAGCGATCGCCGGTTTGGACCTCAAGATGCGCGCGGAACGAAAGCTGTATGTAGATGAGCAGAATTTTGATCCGGTGTTGGCGGCAGACCGCATTTCGACGCCACCAAAGTCCGTCCGGTTTGCCCGCATCGAGGGCTCGGACGATTTGGGCGCGACGCTGCTGACAGAGCTGCTGGAGATGGTCGAGCAAGGAATTGAATTGAAAAAGTGTGAATATTGTCATCGTTACTTTATCCCTTTCTCTTCCAAAGCTCTTTATTGTGATCGGTCAGTCGGTGATACCGGAAAAAGCTGCAAAGAACTCGCAGTCAAAGAGAAGCATGAAAAGAAAATCGCTGCCGATGATGGCTTAAAGCTCATCCGGCAGCGGATCAAAACCTATGATATGCGTGTTCGCCGTACTCCGGCCATTTACACAGATGCCGCATTTCAAATCTGGAAAGCACAAGCGGAGAATGCACGAAACCGCTATGTGAACGGCGAATTGACCTATGAAGAATTAGATGCGCTTACACAGCTCCCAAAGAAGAAAGGCGAATAATAGACGAAGAAAACACGAAATATTTGCGTAGTTTTCTTGTGTTTTGCGTATACTGTGATATAATAAAGGCGAGGTGATGAGTGTGACCTTAAAAGAATTGCGTATTTCAAAAGGGTTGAATCAGGCCCAATGCGCGGAATACCTCGGTATGTCCACGCGCAACTATCAGAATTACGAAAACGATGCCGCGAAAGTAAATACGGCCAGATACCATGCGATTTATCAAAAGCTGGAAAGGTATGGTCAGCCTGTTGTTACAGCCGCTGTCCCCTCGCAACTACCTGAGTTTTATACGAATGTTGTCACAGGTGCGGGCTTGCAGGCGTTGGCAAACAGCGTGGCAAAGTACGGCAAGCGTGACTGCTTCAGCACCTTGCAGAAGTTTGTGGCTGGCTCCTACGATGGGAAGATCTGTATTTTATACGGTCTTCGTCGAACCGGAAAGACAACACTTCTGTTCCAAATGCTTTCCGAACTGCCCATAGAAAGAACGGCCTACATCAAGGTGCAGACCACCGATGATATGTCACGGCTGACAAAGGACTTGAAAGTTCTGTTTGAACTGGGCTATCGGTATGTGTTTATTGATGAAATTACGCTCCTGAATGACTTCATCGACACCGCTGCCGTGCTTTCCGATGTGTTCAGCATGATGGGCATGAAAATCGTTGTTTCCGGTACGGACTCTCTTGGTTTCGCTATGGCGAACCGCGATGAACTGTACGACAGAAGCGTGACGATCCACACCTCTTTTATTCCCTTTCGGGAGTATGCGCGGCTCCTGAACATCCGTTCTGTCGATTCTTATATTGAATACGGCGGAACACTGAAAATGGAAAATATGAGCTTTGACGATCCGGATGCCGCCTTTGACGAGGTCGCGTTTCGGGACGATGAAAGTACCCGGAAGTATATTGATACCGCCATCAGCCGCAACATTCAGCATACACTGAAAAACGACCATTACGGCGAATACTTCAATCAACTGCGGGAACTTTACGAAAAAGGCGAACTGACCAACGTCATCAACCGCATTGTGCAGCGCATGAACCACCGGTTTGTGCTGCGCGTAGTAGAGGACGAATTTAAGTCCCATGATTTTGGCTCCGCAAAGGAACTGCTTTTACATGATCTCCCTGCGGAACGGGCAACTGTTCTCTATGATGTCGATGAAAAGCAAATATTGGAGCGATTAAAGGCCATCATTGAGGTCAAGGAAAAGAGTGAAACAACCGTCTCGATCACGCAGGAGCATATCGACAAAGTGAAGAAGTATCTGCTTATGCTGGATCTGATCGTCAACTGTCCGGAACGGTACGAAAGCGGTAAGCAGGCGGAGCATATCGTCTTTTCCCAGCCCGGTATGCGCTATGCCATCGCAAAGGCTCTGGTCTACTCCTTGATGCAGGATGCCTATTTTGCATCGATTTCCGAAGCAGATAAGGCATATATCACAGGAAAGATTCTGGACGATGTAAAGGGCCGGATGCTGGAGGACATTGTTCTGCTGGAAGTCCGCAAAACCGCGCCCAGTACGATGGAAGCGTTCAAATTCAAGTTCGATGCCGGCGGCGAGTTTGACATGGTGATTTACGATAAAGCAGGTCAAAATTGCCGCATCTATGAAATCAAGCACAGCACCGAGGTCAACGAAAAGCAGACACTTCATCTGCGTGATGCAGAGAAATGCCAAATCGTTGAAAAACGCTTTGGCCCGATCAGCGGTAAATTCGTTCTTTATCGCGGAAAAGATACGTTTGCCGAGGGTGTTCAGTATTTGAATGTAGAAAATTTCCTGTGTGGTCTGAAGTAACTTTTTGAGGGGATTTATCATGAACTATATTTTAAAGCAGTTCGATGAACCGTTGGTTAAATTCTCCGCGACAACAGATACCAGTGAGCCGGAGATCCAAATCCTTTGGACAAACGAAGAAAAAGCGGCATTTCTGCCGCTTGATTTGACGCTGACGCCGGACGGATTGAGCCGTTGGCTGCGCCGCCGCACGATCCCGAAGAATCGCGCCTATGTCCATAGCCTTTTGGCAAAATGCGGCTTAAACCTCAACCGTCCACTCAGTATTATCAGCATTTGTAAAGGACTATCCCTTAACGATTGCTATTGGGTCATCGAGGACGGTGACACCGCTTCTTTCGACAAAGTAAATCTCTTCGATAACCCATTCAGCAATGTTCTGGCCGAGCTTGCCTTTACCGGTTATGGCAGCAGAGTCCGCGCTTCCCTGCTCTCCAGCCCGGAGTTTACCACCAACGGAATGCTCCGCAAATGCTGGCGGCGCATCGGCGGTAAGGTGTATCTCTATAAGGGCGGCACGGAGGGCGCGGCCAATACCGACAACGAACCATACTCTGAGTTTTACGCCGCACAAATCGCCGCCGCCATGGGCATTCATGCGATCCCCTACGGCTTATCCCGTTGGAAAGGCGTTCTCTGCTCCACCTGCGAGCTTTTTACCGACAAGGTGTATGCCTACCTCCCTATCGGCCATCTCGTTTCTAAGGGCGGCATGGAGGCTGTGAAAGCATACTACGAAAAGCTGGGGACTGAGTTTGTCAATGCATTGAACGAAATGCTGGTGTTTGATGCGGTGATTTGCAATGTGGACCGGCATTTTGGGAACTTTGGCGTAATGGTCGATAACCGGACGAATACTATCGTCTCCCCCGCTCCCTTGTTCGACCACGGCAATTCCCTCTTTAACTTTGCAGGCGCGGACGCCTGGGCGAACGAGGCCGCGCTGGAGGCATATATCGAAACGCTGTACCCCAGCGTGTATGATGATTTTCTCGGTACAGCCAAGGCCGTGCTGACGCCGGAGCTGCGCGAGAAGCTGCGGCATCTGCTGAACTTCAAGTTCAAGAAACACTCGCGCTATAACCTGCCCGAAAAAAGATTGCGGATGGTGGAGCGGCAGGTGCAGCGAAGAGCGCAAAAGTTATTGGAACTGTAAAAATAAGCACGGTTACTGGAAATAGCAGTAACCGTGCTTGTTCTTACGCGACAGCATTTGAATTGATTTTCTCTATGGTATTTCGAATTCCCATCCAAACTGTAAGATCTGTGAACACCTCCACGATGCTGCCGTGGTCGGTAAACGGCGCTTCCTGCAAAACGGACAGGTCCTTCATCATGCCGTTATGGACGATGTACTCCACGATCTGGTTCACAAAATAGATCTGTCGGCTATCGAGGCTGGCATCGTTCAGGTACTGCGCAAAAGCCTCCTTTGCCGCATTCATATCAAGCCCGACAATTTCCCGCACAAATTCACCCAGCGGCTTCTGGCCATACTCGGCCTCGTAATCCTGTTTTGTACCGACCTCGTTCCAGAGTGCTTTCTCCAGCGCCTGCACATCCTCCGCAGTCAAAGGAACATTACTTTTTAGCTTGGCAATAACGACGTCATTCATGTGCTGACGCACGTAGAACTCCGCCTTGGCCTTGTAGTTCTTCAGATCGTCGTTCTCCAGCTCAGATTCTTTCCAGTCCACAGACAGAATTTCGTCATCAAAATTCGTATCATAGTGCACTTTACTGACCGGAATATACTTGATGAGGTCACGCAGATTCTCCCGGATGTGCTCAAATTCATTGATTCCGGCAGTCTCCACATAGTCTGTATGCAAAATCTTGTCGATCAGCTCAGCCTGTACCATAATTTCCGGGATGTTCGCCACAGATGCAACAGCGGAAACTTTCTTAAACAGGTCGCTGCGGGCTTTAGCGTATTTCTTTCCGGCGAGATAGGCAAGCTCGATGCCATACATCAGCGCGTCGAACCGCAGCGCCTTGGCATCGTCCTCTTCCGGTGTAATGAGCGGTGCAAGCTCCTGCCCCATGAGCAGCGTGTCCTCATAGGTCAAGGCATTGTAACTGTCCGGTTCGGCATACCGCTCCACATATTTCAGGTGCTGTCGAACCGCAAAATTATCCTTGTTCAACTCCTGCACCTTGCGCACCATGTCCTCCACCAGCGTCTTGCGGAAGGCAATCAAGTCCGTCGTCTGATACGCCAAGTCCTGCAATTTGAAGGCAATTTGGGCCTTCAGATGAAAGATCGCACCTTGCAGGGCGATCATATTGGCGGTAGGCCGTCCCTTGTTCATGCGAAAGAACTCAAAGTTGCCGCAGAAGTCGAAGATGTAGAACTTGTCCTTGTCCTTACCGTCCAGCAACCGCGGACACAGACGGGTGCCTCGCCCGATCATCTGCCAGAACTTTGCCTTGCTCATGACCTTCTTGAAAAACACCAGATTCAGCACCTCCGGCACGTCAATGCCGGTGTCCAGCATGTCCACGGAAATGGCGATTTGAGGCAGCTTCTTCGGGTCAGAAAACTCGTCGATGGCGCTTTGGGCATAGGTCATGTAGTTGTCGATGACCTTGGCAAAGCCGGGAAGATGCGGGTATTCCTGATTGAAAACCGAAAGGATCTTCTCCGCATGGGTGTGATTCTTTGCAAAGATGATCGTCTTGCCCAGTTTATTGCCATAGTCGATGGTCAGACCGTAGGTCATCAGCGTATTCAGTACCTGTCGGATGGTATCTTCATTGAAGATCCATTCGTTCAGCGCCGAGGACGCAATGCGCTCCGGTAATTCTCCGTTTTCATCTTCGAAGGTGTCCTCATAGGCCTGCTTGTCCTCGTCGGAAAGCTCATCGTAGACGATGCCCTGCTCAATAAATTTCAGCTTCGTCTCTACCGACAGAAAATCCACCAGATATCCGTCCTTCACCGCCTGTGCCAGCTCATAGCCATAGGTGGGAACGCCATTTTCCAGCTCAAATATCTCATAGGTATTCTTGTCAATCTCATCCTTGGGCGTGGCTGTCAGTCCCACCAGCGGCGCGTCGAAATAATTGAAAATATCCCTGTATTTGTTGTAAACGGAGCGGTGAGCTTCGTCGCAGATGACCAGATCGAAATGCCCGCAGGTGAAGAGTTTGCCCTCCTCGTCCTGTACACTGTCGATGACATTGTACATGGTCTGATAGGTGGAAAATACGCAGTGCGCTGTGTAGTTATCCTTCTCCTCGCAGAGATTGGTAACGGAGAGATCGGGCAGCAGATTCACAAAGCTGCGCTTGGCCTGCGTTACCAGACTGTTGCGGTCAGCAAGGAAGAGAATATTTTTCACCCAACCATGCTGGAGCAGCACATCGCACAGAGCAATGACCGTCCGTGTCTTGCCGGAGCCGGTAGCCATGACCAGCAGCGCCTTGCGGCGATTCCGGGCAAAGGCATCGCAGGCAGCTTTGATGGCGCCCTCCTGATAATAGCGTCCGGCTATCTTCCAATCCACCATGACATTTTTCAGGCTTGTCCGCATGGTCTGGAGATTGAACAGTTTTTCCAGATCCCGCTTGGAGTAGATAGCGGCACACTTGCGTTCGGGATAGATATTGTCCGTAATGCGGGTCTCAAAGCCATTGGTCAGGAAAATGACCGGGCGGCGGTGATACTTCTTTTCCAGCAGGTCTGCATAGAGCTTTGCCTGCTGGCGTCCCTTGGCCACATCCACGCAGGTGCGCTTAGCCTCCACCACTGCCAGCGGGCGGCCATCATCGCCGTAGAGCACATAGTCTGCATAGCCGACCTCGGACTTGTTTGGCATACCGGGCAGCTCTACCTCATTCAGCCAGTCCTTGCCCTCTGTCCAGCCCGCATCTGTGAGCATGGTGTCGATATACAGCTTGCGGGTCTTGTACTCAGACAGGTCGAGGGGCTTGGGCACATAGGTCTGCTGCTGCTCGGCTCGGCGGGCGGTGAGTTCCTCCTTCAGCGCAGCGTTCTCCGCCATCAGTGCGGCGAGATCCACCCCCGGCGCTTCCTGCACTGGTGCGGCGGAAGCTTCACTTTTCTCCGTCAGCAGCGCACGGTCGAAATGCCCTTCGGTGTAGTTCTCACCGTAGCAATAGGCCACAAAATCCAGAAAGATATACAGGTTCTCCAGACACAGCGCCGCCTGCTCCTCGGTAATATTTTTACCGCTGTGTGCGGCGTTATTGCCCGTGCGGCGAATAAAATCCATACGCCGCCAGATGTCCGCGCCCACGATGTCCCGGAAGTCTTCGGTATTCATGAGGCTCACCAGAGAGTCCTGATAAGGCATGACCAGCGCCTTGTCCACAGAATACATCCACTTCACCGCAAACTCCATCGCCCGTCGGCAGTTCAGCACGCAGGCGGACGGGTCAATATGTAGAATCCGCTCGGCGGAAACCGCAACGGAGGCAAAGGGCTCGAATTGCGGATCGGCAGCGAAAATGTCAAAGTTGGTCATGGATAGTCACCCCACGTTATCTCTTTTGTCGAGTACTCTTTCCAAGATTTTGTGCTTTTTCGGCAGCGTCAATTAGTTTGATGAAACTATCAGGGTTTTCAAGCACTTTCAAAAGCATCTGAATACTCAATGCGGTTTGAGTGTCAGTTTGAGCAGTTTCTTTGTGCTCTTGCCCCTCCTTTATTTGTGCAAGGGCTGCATCAATTTGAACTCTTCTAAGAACTGTTTCATCTTGCTTTTTAGTAGACAAGCCGATGGGATAGTAATATTGCTTAATGTTATCCCAATGGATATCCTTGTACCCTATATCTTTCGCAATAACTTCTAATAGCCGTAAGTGCTTATCAGAGATTGTCTGCGACTTTGTGTTGGAGTCCGGGAGATTAGTTGCATCATTAAAGGCATTCCATGCTTCTCGGACTCCCTTAGAACTATAAAATACCACATCAATCATATTGAGAGCTTCAACGCTTTCTTCAGCGGCAATATCGTACCTCTTAGACATTAGAATTGTGAATATTTTTCTCTTTTCGAATAGTTGTTGCGCTTTCCTTTGCCAAAGTATTGTAACAAATGTTGCAACTAGGCCGGAACATAGAGCTGTAACGATTACCAATGTGCTCTCGCCCATTATACATTCTCCTTTTATCTAATACACTTCTACAGCAGACTATTTAAGAAACAGATTTGGTATATTTATATATTGAACCAACCTGTTCTACTCTATTTGAAACCATATATCTCCGTTATTCATATTCTTTGGTTCTTCTTTTCCTACATATATGTGCGGAACTTTGTTGACGGTATCTTCTAGTTGTGCTATCCGCTTTTTTGCTTCAGCTGTTTTCCCATCTACAATCTCATTGATTTCATCCAAGGAGAGTGGTTTCATATCAACCGATTCTTTTCCAGCCTTTTTTAACATTTGATTGATGATATCAAGGAGATATTGCTGCTGAAACTGAATCCCACGGTCAATCAACTCCGACTTGTGCTCAATATCCTTTAAAAGTTCTTTGGTCTTATTATAGTTATCGGCACTCTGAGCAGACTCTTTTTTCGCAAACCATATTGCATAGATTGCTAATACGATAGATACAACTCCAGAAGCAATCGAAAGAATATCTACCATTTCTAATACCTGCCTTCTCACTCAAAATATTTCTGCATCAGACTGTCAAACAAAGTCTGAGCTTCATCCAAAGCCTTCTGCACAACAACTTTTGATTTGTCGGTCTGTTCGACGAAGACCGCAAACTGATCCTGCTCAGCGACTGGAGGAACTACAAAGCGCAATTCGTTGAGTATCCCCAATGTCAAATATCGCGTGTTTGTGCCTTTTGACTGGCTTTGTAGGTATTGTAGCTTATCCTCCAATTGCCTTTTAAACAGTATGTAGCTCCATTTTTCGTTCATCAAGCGCAACACATAAGTGCGCTGATACGCGTTGAACTTACCTTTATAATGTTTGACATCATAAATCCCAGCAGCATTGTTACCCGCAAGCAAAAGTGCCTCGCAGTCAAACGCGTAAGAATCAATCTTATAGCTTTCTTTTGCACAAGTAAAAAATGGGTATCGGCCGTTTTCTACCATGGCATTAGAGTCCAGCTTTCCTGTAGTTGTTAGGAACACCGCATTCCATGGAAGAACTGGCAGACCTCGGGGATTTAGTTCTGGGTCGCCAAACAGTTCGACAAATCGGGCTTTGACGAGTTCATCCAGCTTTTGAAGCTGCCGTTGGCGGTGCTCAATAACCGATGAAATTCCATCTAGGATCAAGACGATTTTGGACTGTTCTTCCGAATTCGGATAATAGATTTTTGCTTCCTTCAACCACTTGAAATGTCGATTGTATCCTGTGTTTGGAATCTTCACGCTCTTGAGCGCATAGTACAGATAGCGATAATTTGCGTCTTTAAACCGACTGCGCAGTACTTTCACGCCATCTGCACCAAGAAAAAACGGCTGATCCACATATTTGACAATACGCGTGTGATCTCCAAATACAATAGCAGGCACATTTTCAAATACACCGTCTTCTAAATCACTATATCCGGCAACTGCCTCTTGCCCTTGGTCTATTATCTGATATTTTCCTATCGGATGGTACTCATCTGTTTTTATCTTTACCCCAAGTTTTGTGACATCCTCGAACACCTCATCGAAACTCTTAATCATCCATTCATCCCCACAAATCCGAATTGATTCGCGCAGTTTTACAATATTTTTCCCACGATAATCCGTATATTGTTTCGCAGCACATATTCCTAACTGCTTCTGTCAATGCAAACAGGTAGCCAATATCACAAGACACACGCGATACCTCATAACTATAGCGCCATTTTGCAAAAGCATCCGCAACCGTATCTATCACTGGTATACCAAAGGCATCCGCTAAAGCTCCATGTTTTTCTTCAACTTCCTTAAGAATTCTGCTTTTCTTTTCATCTGGAAGAGCCTCAAGCAATTCGTTTAATTTATGACCCTTTTTACTACCATTCTCTAAATAATCGAGAAGCGTCTTAATATATACTTCGCAGGCGAATGACAGGTTCACAATCATTGGTGTAGCATATATATCAATACGGCCTTCGAGTTTTTTCATTTTATTCCCACACATTTTTGCGCAAACATAAAAGCTGTTTGCCTGTTCAAGCATTAGTTGAAAGCCCATATTATTTCAGCATCTCCTCCAGTTCATCCATCGCAGTACCGATTTCCTTCTCCAGTCGCCGCAGCTCCGCCATGATCTCGCTGGTGGGCGGATACTCCACGGGCTTATACTCGGTTTTCTTGTACTTGTTGATGGACAGATCATAGCCGTTGTCCACGATCTCCGCCCTGGGCACGAGGAAGGATTTTTCCGTGCGCTGGCGGTCTTTTTCTGCCTCCGGATTGCGGAAGCGGGCAATGATGTCGGGAATGTCATTGTCGGCCACCGGGCTGCGCTTATCGTCCAGCGAGAAGCCGTCGGCGGTCATATCGTAGAACCACACATGGTCTGTGCCGCCGTGACCGGTCTTGGTGAAAATCAGAATGGCGGTGGACACGCCCGCATAGGGCTTGAACACGCCGGAGGGCATGGAGATCACAGCCTCCAGCCGGTTGCCGTCCACCAGTTCCTTGCGGATGGCCTTGTGAGCAGTGGACGAGCCGAACAGCACGCCGTCCGGCACGATGCAGGCGCAGCGCCCGCCGATGCGCAGCATCCGCAGGAACAGCGCCAGAAACAGCAGCTCGGTTTTCTTGGTCTTGCAGACTTTGAGAAGATCCACCGACACAGTGTCTGCGTCCAGACTGCCCTTGAAGGGCGGGTTGGCCAAAATCAGGGAATACTTCTCCTTGTCCGGGTTCTGGTCGCTAAGGCTGTCCCTGTACTCGATAAAGGGGTTGTCGATGCCGTGGGTCATCATGTTCATGGCGCCGATGCGGAGCATGGTGCGGTCCATGTCATAGCCGAAGAACATGTGGTTCATGTAGTGATCTTTCTTCTGGCGGTTGAAGAAGATCTCTTCCTTGCGGTGCTCTTTCAGGTATTCACCCGCTGAAACAAGAAAGCCGGAGGTGCCGCAGGCCGGGTCGCAAATAATATCGTCGGCTTTCGGGTCCATCAGCTCCACCATCATGCGGATGATGTGGCGTGGGGTGCGGAACTGACCGTTGAGACCGGACTGGCTGATTTTGCTCAACAGATATTCATAGGTGTCGCCCCGCACATCCACCGCCTGTGATTCATTCATCAGGCGGTAGATCTCGTCCAGCGCATCCACCACCTTGGATAGCAGAAGCGGCGTGGGCAGCTTGAAAATGGCATCGTCCATGTACTTGGAATAGGCGCTGTTCTTATCCCCGTGGAGGTTCTTGATGAACGGAAACACCCACTCCTGCATCACGCTGTACATCTTTCCGGCGGGGAAATCGCGGAATACACTCCACTTAAGCTGCTGGCCGTCGATGGTGCGCTCGCCCACCTGCACCTCATCGGTGAAGATGCTGGTATAAGGCAGTCCCAGCATGGCGGCCTCTTTCGCCCGGAGATTGTCCGAATCATCCAAGTCGTGAATGAACATCAGATAAGTGATCTGCTCGATGACGTCCAGCGGGTTCACCAGTCCGCCCGCCGCAAAAATATCCCAAAGACCGTCAATTTTATTTTTCAGTTCGCCTGTAATCATGAATCCAATCCTCTCAAAGTCTTACAATTCTTTCTCTCTAAGCCAAGTTTTCTATTTAACCAGCACTTCCCACTTGCCGTATCTCTTGCCGTTCTCTCTGCGGATATAGTTCTTATCCTGCAAGGACGTTATGATCCGCTTCACGGTTGCGATGGATTTACCCGTTGCGCTCACAAGTTCCTGCTGCTTGATGCTTGGGTTCTGTGCGACCCGCTCCAAAACAGCCAGTTCCTCCAGCGAGCAGTCCAAAGTATCAAATTGATACTTTGGAACTTTGGGACTGATACTTTGGGAAACGCTCTTGTCCGCAAAATCAATGTGCATCTCATTCCTTGCTCAGATCTTCCGTCTTGAAGGTCGTATACCCCTCATAGTAGTAGCTGTGGTCGATGCCCTTCATAAAAACTTCACGGCTGTTCACGTCATCGGTCAGGGCCGCTTTCAGCAACACCTTGATCTCCACGTCCTTGATGGGGCTGCGCTCCATGGCCAGTAGGTAGTCCTCTTTATCGACCTTGCTCCAATCCACAACCTGTCCGATACCGGCTTTCAGCATCTGGTCAAGCCACAGGCGGGTGCTGCGGCCGTTGCCCTCTCGGAACGGGTGGGCGATATTCATCTCCACATACTTCTCGATGATCTCGTCAAAGGTGGACTGGGGCATCTTGTCGATGTTTCCAAGCGCCGCCTCCAGATACATCAAAGGGGCAAAGCGGAAATTGCCCTTTGCCAGATTCACCGTTCGCAGTTCACCGGCAAAGTCATAAATATCCTCGAAAAGTGCCTTATGAATGGCTTGCAGCGACGCGAATCTGCCGGGGGCCAGCTTGTCCAGAGCGCCGCTCTCAAATAGTTCTACAGCCTTCTTTTTGCTGATGCGCTCCTCCTCGCGGGCGAGCTCAGCGGAGTTGGTGATACCAAGTTTATTTTCAAGTGCCATCGTGGGCCTCCCCATCATTTATAATTGCTTTCTAAACAGCTCGTCCAAGGTTTTCCCGTCCCTGTCTTTCCACTCTATCCAACCGTTTGTCGAGCCTCCAAGTACAAAGTTGCTTGCACCGCTCGGTGTGTTGAAATCTAATGTAACATTCAAGATGTACTTTTCTCCAGCCTTGACAATAGATTGCTTGGACAGCAGCTCATCTCTAAGCCTATTATAGCTCTGCAAATGCGCCGGCTTATCCATGTTGATCTCGGAACCGTTCAGCACTTCAAATTTCTCACCGTCATACATGCCGCGGGCAGCAGTACCGTTCCGCGAGGTATGAAGAATGCGTTCCTCATTGATCGTCCTTTTCGCATCATCCATCTTATAGCCTTGTGTGGCCATGATAAACTGGATTTCATCGTAAATTTCTTCCACTGCTACAAGGTCATATTCATCGATCTCATACTTCGGAACAACGCTGTTTTCAACCTTATATCGTTTGGACTCCTGCGCCTTCATAATTGCAAATTTTTCAAGGCCGCTGATCATATCCAGCGTAAATGTCTTACTCTCAGCAAGAAACATAATTGCTTTGTTCCAGAAATCTTTTGAACGGTTGTGATCGTCTAAACGATTGATGCCATTCCGCGTCTGTCCAATATAGATTTGCGCAATTCTGTTGTCATCACTCTCGTTGATCAAATAGTAAATACCCGGACGAGTAATTCCGGAAATACTTTTTGCCTCTGATAGGAGTGGGCGGGGAATTACATAGGTGGTCATCGTTGAGAGATTCCGGCGAATTGAGCGGATACCGTCCGGTTGTCCATTATGATAGATCGTTTCCAGCTTCTTACTGATTGTCATAGGTCGCTCTCCTCCGCCTATACTTATAATTTCACAAAATAATTATACCACAAAATACCATCTCCACAAGCAATATTTCGATGCTTGCGTCCCAGAAGCGGGAATTGATCGATATAA
>OCHI01000586.1_pt1 | contig 36416 bp, 19 predicted proteins | sample 1538691 | NCBI WGS metagenome assembly OCHI01 (sample SAMN04571718, study PRJEB22368) | human gut metagenome | biome: human gut; material: stool | host: Homo sapiens | place: Luxembourg | collected 2012-09-21 | reverse complement strand
CCACCGTTAATCCTTCCGGTTTCTTTAACAAAGCAGGATCACCTGCCAATGTTTCAAGATCATCAGGCAAACGATAAATCTTCTCTTTACTTTTTTTCTGTGCATAAACAGGCAATACACCTATTATCAACAATAAAAACAATAACTGACTAATACATTTAACAAACTGGTTTTTCATTTTCTTTCTTATTTAAAGTTCAACAAATTCAATATTAAAAAAATCCATGTATCTGATGGTTATCAGACTTTCCCACGGCTTCAGCAAGCGCATCAAGCATTCCATATCCAAATCGGTTATCCGGCAATAAGTAATGCCCTTCAGTCCATTCATTAAAACAGGCAATAGTGAGGATCGGAGGAACATCCTTATGCTTATTCAAATACGCAAAAGCCGACTGAACAAGTGCTTTGAAAGATGCAGGATTTTCATTATCCAAAATAACGCAATTAGGCCATGCATCGCGATTGGGTTGATCCGGTCTGCTCACCGGCGGAATATATCTGGGAGTAGAGTCCCACCCTGGCGAAAGAGATGGAAGATACGGTATGGCAAAGTCATCATGATGTTTAGGCCATAATTTGAAAGCCACATCAGCAGCAGCCACTCCATAATCCGGCAGTTCGATATTCTTGGGCTGGTAATTATCAGCTACCCAAGTAAACGGATTGTAAGAACCGGCAGTATTATAACCAACCTCTTTCGAATTAGGAGAATAAAAACCTGAAGAATGGAAATGTAACCCTTTATGTCCCAACTTACGGGCAAATTCCGTTAATTCAGCAAACAACTGTTTAACCCCGTCAACCCCAATATTCTTCTCCAAACGATTAGGGTCCCAAATACATACCACAGGCTTGTCATCAATCCTCCAATAATTTTCCAAATGACAATATCTGGAAATGATATAGGACAAACTCTGCCAGCACTCTTTCAAGCTACCATCTGCCGGTGCAAAACTTGGAGGATAAGCTTTATATCCATTGGGTAATAAAGTTGGATACAATACATACCAAGGGTGGTTGGTCCACATACAGGCAAACTTCACATCATTACGGTTTGAAGCTCTCAAAAAGCCATTCTCAAGAGCTTCATGCAAACATGGCTCATTATTATACCAGTACCAATCCCAAATCAGCACATCAATACCACTCTGCTTGCACAGCTCATTATATTTTTCCCAAGTACCCGGCTTACTTTCATCCATCTCCCCAAGCAAGGGACCTCTAGGCTGAGCATGCCCCTGGAACCAAGGACGGGCGCTTCTCACCAAATTATATTCCGTCCAACCCGGCCCATAAATCTTATCATGCAATGCAGAAGCATGATAATTCGGAAAAGTATAGCAGGCAACTGTCAGGTTATCAGGTTTTCTCAACAAAGAACTATCTTTTACAAGCTCTTGTAAATCTTCCGGTAACCGTTTCGCTTTTGGAGCATTCCGCTTTCCTGACGCAACATCAGAAGCCCCTATGCTCTCCGCTGCATGAAGCATTTCAGTACCCACAGCAGAAGCTGTAACAATGGCAGTACCTTTCATACTCGCAGATTTAAGAAAAGTTCTTCTATCCATAATATTATAGTATTTAGTTATCACTTAAAAATTTAGTTATTATCTTATTGTTGATTATTCAACTACTTTCCCCGATACGACAAATCTGTCAACCTCTATATGACCGGATACTACTTTTACAAAAGGTTTTCCGGAACGAAGTTCTATATTACCAAATCCAGACTCCGTACTGATAAAGCTAATAAAGTCTCCTATTTTTGAATTAATATACAGTGTTTTATCTACAGCATCATATCGGACTCCTGTCAATCCTTGAAGTAAGCCATAACTGGATAACGCTCGTCCGTACCAATGTCCACACTCATACTCATTAAAAGGGTTACGGACGCTTCCATCATAACGTTGCCTACAGGCACGTACGATCTCAAGGCCTTTTTCTACTTCTCCCTGTAGCATCAAATGTGAAGCTACTTGATATTCTATTCCTGTCCAGACTTCATTACTATAGACAAAAGGTAATGACAACTTGCCCCCTTTAGGCCAACTTCCTAATAATAAGCCTCCTTCTTTGCCTAAAGCGTAAGGGGAACGTTGAGGATTGGCGTGATCAGTCAGATCTTTCTTAAAATTATATCGATGTACTGATAATAAATGGCTCTTCACTTTTTCTGTATTCAGAGTTTCTTCCATCCCACACATTCGGGAGAGCCACGACCCCAAAACTCCATCAGACAGACAACCGTTCCCATACTGATACTTAGGACCTTCCTTCTCCAGTATTTCTTTCGCTTCGGGAGAATAAGAACTATGGAAACTTTGTGCAACAGTCGGATCTTTTGCATTCAATCCCCTCCACTCTATCTTTTGGATAAAATACTCACCATTAAACAAGCCTGTTTCAGTAAATTTTCGTCCTTTTTTCAATAGTTTCTTATATTCAGTAACGTCTTTATCGAGAAACTCACTCATACGAATGAAAGCTGATAAAGCTCCATAATAGAAACTATTATGCATACCATCCGGCCCCCAGAACTCAATATCATAAGTATTATGGTGTGGTTCTTCAATACTTCCTACCCTACGAGGATCCCAAGTTGAGATACAGTAGTCCAAACTCTTTTTTACTTTTGGATACATAGAGATAAGGAACTCATTTTCACCTGAAATTCTCCACTCACGATATACTTTCATTATACCTCCCAATTGCCCGTCAGCAGCTGAGTGAAAATTGTGCCGGGTAGGACGAATCGGTAAATTGACACGAAACACTTGATGGCCTTTCAAATCTTGCCCTTCTTCAAATTCTGTATGCCTTAACGAACGTTCCAAAGAAGGAAATAAGTGTGGAATAGCCTGTGCATAATTCCAGACGTGAGTACATGAGCCATGACACGATCCCCAATTATCGGCACATCCCTCCCAAGTCCATAAGCGTCCGTCATATTGCCGCATCACCGTTGGAGACTTTAAAATACTTAAGTTAGCAGAAACAGCTTCAATCACTTCAGGCGGTAAGGTAGAACGATAAAAAGAGTCTGTGAACCTTTCTGTCTGATTGCGCAAAATCTTATAATGAGACAGAAAATAATCAATAACCTCATTTACTCCTGTAAAGCGGCTACTATACCAAGGTTTATAATTACCCTTATCTGCCTTTTCTACAGCTAGTCTTGCGGAGTCAACATTATTGTCATTCCAGTCTTCCGGTTCCTCTCCAAGCCTCAAAGTCGAGTTAGGAACATACCATGCCGTATAAATCCTGATTGTTTTCTTTTCCCCTGGCATCAATGTTACCGGGACAAACATAGAAGCTCCTGGTGCACCTTTCTCTATTGCTGGACATTGTGGCATTAAACCTGCCTCAATAGCGTTCCAGACCATCGTAAGACTATCAAACCATCCTCCACGAAACCAACAATAATTAATCTTTAAAGAATCCTGATCCGTAAAGATAGCAAAATCACCCTGCAAATGAGGCTCCGTTTCTGTACCTGACTGTGAAAGGATAAACCCATGAGGCATCGTTTTTATAGCATCCAATCCTTTACCCCAACTCAGAAAGTTACGAGCATGGTAGGAGAAAATAGTTTCCTGAACCTCTTTACTAGTATTCTCTAAACTATATTCCAATCCTCCTACCGGTAAACTGGAATTATCCGGATCACCCGGAATAAAAGGACTCCACCCCAAAATGGTTACCTTAACGGGAATATCTTTATCTGTTAATGAAACCTTGGCAAACGGAAAACGTGCTTCAAATTCGACTGTATCAAAACGGGGAAGTCCTAATATTGATCCCATACTACCTCCTGTTCCGTAATTGGGCATTCCAAATTTTCTCCAATCAGATACAGGTCCTTCAAGTACCTTAGCCCCATTACATACCCCCTTCACATACAGAGCAGCAAACATTCCCGGTTCATGAAAAACTTCCGGTCGATGCCATACTGACATATGAGATATATAGCCTGTTCCTTCCAGACAATACATACCTGTACCAATTCCCCCTATAGGAAAAGCGATTCGATTATTATATTTCCCACTATAAGAACTATTGTATATACGGTTCCTTTCGTCATCGATGTCATTTGCCGACACCCATCTATTGGAAATAGCCAGAATCGAAATCATAAACAAAAGAGAATACTTCAACTTTTCCATAAAAAGAGTTTTAAAGCATTATTCAACTACTATTATTGGAATATCCAGAAGAAATGCCAGTTTCTTCAGTTCAGAGACTTTATGTCCAATGCCAATCGCACAATGATGTGAAGGTCCCGCTTTACTCCATTGATCCATAAACCGACGAGCACCACACGGAAAGCGATAACGACTATTTGTATTGCCAATATGTAGAGTTTCTCCTTGTACAGCCTCTCCCTCAGCAGCAAGTAGAAAGACTCCGTCTCTTCCCTCACATACCGACAAAAGTGTAACATCACCTGGTTTAACACTCATCTGGATGGACAGACCTTTACCCGGTTTACCGTGATATAATGGAAGAGGCACTAGTTTCACTTTCTCTTCGGCGATTGCAAAATGTGCCGGGCCATCATGTCCTAGTAATACAATATCATCCTTAAAATCCATTGCATAAAATTCAGAGAAAGAACCACCAGCTTTTAATAGTGACATAATTTTCATCGCCTGTGCATTTTTCACTTCACATTCTCCGGCAACGGGTATTCCATATCCTGTCAACAACGTATTACCTGCAATAACAGAAGTTACAATATTCTCATAATCATTCCCACAGAATCCTTCGTAATAATAAGCCATCGCTCCCAGTTGATGCACATTCACTAATTTATCCAAAGCCACAGAAGTACGTGCAGCCCTCACTAGCTCTTCCGAACTACATGATGCTTCCACATTAAACTTATCATAAAATTCGTCCAGTTTTCGCTTCAGTTCCCCATCGCTAACTTCTTCTCTATAAGCTTTTAGCTCACACATCTCCAGCAACTCTATATGAGTACCAAACACTGCGCTCTGCTTCATAAGATCAGTATATACATCTAGCATACCACAATAGTAATGCCCCAAAACTCCCAAACGGCTTGTGCGCATTCCATACATTACACGTACAGCGTCAACCCAAGAGGCTATTTCCTCCCAAACATAATCTTCTGATAAATAGCCGGTGATAATATCATATCGCACACCGGCTCTATTGAAAACACTCGCAAACTCCGGAACAGAACATGCCTGACAATGTGCCAACCATTCACCTGTCATTCTTCCTCTATCCCCCATTGAATTGAGTTTTTGATAATCTATTGCTGATGCAGGCTGTATATTTAATATAATAATAGGCTTGCCTACTTGTTGAGCTACAGGTAGTATCGTAGAAGAAAGAGCATAAGTAGAAATAAACAGAAAAACCAATTCTACATCAGCTTGTTTTAATTGTAGGACACATTCATTAGCTTTTAGAGGCGAATCCACCATCCCCGTATTGATAACTTGTACGTCCATTGCCTCTATTTTGGCAGCTATTTCATCCTGATAAGTTAACAGACGGGGAAGAAGCCCTTCAAATTGTCCCCAATAAGTATCCAATCCGACTCCTAAAAGTCCCACTCTTACTTTTTGTTGTATCATAGCATTATTCATTTTTTAATTATGATACAAACTTAGTCATCTTAAAAGAGAAAGACTTTCGATAATTGCCAGAACACTATCATTATTTGATACGAAATTCTTCTCGATATTCTATAGGTGATTTTCCTGTTTGTTTCTTGAACCGGGCAGAGAAATAAGCCGGGGATTCAAAATCGAGCCTATATGCTATCTCTTTTACCGGAATAGTAGTAGTAGTCAACAACTCTATGGCTTTCTGTATTTTCAGATTCTGGAAATATTGCACAGGTGCATAATTCTTCTGTTCCTTAAACAACTTTCGAAAAAGAGAATATCCCATACCTGCTTTTTTGGCAATCTCTTGCATAGAAACTGGTTGATCTATCAATTCCTTCATGAGCACACAAGCATAATCTATTTTAGAAGAGAAATCATCATTCTCTACCTGAAGGTTCTTATCGATACTACACATTAGTGCTACCAGATAGGTCACCAATCCACTCAATACGCGTTGATATAAAGTAGGTTCTTCGTTAGCAACATCAATAGCTTTTCTGAATAAAGAAACGATCTCATCATTGATACCGACCTTAAATACAGGACTTTCTTTCGAACAATACTCATTCGTCATCCAGCTATCAACTTCCGGACCGCAAAAGCCGATCCAATAATGACTCCAACCTGTTTGATAATTAGGATAATAGGTGTGCCATTCGCCCGGAAAAAGAACAAAAATCATACCTCGCTTGATAGTAAACACTCCCCCACTTCTTGTTTCAAGCACTCCTTCTCCCTCTGTAATATAAATCAGTTGATACTCCGTCAGTATACGTCCTTTATCCGGATTAAAATAATAACCGGCAGAATGATTCAAAGTCGGATAAGAAGTATTTGGGGGAATTTCTTCAAAGCCGACTGAAGAAATGTTCCGGTCTGGTCCCAAACTATTATTATTCACGAAATATTTAATGGACATGCGTTCCATAGCAACTAGTATTTAGAAAAAGTAGGGCGGAAAGTTATCAAGAAAATCCTAAAACTGCAAGAAAGAAAGAAAAAACATGGTTTCCCAATACTTCTTTTTCATAGTAGATCTCTTCCAATAGCATTCTTCCACTCCTACGCCATGTCCTTCTATTGTAAGATAACATATAAAGATACACACTCTTTCTTTATATCAGAGTCATATTAATCTATATAAATAGATATCCCCACATGTACGACTCGGTAATACCAAGATGTACAACTGGGTAATACCCACATGTACTACTGAGTATTACCGAGATGTACGGCTGAAACGTATTATTTATATATGTTATTGCATTTATGTTAGTAGCTTATAGGCCAATACACTGCATAACGTTCAAAATGTACTTTATAAAACGGTTCTACAACTACATTATCAAATTCCTTCAAATCTATTTTAAATTTTAATGTATCTGTAGAAATTGATTTCACATAAGCAGGAATCTGCTTAAGTGGCATCCTAAATACCGGAATCTTGTTCAAATCGATCTTATTCATTGCCGTATTGTTCATCTTTCCCCAAAAAGTAGTAGGCAAATTCTCAGTTCCCATGCGCCCGGCAAGTACGTATGGACCATATAGTAATGCAGCATAACGGTCAGAACCCATCAAACTTTCGACATATACATGCATCGGAAGTTGCAATATGATTTTATTCTTTCGTGCCCAAGTTCTGTTAACCACCCAATATCCATCCTTATCAAGGATAGGATATTCTACTTTTCCATTAATAATGAAAGTTACTTTATCCGCCCAATCCGGTTTACGAATACGAAGTATCAATTCTTGCTTTTTCTTTAAATTCAGCATAAAGCTCACTTGCTCCGATTCAGGGAGTCGGTTTTGCTGAATAAGTTCTATTCCTTTTTCTTTCCAGAAAAGAATAGAAGGTATAAACAAATTGACTCTAATATCAGGATCTCCATCAATAATTCTCTTTGAATGACTATAAATAAACTTGCTAAGTTTTGCCGGACTCTCCAGACCAGTATGTCCACAGCACCAAAAAGAACTGTCACGTGAAGCATAAATTCTATAATGCCCCGGACGCATAGAGGTGAAATAGCAACACATGCCCTTTTCTGGATCGTAGGCTGACAAAATATGATTAAACAATACCCGCTCATAATAACTTGCTTTGGCTGCATCAGGATACTGACAGAAAAGAGATTCAGTCAAACGTAGCATATTCACTGAGTTACAAGTTTCCGGACCTCCTACCAAAAGTACCCGATCAGCGAACTCCTCTTTCGGAAAAAAATGTTCCCCAGTACTGTTTCCCCCTATTACCCATGTATGATTCTGAGTTACAATATTCCAAAAATTAGTTGCTGCTGTCAGGAAACGTTCATCACCCGTAAACTGATAATACTTATGAAATCCTGTAAACTTTGGAATCTGCGTGTTAGCATGCCATCCAAAAAGAATATCCTTCCCCTCAGACAGAGGACCCCACATCGCATGGTCGTTCAACCGACGCGCCCAATCAAGAAAACGCTTCTCTCCGGTTAGTTCATAAGCCTCCACATAAGATTCATTGATAGAGCCATGTTCGCAGATAAGCAACCGCTGAATCTGATCATCTGTCAGTTTGTCCAACACTTGATATCCAAACCAATCAGCCAATCGGATTAATATAGGTAATGCCTCTTCCATTTGACATTGCGTATAGGCAGCAGAAAGCCCAAGAAGCATTTTATTAATCAGATAAACCGGAGCCCATGCACCGTTTACTGTAGGATTATTTGTTTTTATCTTTCCAGAAGCAACTTCAGCAAATAGCTTTCTACCATCTTTGAGCCCTAGTAAGAAACCATCCTTCCCTGCTTTTTGGCATAGTTCAAGCTCTTTCAGTACATACTTTAAACGTTTTAATAACCTTTTATCATCGGTTGACTGATACATCATAGATACAGAAGAAAGATAGAATCCTAAGAAACCTCCGCGCAAAGGTCCGGCACCCCATACATCTTGTGATTCCCAACCTGCATAGGGTGCAGCTTTTGAAGGTAATCCTGCCTCTATTCGATAAAAATGCAATAATGAATCAGGATTCAACCATAGAAGATATTCCTTTCCTTTTCGTTGTAAATCAAGAAAAGGACTGTCCAGCAAACGTACTTCTCTTAATGGAAAATAAGATTCAAAAGTGACATCTGCAGGTTTACTCCCTCCATATGACGCAGATACAACAGGCTCAAATGATCCAATAAGCAATAATAAGCTCAAAAGAACTTTTATAGATGTCTTTGTCAATACACCTTTGCGCATAAATATATCAATTATTTTAATTCTATCTTCTTTGCAAAAACTAATCGGACAGGGCCTATCAAACCCGATTCCAGCAAAGGTGAATCTTTCCGATAATGTTTCCAGGTAGTGAATGCTACTCTTCCCCCTTTCGGCTTATTCACACCATTCTTATACCAATCCGGTAATTTTTTGATAGCACCACGACTCAATGCGGCAATACCATTTATACCACCTCCAGGTACATATTCATTCTCTTCCGGTAGTTGTTCATCACCAATCAAACGATTAGTCCACTGATTGGTTACTTTTATTTCCAATGTATTTTTGCCCGGCTTTAATACATCAGTAACATCAATCGAATACGGACGAGCCCACAAAATCCCTTTATTCACTCCATTGACAATCACTTCTGCCATCACCTCTACCGCTCCCAAATCAAGAAAGACAACTTTTTCATCAGACAATATAGAAGCCTTTATAACAAAGTCCGTCATATAGGTAGCTGTACCTGAGAAATACTTAACTCCTTCGTCTTCGTGTTTATGCAGAGAAAATAGTTTAGGCAGAGTAATCTTCTCTGGTGCCCCACAACCATCAGGAAAAGTAATCTCCCATTTCTGATTGAGCATTACGGGAGTTCCAACTTTTTCAACCTTTATTTTCTTCTTTACACCATCCGATGTTATAAAATCATAGTTTCCATCATGCCAAGCCAGCAGAAAACGATTATCTGCGTAAGGCACCCAATTCAAGGCTCGTTCATCTGCCTTTTTTACATATCCTTCAGCTGCCAAACGGGAAATTTCCTTGTTCGATAACACTCTCTGAAATAATACCGGAACAGACATATCTCCATTATAATAAGAGGCTCCTTCTTTCAAAGTAGTAGGATTCAACCCCGGATGAATTGTCTGCAGAGATCTCGTTTTATAAGTTACATACTCACCATTTATATAAATATGCGGAGCACCCTCTTTATATACCAAGCAAATATGGCTCCACCCGGAAATCGGCTTCTCTACTGCCATCTTAAACTCAGGGTATCCTTTTGCATTCTCCCACACAGCAACTCCGTTTCTACCTATAGCCATTCCACAAGTAGCATGTCCTGTGCCATATAGCAATTCCCCATGCGACGGATAGATAGCATAATATTCTGTCCAGGGATATGATATATATCCCATTGGATTATCCGTATTCAACATAGCATCCGATTCCGGTTTTACCCATAATGATATCGAGAAATCATCTTTTACACCAAAATATTTAGCCTGTTCCTGCTCTTCGACAGAAACAACTGAAGCATCCACCAGACACTCACTATCTTTATAAATAGAACGAATAGCTGTCTGTTCAGGAAGATCTGAACGAAATACAACAAAAACAGAACCGTATTCATCCAACTGGATAGGAACAGAGGTCATTCCTTCATTTTTCTGATATACCAAAGCACGTGACCTTTCGCCTGTTAGAGGATTCCAGAATTCCGGAACTTTTCCTTCTACACGAAAGTTACAAATTATGTCTTCCGGAGTCCGTCTCTGATTAGTTACAAAGTAGACATCCGTATCTCCTATTTGTCTATGAATATACCGTATCGGAGCACTATTCGGATTATCTCCAACTTCAAAGTCTGGTTTTAACTGAATCTGCCTGAATACCTGATTCAAATTCAAAGAGATTTCCCAAAATACTCTACCTTTTCCAATATTACGGTCTATCATTGTAGCCATATTCTTTCCCCATAATTCATCACAAAGCTGTTCGAATTCTTTTTCCTCTGTAATAGAATAAGACTGCAATCCCACAGTCTGATGAGGACGGGCACCAACAATAACCAAGCCCTGCTCTACCATCTCCCGAAGTTTCCTCAACAAACCCAATGTAATATACGACTGTTCTTGTAGAACAAGAATGCGGTAACTCATCCCATCCGGAAGTCTTAACCGTCCCTGTTCTATCCATGCTCTATTCAGCAGGGTTTCCGTATTCATCAGATCATAGTCATATCCTTCCGGTGGCACCGGGTTCAATTCATTACGGTGTACTTTAGTATAGCCCACAACATTATCCCCCGTAAAGTATGCCAGATCAGCAACAAATAAGCCTTCTTGCAAGAGAGTTTGACAACGATTCAGATAATCCATCCAAGCGCGCGCCGGTTCCCACCAAGTGTTCGTCCGGTCGAAGTGTATTCCCCAAGGTCCTAAAGTCATAGCAGGAACAGCATTTGAATGAGGCTGCATCGCGTAACGATGAACTACCATCCGGTTAATTCCCTCTGTAAACGCCTTATCACCAACAGCCTTCAATGCAAACGGATATTCCTGCCATCGCCCCGATTCCGGTTCAGAAGTATATGCCTCGGCACCTACTACTTTCTGTCCATTGATATGGGCAATAGAAGATGCCAATTTAGCGGTACGACGCATCATCAAATTGTTTTGGAAAATAGCGGATAGCCCATTCCAAAACTCTCCCATCACTCCATCCACTCGCGAACCTATCTGTAATTCTTCCATCGGTCCGCGATCATAAGGCTCACAATACGATACCAAACCATATTGATTACATAAACTCCTGAACTCACCATAATAGTTATCAGCCAGTAAATCAGCCTGTATACGACGAATATCCCATAAAAAGCGTTCTGTTATCTCTTTACTTCCTACAATTTTACCAGTCATAGCCGGCAAATATCTAATCAAATCGTATCCGGTTCTCTCACAGAATTCATCCTCAAATCCCGATGTCCAGTTCTGCATACCGACCTCCCAACTATCTATTTCCAAACCGATCTGAATTTGATGAACATATGGTTTGATTAATGGATATAACAGGTCCATCATCTTATTAAAATGAAGTTGAATAGCCTGCTTACTAAATTTATCACATTCAAGTCCCACACCTGTATCCGGAGCCGCACAATTCTTTCTTCCCGTAGAAGTATGTCCCATACGAATGATCGTCCAATTTCCCGAAGGTGCTTCCCAACTCAAACATCCGTTTGAATCAACCTGTTTAGTTAAATCAATCACATCCTCCGGATGAATAACTTGTTCTTTATCATACTCCCGTATATCAATCAGACCTTTATGATTGAAAACACTATTATTTAGTAATTGCCAATCAGAAAAACCTATTGGCTTTCCATTCCTAAAAGAAGGAAAAGCCAATATAGCAACATCTTTATAATATCCTAACTCCATAGCAGGCTGAGGCAACAAAGTATCTATCTGCTCTCCTCCCACCACTTCTATCTCACTCCAAGTTAATTTCTGCATTGAATATTCAGGAGTAATCCAAGGTCCTCCACTCGATGACCATCCCGGACAATTATGCATCACATAATCGATCCCCAAACGAGCAGCTTCTTTTACGGCATGTGCTTTTAACTCTGACCATTCCGAACTCAAATAAGTAACAGCCCCCTTCGGAATACCTGTGCCTCCTTCTAAATTAAAGACACCTCCTACTCCGATACGATGCATAGCCTCTAAGTCTTTGGTAATACCTTCCTTTGTTATATTTCCATTCATCCAGAACCAATATGTATAAGGACGGACAGTCGAAGAAAGCTCAGTAAAGTCTTTTTCAAGATCAACCATTGATTTAGCTTTCACTAAATGAGTAGTCCCCGAAGGTAAAGGTAGTTTCTCGCCTACCGAGACAGGTTTACCGAAACAAGGAACACCAGATGCATCAAAAGTGAACTTCTGTAGACGGATATCACGTTTCCAACCAGGTGTTTTCTCTCTTTTCGAATGATAACAGATATAATATTCCCTATCATCAGGTGAAGTTGTAAAGCTAGCATGTCCAACTCCAAGCACTTGATTAGTTCCCTCAAATGCCGGCTTCTCACTCTTAATCCAACTCTCTGGGTCTAAGAGGTCTGCATCCGAATCTTTCAGACGCAAATAAGATAGTTTATATGTATCCAGCCACGACTGACCACACGAATAAACAATAAATACATCTTTCTCATGCTTCAATATTTGCGGTCCCTCATTCAATGGCAGTTCTCCCTGTTCATAATAACGATCCGGTGAAGATATTTTCACTCTTCCGGAGGCCATAGTCCAGGGATTTAGCATTTTGGCTATGTAAAGGTGTTGCTGAGTTTTGTCAGTTAATTCATTACCTTCCCAACCAGACCAGACTGCATATAGTTGTCCTTTATGATCCAACAAAGTCATATCAATCGCCCATCGATTATTTTCCCAATCCCCTAGAGCATCACCTGTAAACAGCATTCCTTTATCAACATACTTCCCCATTGCATCTGATGTAACGGATTCCAACACACCTGCTTTCTGATGAATGAAAGGAGGACCACTATATCCTGCGGCATAATAGATATACCATTTACCTTTCCAAAAATGAAGTTCAGGCGCCCAAACACAAGTTGAGTTCCATTGTCCTTTCTCTGGTACCTTCCATACACGCACTGGAGGATTTATCTTATGAAGATCACGCGAACGAGATACTCCTATACCACCCGGGACCCCACTACAATAATAATACCATCCTTCATGCTTTATCACCCAGGGATCAGCACCCGAAGATAGGATCGGATTTGTATAATCACCATCATGTTCTTGTCCATAGACCATCGTCGAACAGATAATCATTATTATCCAAAAAGATAATCTTTGTATCATTTAAAATAAGATTTTCAATTCAGCTTTTCTTTTAAAATATCTCTTTTATAGCGCACTAAAGCCTCAACATAATAATAATCGGCATAGGTTAATGGTACATCAACTTCTGCCTTACCTGGATTATTACCTACAGAATGCTTTAGGATAAAATTGCAATTTGTGCCAGGCTCCGCCAAATATTCCGGCGAAGAAAGGGTTTTCAACTGTGTTTCTGCAACAGAGAGACATTGCTTCGAAAAATCCCCTTCTGTATACAGACTGAGTTCAATAAAAGCAGAAGCCATCAATGCACCAGCAGAGGCATCGCGAAGTTCATTAGGTATATTAGGAGCATCAAAATCCCAATATGGAATCTTATCTTCAGGCAAACGGGGATGATTTATTATGAATTTAGCAACATTGATGGCATGCCGCAAATACTTCTCCTGCCCTGTTTCACGATACATCATAGTATAGCCATACAATGCCCAACCTTGCCCACGCGCCCAACATGACTCATGTGCATATCCCTGACAAGTATTCTTCTTTTCCGGTAAACCGGAAATAGTATCATAAGAAATTACATGATATGAGCTATAATCTGATCGGAAATGATATTTCATCGTCACATCCGCATGTGACTTAGCTATTTCCTCAAATTTAGGATCATCAGAGTTCTTGGAAGCCCACATTAACATCTCCAGATTCATCAAATTATCAATAATTACCGGATACTCCCACACCTTCTGATTCCAGTCCCAAGAACGAATGCAACCCACCTGTGGACGAAAACGGGTACTCAACGATTCAGACCCCTGCAATAATGTCTTTCTATAATCATCATTACCTGTCAAGCGTAATCCATTACCAAAGCTACAATACAACATAAATCCCACATCATGATTATCAGTAGTATATTTCTGGTTTTCTATCCGTTTTGTATAGTTCTCAGCATACATTTTCAAAGAATCATTGCCATTCACCTCGTACAGATACCATAATACACCGGGAAAAAAGCCACTTGTCCACCAATTGGATTTTGATGTCATCAACTTACCATCCTTGCCGATTGTACGAGGTAGTTTTCCTTCTTCATTCAATAAATCCTCAGCCATAAGCTTTGACTGTACAGTTGCCGTTTGTAAACTGTTATTCACGAGAGTACTCATTTCGCTTTTCGGAGTTGAACAACTACAAACTGTCAAAAGCAAAAGAGATGCAATGATAGATGAACTTACTTTCATTTATATATTCTTTTAAATTATTTCTATAATTGAGATTTCCGGATCTTAATCTGAGCCTCAAGTTTATCTCTTTCTCTACTCAAATATGGGCAATGCACCTTGTTTTCATTCTCCGATGCATCCAATTGGCGATCAAATATCATCCGGGCTACAACCGAATCTCCTTGCAGCCATATAGTGCTACTATATTGCTCCGAAACAATATTATACCCACCTTTCCACTGAATAAAGGCGTATTGTTTTGTCTTTTTCCCACTGTCTTGCAAAATAGGCACAAAACTCTTTCCCTGTAATTGGTCCTTAGGCATTGGCACTCCACACAACTCGCACAAAGTTGGATAAATATCGACAAATTCTACAATTCCTTTTGCTTTGCCACCTCTACAATGAGGAACACGAACAATCAACGGAGCACGAGTTGCATGATTCATTAGATTATGTTTTCCCCAGAATCCATGTTCCCCTAAATGCCAACCATGGTCACCTAATATTACCACTATTGTGTTCTCAGACAGTCCCAAACGATCAAGTTCGTCAAGTATCAGACCAATCTGTGCATCAATATAACTCACACATGCATAATAGCCATGCTTAGCTTCTCGCTGGAAAGTCTCATCTTTAGTTGTAACAAATTTCCCATACCCACGAATTTCACCGGAAGAAGTAACCTGTTTAGGTAAAGCTTTCGGTCTATAAGGATTTTGGGCGAAGTGTATTTCTTCTCGCCGATATAAATCCCAGTATTTTTTGGGAGCATTGAAAGGCAAATGCGGTTTCCAAAAACCGCATGCAAGAAAAAACGGTTTTTCCTTTTTATGCAAACGCCTTAAATCCGCAATTGTCTTTTGCGCCACTCTACCGTCTATGTAAGTTGTATCAGCAACATCAGCCGACTCACAGAAAGGACCTCGTAAAGTTTTAGGATGAACATAACGGGAAGACTCTTCATTCTGCCATAATTCCCACTTGTTATATTCAGCCCAATCCTTACCATATCCATCAGGATGCACTCTCCATGGAGCTTCCGACCAACTATCAGCATGATCCGTTATATTATGAAATACTTTTCCATTAGAAACGACATAATATCCGTTCTTCTTAAAGCATTCCGGAAGTGAAAGAGCCTCCGGACAATCTTTCTCCGCACTGGCATCAAACGCAGTAAAACGATTCGGGTAACGAGGATACATTCCTGTAAACAGACTTGCCCTGGAAGCCCCGCTTACAGGAATGTTACAATATGCATTCTGAAAGACCGTAGCATACCTTGCCAAGCTATCCAGACGGGGAGTCACAATATCTTCTATTCCATAACATCCCAATTCAGGACGCATATCATCGGCAATAATAAGCAAAACATTCATCTTATTATTCTGTCCATGGAGATGAACAGAAGACGACAAAACAATCACACTTACAAAACAAAAAGATTGAGTGTATTTCATAGCCACATCCTCCAGAATACTAAAACTATATCATTTAAAGTTTACCCCTTCGAAAGAGAATTTATTTTTAACATCATTCTTATATTCCTTCAGATAGGGAGAATAAGTTTTTACTCTGACTTGCTGTTTCTTCACGTCTATATCCACAATACGCAAGAAACCGGTTTGCCCTCTGTTCGTCCCTTTCACTCCATCTTGAAAATTGGCTAACATCTGAAACACTTTATTACCATGATCACCTATACTGACTAAGGTCCCAACACCGCTATTCAGTACATGCCCACTGAATACAAAAAGAATATTAGGATATTTACTAACCAACTTATCCCACATTTGCTCACCGTTATTCACCGCATTTTCACCGGTATCTTTGCCTAAACCGTATTTCTGCGGCAGCCAACGATCGCCTTCTCCCATACGTGTATCATCCGAGTACATATATGCATGCGTATTGATAATCACCTTATGATGCGGATGTTTCTTCACAATCTCACCTGCCCAGTCAAGCACACTAGTACGAGGTCCAAATTCCAAACAAAGAATCAGCCATTTCAATCCGGCAGCCTTGAAAGTATACCACACATTATCCATTTTCCCTTCTTCAAATGCACCACCGAAATTTCTCGTCTTACTGTATTTATCATAAGGAAAATATCGATTGAAGAGTTCCGAATCTCTTTTATTCGAATTTTTACCTAAATCGTGATTTCCCATTACAAAAGCATAAGGAACTTGGTTGTCCATAGTATTCAAAGCGGCAGCTGCAACCTCCCACTCCTTATCGACATTGTGATCAGTCATGTCCCCCTGTTGCAAAACAAAGTCAATACTATCTGCATGATCTATTGCCCATTGAGTTTGCGATTTTAAAATATCGGGATAAAGCCGTGAATAAGTTTGTATATCCGGCAACAAAACCAGTCTGACCTGTTTTTGTGTTTTACAACCCGAGAAAATAAAAACTGCCGTAGTCAATAAAGCTATCCATTTCATTTGATTTTTCATCTGTTTCTACTCTTTATTCAACTTTCTCAGAAGTTTATTTAGTTACATCTACTTTCTTTTCAATACTTCCCTAAGATTTAATCCTAGTTTTTAATAGAACCGTCCTTCTTTATATCTCGGCTCCCACTCCATATTTTGACTGAGGACCATTCTTCAGGTTTGGCCGTCCAAAACTCATCATCCGCTTGCAAACCTAAAGGTAGAAAAATAAACGTACACAGATAATTACTGCCTGTGGATACATATCTATCGGCTATCTCCGGTTGATGTCCACAGAATCCCAAGTTCAACCATCCGTCTTTATCAAATGTTCCCTTAATTAACTGTCTTTTCATCACCTTAGTCAATGCACAGCGTACCTGTGCTGGTTTGATATGTTCCGGTAATAATTTCATCCAGGAAACTTGAGCTAATACCTGAAAAGCCCCAAAACGATATCCCATCGACCTGCCCAACACAGGATAAGTACCTTCCGGAGAGATCATCTTTTCTTGTTGATCGGCATAACGGATCAATCGTTGTAACTGTACATCATAAAAATCGGCTCCTTCAACTTCATGCTTCTTCATAACTGACAATACATCTATCAACATAGGCTGGATCACATAACTATTATAATAATCCAGATGGAAGTTGCGTCCGTCACCATACCAGCCATCTCCTTTGTACCATTCTTTATGTCTTTTTAATGCATAATGAATCGGGTTCAATTCACATTCACCTGTAAATTCCAATAGAGCAGCCTCAATTGTAGCAGAAAACATCAACCAGTTAGATTCTGAGGCTTTGATTCTACGGGAAGCTTTCAGTTCTTTGATAATTCTCTCCTGAGTCACTTTATCCAACTTCGGCCAGATCTGATCCTTCGAACGTAATAACCCCTGTGCAAAAAAAGCCGCATCTACCAATGGTTGTCCACCAGGTCCATCAAAACGCATATAATCCGGAGAATCCGGATTCACAGCATTGGATATAGATTTCACCACCAGGTCAGTATATTTAGCACGGAGTTGTCCTTCTTTCGTGCCATCAGGAGGTAAGTTTAACCAAGCAGAAATGCCATTAAAGGAACGCCCTAAAGCTTCCAAATGTGTTACATTCTTTCTAGTATTGCCATTATTCAATCCATCAAAGGTTTCAACAGGCATGTTCTTTCTCAGAGTATTCTGACTCAAGTTTGTATAAAAAGGATCAATGATTTTAATCATTGTCTTCACCCAGTATTCACGGTCCTTGCCCGGTTTTGCCTGAGCAAAACCGGTAAACAATAACTGGACCAAATATAATAATATTACTACTTTACGCATTCTTTCTATCCTCTTTATTTAATTTCAAATTCATCCGATTCACTATAGAAATAATCGATAGCAGTTTCTTCCGGCAAATAAACAGAACGATAAATAATACGATCGCCTGCAAAATCATCTATCTTAATCTGCGTCTCGGGTGCTTTCAGAATCACCGTTTTATCCCCTCCATCAATGCTCGTATAAGTAATTTCGGAACCAAAGAAAGTCGGTTCAAGCGAAGCTGCAAAAGTAATGGTCAACACATCGTTTTTTAAAACTGCCGTCTTTACTTTTGTATTAAACAACAACTTCTCATAAACATCACCATATACAGTACAAGGAACTTCTGACATAATAGAAGAATTACCATGAGTATCATATGTGCAAACTTCAAATACATACGAACCTTCCGCCAAATCCTTCACTATAACCTGTGTTAGACCAGCCTTATCAGTTAATTGTAATTCAGTGGACCTCGTTCTGTTTTCCCAGAAGATTTTAGCTGTTTTAGCACGTGGATCAAGCAACTTCTGCCACTCAAGCATAGCTCGGTTACGTCCGGCATACGCTTTCAACGAATCCACTTTTCCTATATAAACAATAGGTCCTTCTTCAATAAACTCTTTATATGTTGCATCCATGCCATCACAAGACGCCAAAGTACCTATAAATAAAAATACAAGAGCAAAATTCTTAAATAGTCTCATAGCATTATTTCTTTTTACTTATTACTAATTATGCTTTGCACCGAAGAATGTTAGTTCGTGAAGATGCATGTAGCGTGTATTTCCCCAAGTGTTATTCGTCCTGAAACGAATGTAACGAACAGCAGGAGCATTATCCGGAATAATAAAATTCTCACCATTCTTTGCAGCTTCCTGATCTTCAGCTGTTAGAGCATCATTAACACCACCACCTGAAGGTTTCACTGATTCATATTCTGATAGCAATACCCACGAATCATCAAAGCTTCCATCCGGATTCGGATTAATACTTCCCCAAATTTCAAAATGTTTCGGATGACCAGCCTTGAACGTATTGCCATATTTACCCGGATAATAACGTGAAACCATCACAAAACGACTTAATTTATAATTCTCTCCCATATCAAAAGTAAACCATTGAGGCATTACCGTTGTCGTCTTAGTCTGAAAGCAGGGGTCTGCATCTGTTATTCCATCCCAAAGTCGTGTCATATCATTCCCTTTTGTGACCTCATTCCATGAATGGCATTCATAAGAGTCGGTCGGTAAAGCCATCTTTCTGAACAAAGACTTATCACATTGTTCTTCATAAAGAGGAGTTTCAGTTACATACAATGTATCCGAAAGGTGCCCCCATCTATCCCTGACAAATATACCAAAATCTGTAGTAACAGCATCAAGACCACGTACATAAAAATCTCCACCTTTAGCTTCAGTATAATGCATATATACCTGTGTCCAAATACCCTCTGCTTGTTTTTTTATAACGCCCAGTCCAAGTTTCGCTTTTTCCGGATTATCAAAATTCACTCTGATACCGCCAAATGTTTCGGCAGAAACCAATGTTCCACGAACTTTCTGATAAGGAGGTGTATCAGGATTCACTTTCACGACTAACGGAGAAGACACAACCTCACCATAACTAACAGAATAAAGCTCAATATCATATTCCCCCTTAGTCGGGAAACCTTCCACTACCAAAGAATCTGTGTAGAAAGAAGCATTAACTGTGCGGACCATGTTATCAACCTTATAACTGGCCCTAACATATTTCAGATTCTGATCATCCGGTAAGTCATAATAGATAATTGCCGCACCAGGCAGATTCTTTACCGTTGCGTTCAACACCTGTGCCGGAGACGTTGTACTTCCTGCCGGTTCATTCAAATCAGCATTATCAGCACAAGCAGCTAAAGCCACTCCTATATAAAGCAAACCATATTTATATAATTTCTTCTTCATAACGTCTTAAATTTAAAGTTTACCACCCATAATTCTGTACCAGATTTTTATTCGAATATAATTCTTTATCTAATATCGGCCAGAAATAGTTTCTTATTCTGAATTCTTGAGCATAAATCAATTGTTCTGTATAGTAATCCTCATTTGTACTATATTGAGTATTCCATCCTGTAATAGGCTTATTTTGTTCCTGATATGCCAACTTCCATCGACGCAAATCCCAGAACCTCTGAGCTTCAAAGGCTAACTCAATACCCCGTTCTTGCTGGATAATCTCACGTCTGCCGTCTACTGTTTCATATTTCTTGTTATTCGTGTATGTATCCCAACTCTCTTCTACTCCTTCCAAACCTGCTCTTTCTCTGATCAAGTCGACCCAGGTCAGAACATCTGTTTTAGAAGCACCACTCTCATTCAAAGCCTCGGCATACAACAAGTATAAGTTTCCTAATCTCATCACTGGGAATGGATAAGTAATCTTGGTAAACCCACTAGTCTGTCCTACAACACTTTTAAAGTGAACTAGTTTTTTAGGCCATATACCAGTTTCATTCCATGAGTTTGATATCTGATTAGCAGCAGACTGTCCTTGCTTACATTGTACATAAATCGGCTTCGTTTCATCCGTTACACCCTGACCGAACCAAACTGCACCGTCAAATCCTAAACTTGCATAGTAGCGAACTTCTCTGTCAAAATTGATACTGGCTGTTGTATATCCTTCTTTTATAAAGTATTTATCATCAGATGTTGCCTTTCTCAATTCTAAGCGATCATCATAGTTCCAGGTTTTATCTTCCGTGATAGGTACTCCATTTTTTGTGTAGAATAAATCAGCTATTTTCAGAGGAACAGCCAGATTACCACCAACACTTGCATTCCCTTCTTTTCCTGGTTCCAAACCGCGTGGAATCGCATGATCCTGCAATTGACCGATAATACTATTTGAATTAGCCCAGATAATTTCCTGATTCCATTTCTCTGTTACAATATTACGGATATTCATTTTTGCCCGTGTCTGATCAGATATAGTGTACTCAAGAGAAGTATATTTATATAAATCATGTCCCTGAGCCTTTAAAAATTCAATAGCTTGTTTACATGCTTCTGCTGCATCTATCCAACGTTGCTTCTTATCTTGTTCCGATTTGTTAGGATTAAAGATCTCAATGCCCCTTGAATCGGTATATCCTTTATAATCCGCGTTTCCATTAAATAAAGGACTGGCAGCAGTTACCATCACCTCTGCTCTTATAGCCATTGCAATTCCTTGAGTAATTCGTCCCAGTTCTTCCGCCTCATTCATTATCTTATCTGGTAAATGGTTGCTGTCGATAATTTCAGTCAATGTGTTAATCACATAATCAAAACATTCATCTATTGTATTTCTAAAGACCTTTACCTCTTCTTCACCAGCATTCACCGGAATATTCTGGTCCATAATAGGAATCGGACCATACATCCTGATCAACCAATAATGATAATAGGCTTTCAGAAAACGCACTTCAGCCGCCCAACGATCCTTTTCAGCCTGTGTCATATCAGGCACCTTCTGGATATTCTCTAAAAAAATATTACAGTCACTGATTCCCTGATATAAAGACTTGTTGTTTTGCTGATCGGCTCCCGTCCAGTAATCACAACGCGGTCTTGCCGAACTTTGCATATTATGTGAAATATACCAGGCATGCACGTGTGCTGCACTACGGAAAGACTCCGTAATATACAATTCATCACCACCGGCAATCGCAGGATTTGCCTCCAATAGTCCATGAGCTGGAAGATAGTAATAACAGGTAAACAGATATTTCTCTGCTTGCGCTCTCATTGTAAATGCATTATCGATTGTGGCGATATCATCCGGAACGATATCCAGAAATGAATCACAGGAGGATAAAACGATAATCAAACAATTCAATATTAATAATTGTAATTTTTTCATTTTATATCAGATTTAGAATGTTAAATTTAGTCCAACATTATATACTCTCTGCACAGGGTAACCTAAACCGGCACCTGCCATTTCAGGATCCCAAAGTTTAAACTTGCTGAAGCACAATAAGTTGTTTCCTGTAACATAGAATCGAAGATTCTTAATACCGACTTTATTAGTTACCTTTTCAGGAATCGTATATCCGATTTCTAACTGTTTCAGACGCAAGAACGAACCATCACGCATGAACCATGTGCTCGTTTTACTATTATTTTCAATAGAAGTCGGGCTTAATCTCGGCCACACAGCATACGCATCTCTATTATCTTCCGACCAATGACTATCTGCAATAAACTTAGCAAGTGCATTATGGCCTACCCTATTTCCTACAACTTTCGTATCAACTGTATTAAAATACGGAGAAACATTATTATAGTCAATCCAGAATGATTCTCTGGCCAATCCTTGGAAGAATACAGATATATCCCAATTCTTATATCCATAAGATGCACCAAAACCATATACAATTTCCGGCTCTTTCGGATATCCGATAGGTACTTGGTCGAGATCAGTAATCTTTCCGTCCTTATTTACGTCACGATATTTAATATCACCCGCACCATATTCTCCGAATTGTACAGGAGAGTTAGCCACTTCGTTATCGTCTACAAACAAACCTTCTGCAATATATCCCCAAGTTTGATTGGTAGGATAACCGACTTTTTGTTTCCACCATGCTCCCGGATATTCATAGTCTTCGTACACCATATATTCGCTAGTTGCATAAGTAAAGTTTCCTCTCAACTGCAACCATGATTTGTTTGCAAAATATTTATTATAGTCCAGTGATAAGTCAACGCCACTTCCTTTAGCTTCACCTAAGTTTGCATAAGGCTGCACCCAAAGTCCCATAGATGCCGGAATAGAAGCGCGTTGCTGCAAAATACTCTTACGGCGTTCTGTATAGTACTCGGCTGTCACATTCAAGTCATCAAACAGAGTAAATTCAAGTGCAAAGTTGGTCTTAGCAGATTTTTCCCATGTAATTTCAGGATCAGAATAACGTTTCACTGAGATACCATCACGATGATAATCAAAGTTATATCCGAAATTTGCTCCATATTTACTATCATTCATGTTAATATCGGACAGATACAAGAAACGCCCACTTCCGATAGCATCATTACCGACTATACCATAAGAAGCTCTCAACTTCAATTTGGACACAACACTCTTAAACGGGTCCCAAAAAGATTCATTTGAAACAACCCATGCCAGACCAGCAGAAGGGAAGAAGCCAAATCGTTTACTTTTGTGGAAGCGTTCAGAACCATTATAACCAAAGTTGAACTCTGCAAAATAACGATTATTATATGCATAAGTAAAACGACCGGATAAACCGACATTGCGATAAGGCAAAGATGCCTGAAGCGAGCCTGCATTTGGCTGAAGATTATTTCTCAACTGATAAACCAACAATCCGCCTACTCCGTGTTTTCCAAAGTCACGATTATAATTCAATGCTGCTTCAATATACATATTAGCTGTAATGCTTTTACCTCCCGGATCATAAATCAAATACTCCGAACCTTCATCCGGATTGATAATATCGATAGCATAATCACCAGTCAGATAATCATAATTAGTCATCTTATAATAATACGGATTCAGCTTACGTGAAACATCATAACTGGAAATACGGGAAGTATTGAACAATAAGCGGGCTGATAAACCTTCTGTCAAGAATTTCAAGTCTTGCTTTACTTCAAACTGTGCACTCAGGTTAGAACGTCCTGATTCTTTATATCCCCTTACCATTTCTGCATATGGATTCAGATACTGTCCATTTTCAGCATTACCAAACAAAGTATGCTTAGTGTATGCATGAGCCTCATCTTTGGGATATTTGGCAGGAAACAATACCGGGTTACTTTTCATAATCAGATTATACATGGCAGAACCACCATACAATGGACCATTATAATCATCAAATACACCACTTAAACGTACAATCAATTCTGTAGTTTTAGTAGCATTAATATTCACATTAGAGCGAAGAGTATAAACTCTCTGTTTAATGTTATTATTAAAATTGCTATTCTTATCAACCTCCAGAATACCATTATCCTGACTATAGGAAGCTGCCACATAATAACGTGCCACATCGCCACCACCTGTAATATTCAAGTTTACACGCTGGTTCATCGTAAAGTCCTTCAATAATTCCTTTCTCCAGTCCGTAGCCGGATAAATCACAGAACCGGAGCCAGGTACAGTATTGTCTATTTTCTCTTCGGAGTACATCAACGGCGCTAACGGATTACGTGTCAAATAGGCCTCATTGTGCAGACGCATATAAGTAACAGGATCTGCCAAGTCAATCTCCTGAGTTGGAGCAGATATTGAGTTCTCAACTCTCAAGCTTAATCGCGCCTTACCTTTCTGACCTTCTTTCGTCTTGACCAAGATAACTCCATTCGCACCACGAGCACCGTAAAGCGCTGTAGCAGTAGCATCTTTCATAATAGAAAAACTAGCGATATCATCAGGCTGCAAACGAGCTAAGTCAGTAGAAGTCAATTCAATGCCATCAATTAAAATTAAAGGGTCCTTTTTATAACCGAAAGTAGTAACACCACGAACGAAGAAAGAAGCATCATCTACACCGGGCTCACCTGTTCTTTGATAAGAAATCACACCTGCAATACGCCCGGCAAGTGCATTGGTCAAGTTACTCGACGGTGTTTTCAGTTCTGCAACTTTTACCGTTGAAATAGCTCCGATAACGCTTTCCTTTTTCTGTGTACCGAAAGCCACAACCTCAACTCCCTCCAACATCTGGGAATCTTCATACAAGATTGCATTTATCGTTGTTTCACTCCCTACTGTTTTGGTCAGTTTCACATAACCTACATAACTAAATTCCAGAATAGCGCCTTTAGAAACGTTAGCCAATGTATAATTACCATCCAAATCAGTCACGACTCCGGTAGTCGATCCCTTCACCAATACAGATGCACCAATAATAGGTTCTCCATCTGTACCCAAAACCTTACCTTTAATCGTCATTCCTTTCTTTTGCTGCTGAATAGTCTGAATATCGTCAGCAGCATACACAACAGATACAGAAAGAAAAGAAAAAGCTGCCAGACATACGCCGGCGATCCATAGCCGCCTTTTCAGGCATGCACTTAAATCTCTTGTTTTTGTTTTCATAATTATTAATAAAAAGGTTATTTCATTTTCAACATTTCAATACCAGCCATCAGGAATGCACCTACACCATACACTTCGGTCATGTCTTTAGTGACTTGTTCAGGAGCAGCGCTGACGGGCTGAACATATCCAAGCATGCCATCTTCATGGACATAGCTCTTCAATGCTTTCCATCCCTTTTGAGCAGCTTTCTTGTACTTCTTACCTTTCAGTATCCCCTGATTAATTCCCCATCCCAAACCATAGACAAAGAACCCGGAAGCACTGTTTTCCGGCGAAGGATACGATTCGGGATCAAGCATACTCGCATGCCAAGAACCATTCTTATCCTGACATTTGATGACGGATGAAGCCATCTCTTTGTAGATATTCAGATAATAATTATAAGTCGGATGCTCTTTGGGAAGTGTTTGTAATAACAAAGGCAGTCCGGCAAATACCCAACCATTACCCCTCCCCCAAAACACTTTCTCACCGTCCTTCTGTCCCGGTAGTACAATCCTGCATCAGCGTCATATAAGGAATCTGTAGCTTCTCTAAACTCACGATCCATAAAATCCAGATAGTTTTTTTCAGGATACAGTTTGTTCAACTGTCCATAGACAGGGGGAGCCATAAATAAAGCATCACACCATGACCAACGCTCCGACCAGTTTTTTGCACCTAACCATAAACGAGCTTTCGAAGGCTTAGCCACTATCGAATCTACTCGTGCGATAGTAGGCTGAATCATTACCGGATCATGATACTTCTCATACATACGGATATACATCTGTGCTATCACAAGATCATCCGCATGGTAGAGTCTTTTCAAGAATCCCCAACGATGCTTTTTCCCTATCTGCATCAGAAAGTCATAATAGCGGGAATCTTGTGTGTAGTCTGCCCATTCCACCATGCCACGAAACAAAACTCCATTGGTCCATGCAAGATCATGATGCTTTACTTTCGTCTGATGATCTATCTGCCACATGGCAACTTTGTCGATTAATGCGCGGTCCTGGTCTTTCTTACTTCTAGCATCAACAGTCGTAAAGACTGCAAACAAGGTTAAAATCAAAATTAGTGTCTTTCTCATAAGTATAATATATAGTTTTGCTATTTAGTTGTTATTTTAAAGAATTGCAAATCTCTGTGTTCATCTTCTTCAATTTTGACTCATCGAGTTTTATCACTTTACGGTCATAAGTCATTAAACCATTTACTTCGACTTCAACATCAGTAGTTTGTGTATAGACAGCTGCAGAAAATCCACGGGAAATCATATCTTTCAGTATTCCGGCATATTTCAGATATTCTGCTGTAGCTTCTGCGGAAGTATTGAACTGGATATATCCCCAATTACGATTCGGCTCCCAGAGATGATCTTTCAACACCAGTCCGATACCTCCGTATTCGCCTAAAACTGTAGCCCTTTGCGCATCATACAGAAACATCTCCGGTCCCGGATAGTGATGTAAATCAAGCATATCACCACATGTATAATGATTCCCTCCACTTGCCGGATTTACCAATCGGGAAGGGTCATATTGCTTTGTCCATTCGGCAATTTCCTGTGTCTTGAATTGTCCCCATGCTTCATTGAATGGTACCCAAGTACCAATACAAGGATAAGAATAAAGACAATCAATCACTTCCTTCCATTCTTTACGATACGTCTCTTCCGATTCAGCAGAACGAGTCAACTCCGTTCCCTCAAAATATTTTCGGTTTTGCCACTCCGGGCTTTTATCTCCACTAGGCATATCCTGCCATACGATAAGCCCTATCTGGTCACAGTAAGTATACCAACGTGCAGGTTCTACTTTGATATGTTTACGAATCATGTTGAAACCAAAATCCTTAGTTTTCTCAATGTCATAGCGTAGAGCTTCATCTGTAGGAGCCGTATATAATCCGTCCGGCCACCATCCCTGATCTAAAGGACCAAACTGGAACAAGTCTTTATTATTCAACTGTAAACGCACAATACCATGTTCATCTCTTTTTATCGAATACTTGCGCATAGCAACATAGCTTTTTATCTGATCCACCAGTTTCCCCGCAGAAATCAAAGATACTTCCATCTGATACAGGAAAGGACTATCCGGCGACCAGAGCTTTGCATCAGCAGGCATGGGAATCTCAACCGGCAAACCATTTATAGAGGTTCCCATAGCCACCAGATGCTTTCCATCAAACACTTTTACCTCCAGCCTATCCGACTGTCTATTGCTATCCGTTTCAACTTTTACCTTTATTTTATTTGTATCTATGTCGGGAGTTGTCTTTATACCTGCAATATAATGCTCGGACACCGGTTCCAGCCACACAGTCTGCCATATACCGCTTACCGGAGTATACCAAATGCCACGAGGGTTACTAACTTGCTTTCCCCGAGGTTGAAATCCTTTATCTGTAGGGTCCCAGACTTTAACAGTCAGGGTATTCGTTGATTTCTCCAAAGCTTCAGTCACATCAAAAGTAAACGGAGTAAAACCACCGGTATGTTCACCTACTTTTATATTGTTTACCCACACTTCAGTTTTCCAATCTACTGCGCCAAAATGGAGCAATACTCTCTTGCCTCTCCAACTGGAAGGAATATTAAATGCACGTTGGTACCATAATTCTTTTTCCATCCCCAAAGTTTTTCCTACACCGGAAAGACTTGATTCAATAGCAAAAGGAACTAATATCTTTCCATCAAACGTAGTCGGAGCAGATTGTCCTAAAGGTAATACGGCATAGTTCCATAGCCCATTCAGATTCTGCCAATCCGAACGTTCCATAATAGGACGCGGATATTCCGGCAATACATTATTCACATCGACCTTTTCTGCCCAAAAAGTTCTGATTTTATCTCCCGCAGGTTTCCACTGCGCCAATAAAATTTGAGAAGAGAATAAAAGAGCTGTACCCAAAAGTGTTAAATGTTTGATCATATATAATTAGATTATTGTTTCGACTGATTGACGCAGACAAAATTAGCGGATGAGATAGTTTTTGGGTAATATAAATATCCCAATAAATCGCAATAATGTCTCAAATAGAAGAAAGAATAGCAAATCTATACCAAATGAAACAGGAATGAGATAATTGTTTCATATACCACATAAAAGCACATAAAATATTGCAATAAAAAAAGAGGCAGATAAGCTATATATACGCAATATGCAGGATCTATATGCCCTGTACATTGTGTATATATGCGCAATGCAACGGGGATATAGATCCTGCATGTACGAGATACTATCTAACCGGCAAAGTCTTTAGGCAATACTCCAAACTGTTTCTGGAAACATTTAGAAAAATAGGAAGGCGAGTTAAAACCTACCATATAACAAATCTCATTCACACGCCCATTCCCCTCTTTCAATAATTGGGCAGCTCGTTTCAACCTTTCCAACCGCAAGTATTCATTCGGGCTCAGATCAAGTACTCCTTTTATTTTCCGATAAAAATTAGAGCGACTCATATTCAATGAATCGACTATATCATCCATACTAAAATCAGGATTATGAAAATTACCCTGAATGATTTCATTTAGTTTTTTCATAAATTCTTCATCAGCTTTTGTCAAAGCCATCGTATTGGCCGCAACAAAAGGCGATTGTGCAAAAGCCTGACGCAATTTCTCACGACTATTAATCAGATTAGCGATGCAAGCCTGTAGATATTCAACAGAGAAAGGTTTTTCAATATACGCATCTGCCCCTAATTCCAATCCCTCTATCTTAGATTGAATATTTGTTTTAGCAGTAAGCAGAATCACCGGAATATGACTATAATCCAGTTTAGACTTAACCACCTTGCACAACTCAAATCCATCCATACGAGGCATTACAACATCACTTACCACCAATGTGACTTCCTGATTATCCAGCACTTCCAATGCTTCCAATCCATCTTTTGCAGTCAAAACGATGTAATTATCTTCCAATTGGCGAACAACAAAAGACAGCATATCCTGATTATCATCCGCTACCAGTATCACAGGCCTATTTGCCTTACTTTCCCCCTGTTCTATCCGACGTTCTACCGTTTTACTCTCTTCCACAGATTTATGTTCTGAAGCTAGTTTTATCACACTATCCTGTTCTACAGGCAGCGACAAACAAAAAACATTAGCTTCTTCACTTTCCAACATCGTCAAGTTTCCTCGATGCAATTCAGCCAATGAACGCGAAAGAGCCAATCCAATTCCCGTTCCGGTAGTAACTTTACCATCTTCCTTCTCATTAAAGCGAACAAAAGGTTTAAAAATCTCTTCCTTCATTTCATTCGGGATAATTACTCCGTCATTCACAGAACGAATATAAAACATCTTATTTTCTCCCGTCCCATTTATTTCCAAGTACACATGCACATACGTTTCTGCATATTTCACAGCATTATTCAGCAGATTACTAACAATTTTAGTAAAAGCCTCCTTATTTACATGAGCATAGAAATCCTGTACTGGTACATTTAGAATGAAATCCAATTCTCTTTGCTTCGCCAGAGAAGTAAAACGTTTATGAGTTTCTTTCAATACCTCCGTAATATTACATTCAGCAAAGTTCAATCGGAAACCCTGACTCTCCGTCTTGCGGAAATCCAACAATTGGTTCGTCAGACTTAGTAGCCGTTCTGTGTTCTGCTTCATTATATTCAAGTCTTCACGCGTCTCCGAGTCCACTGACTTTTTCAAAAGAATATTTTCCAACGGACCATTAATCAACGTCAAAGGAGTACGTATCTCGTGCGCTACATTGGTGAAAAAATCTATTTTGGCATTATACACTTCCCGTTCCTTTTCCTGCTCAAATTTTTCCATTTGACGACGATGCTTTCTATTGGTGCGACGCTTAAAATAAAGAACCAAATAGACAGAACATCCAATAATCAAAAGTACATAAATGCAATAAGCCCAAACAGAAAGATAAAAAGGAGGTAGAATCTGGATACTTAACGAGATTTCATTACTATTCCATACCCCATTGCTATTGGCGGCCTTTACCCGAAATATATAATGACCATAACGCAGATTAGAATAAGTTATCAGCGGGCTTTCGCCTACAGATAGCCACTCATCGTCAAATCCTTCTAATTTATACTTCAATTTATTCATTCTCGGAGCTTGATAACCTAGAGCTGAAATACGAAAAGAGAAGGAGTTCTGATCAGCCCGAAGTACTATCTTATCAGAGAAAGTTATACTCTTTTCCAAAGGAGAATTTGGCTCATCTGCATACACTTCCTTATTAAACAACAGAAAATCAGTTATTACTACTGTAGGAAGATTCTTATTCTCTGAGAAATCTTTAGGATTAAAAGCAATAAAACCGTCAATTCCCCCAAAGTAAATCATTCCATTCTCATCTTCAAAACTAGAGCGATAGTTGAACTGATCTCCCAACAAACCATTCGCAGTAGTATACACTTTCATAGCCTCAGTATTTGGCTGGAAACAAACCAGACCATTATTGGTTGTCAGCCATAGCTGCCCTTCTTTATCTTCTACAATCTGATAAACAACATCACTAGGCAATCCATTAGTAGAGTTGTAACTCGTAAAAGTCTCCGACTCCGGATGAAATATACAGAATCCTCCCCCTTGAGTCGTCAACCAAATTTGACGATGGGAGTCTTCAAATACACTCGATACTTTATTATATGGAAGACTTGTATTATCTTTATCATCATGCACATAGTTCTTCCACTTCCGATCGTTCACATTATAACAATATACTCCGTTAGCATAAGTTGCCAGCCAGATATTACCGGCAGAATCTTCTTTTATATCATATATAAATTTCCCGTTTAGTTCCGGTATGCGATCAAAGTCATCCGATTGCTTATTGTATCGTACCAACCCAAACATAGTTCCCAAATAAATATCACCTGTAGCTGTTTTACAGATTGCAAAAATACTATTATCAATCAAAGAACGGGGAGAATCATTTTTTTGATATGTTTTTAAAACAACACCTGAACGGGTGTCTATCACCTTTAGCCCCTTAGAGAATGTACCTACCCAAAGTTTATCATCCACTAAACAAAGTCCATGTATATTCGTAAATCCTGCACTAGGAGCAAAAAAAGAAAAGTCTTTCGTTTTCAGATTGAAACGATTTAATCCACCATCCTCAGTACCAATCCATAATATACCTTGACTATCCCGACAAAATTCACGTACCCGCTTACCATGCAGACTATTTTCTATTCCTTTCGGATAATACTTCTCAAAATAAGTATACGAACGAGGATAATAATTTACTCCTCCAAAATATGAGCCAATCCATATCCCATCTTCACGGTCCTTACAAAACGAATAAATAGCATTGTCTGATAAAGAATAAGGATCATATTCGGAACTACGCAAATGCGTATACTTTTCCGTACGAAGATTATAAATATAAACACCTGATTCCGTCCCTATCCACAACTCATTATCGGTATATACAAGTAGAGTCCGACAATAAATAGACTCATTGTTTTCGTCTTTCAGCAACAAGTCCCTCAATTTGCCCGAAGTCAAATTCAGTTCTTTCACCCCTCCTTTTAAAGAACTGATATATAAACAATTGTATGCCCCTGATACTATTTTACTAACAACATCATCATTATAAGTTTCTTCATTATCAACAGGTGACAGATAGGGGTGAAGAGTTTTCAAATTATCTTTCGAATAAAATAGTCCATCTCCGTAGAATCCAATCCATATAGTACCGCTATTATCAACTGTCAAACATTTCACGTTAGTAGAAACCAATGAATGTTCAGTCAAAATATAGTTTCGTAAACTTTGTTCTTTTAAGTCATAACAAAATAGATTTTGCGCCTCTGAAGCTATCCAGATACGTCCTTGTTTGTCCCCTGAAATCATGGCAACAGCCCGTTCTATCCTTGTATTTTTATCACTTAATTCTACGAAATGACGAAAAGTATCTTTTTCAGGATAATATATATATACTCCTACATCTGTCCCTACCCATATATTTCCCTCGACATCTTCATAAAGAGAAGTCACAAAATTATTGCCGAGACTTCGCGGATTGGTTCTATCATATTTAAAATGCCGGAACGATACGCCATCATATCTGTCCAATCCATCTTTCGTGCCAAACCACATAAAGCCTTTCGAATCCTGCAAGATAGCACTTACTGTGTTTTGCGACAATCCATTCTGGCTACTAAGACTTTTAAAATAATAATGTTCATCTATCGTTTGTGCACGGCAAATAAGTCCAATTATCAAAGCAACAAACGTTATAATAATTTTCTTCATATATTCAGTTTTATAAGGCTCCTTTATTCAACTAATCAAATGTAGACAAAATAACAACTGAATAATAGAAAATATGTCCCAATGAATAGAAAAATAGTCCTATTTTTCTATTCGGATACGCGCATCCACCGCTATAACCGCCTTCTCAGTGGCCAGGAGCGGGTTTATGTCCATTTCTTTGATTTCTGTTGCAAACCGGAGCAAGGTAGACAAACGAACGATAATTTCAGCAAATTTATCCTCGTTTACTCCCTTTTGTCCACGGGTTCCCTGGATAATTTTATAGGCGCGTAAGGAGCGAATCATTGAATAAGCCTCCTCATAAGAAAGGGGTGCCAAGCCGGAAGATACATCTTTCAGGACTTCCACAAAAATGCCGCCCAAACCGCAGAGTACCACGTGCCCGAACTTTTCTTCATATTTTGCACCAATAAAAAGTTCTGTGCCTTTGAGCATAGGTTGAACCATGATCGCTTTTGCATCGGGAATCTGCATCATACGGTCAAATTCAAGTGCCAGATGCTGTTCCCCTTTAATGTTCAGTACTACACCACCGACATCCGATTTATGCACAGGACCTACTACTTTGGCTACTACCGGGAATCCACATCGACGGGCAAAATCCACGACTTCCTCCTTTTTATTGGAAACATATTCATCGACCAATGAAATACCGGCTGCGTGCAGCAATGCCTGCACATAATGAGGTTCGATATATCCATTCTCCGGGATGGAATCAATGATACGACGGATTCTCGGTACATCGACTCCGAACAGTTCAATCTCAGGCACCGCCGGTTTCGGGGCGTTGACAATGCGAGACAGTGCAGTTCCCAAAGTCACTTCGTCGGAAAAGTTCACGTGTCCTTTGGCAAGGAATGCCGCCACTTCCGCTCCTGCTGTATTGATGGAGGGAAGAACAGGGAATATAGGCTTGTGACAGGTCTGCATCTTTTCATGAAGGACATCGTACATTTCAAACATGGTCACCAGTCCGGGTGTGCCGAAGATAGCCAGGATAGCATCTATATTGTCTAATTTTTCTTCGCAATAGTCGATGCAGATACGCAAATGATCCGGTGTACCGGTGGCAAGGATGTCAATCGGATTTCCTACGGAAGCTCCGGGAAAGAGTTGGGCTTTCAGTTCTTCCGCCAGTTCACCTTCCAGCTTAGGGACATTCAGTCCGCCTTTGCTCAAAGCATCCGTCAGCATTACTCCCGGACCTCCGGCATGAGTAATGATAGCAAAGTTCTTCCCTTTCAGTTCGGGGAGGGTGAAGATACAACCAACGGTAGTCAGCTCTTCGCGGGAAAAGCAACGCACGATTCCGGCTTTACGGAACAGCGCCTCTACAGCCGAATCGGAACTGGCAATCGCTCCTGTATGTGAAGAAGCCGCCCGACTTCCGCTTTCCGAACTTCCTGCTTTTATCGCTGCAATCTTACAACCTTTCCTTATTAATGAAGAGGCATGGAAGAGCAATCTGTCCGGGTTGTGAATACTTTCAATATAGAGTAACTTGATACGGGAATCTTTCTCTGGATCAAAATTCTCGTCCATAAATTGCAGCACATCTTCCACACCAATCTGCTTGGCATTTCCTACCGACCAGACAGAATTGAACTGCAATCCTTTTGTCACCGCACTTTCAAGAATAAAGACCGCCGTAGCACCGGAGCTGGAGATCAGATCGACTCCTTTTGAGTTCAAGTTCGGAATAGGCTGGCTGAAGACGCTATGATGCCATGTATTCATCAGTCCGATGCAGTTCGGACCAATCAGTGAAGCACCATATTTGTTGACAGTTTCCAGTATACGTTCTTCCAACAACGCTCCTTCGCGTGTCTCTTCACCAAATCCGGCAGAGAGTATGATAAATGCCCGCGTCTGCTTCTCGCTTGCCAGTGTCTCTACTATATCTGGACACATCACAGCCGGAACAGCCAACACAGCCAAATCGGTATCAGGCAATTCTTTTACATCTGCAAAGGCAGGAACTCCCTGCACTTCTGTCTCCTTCGGGTTCACAGCCCGGAGTTCTCCCTGATAACCTCCGTTTATCAGATTCTTCAATATAGCGCCACCCGGCTTATGTACATTATTCGAAGCCCCTACTACAACTATACTCTCGGGACGAAGCAACTGGGTTGTTATCATATCATACACTGGTTTTCGTTTAAACTAGGATACAAATATATTCTTTCCTGCGAGAAAAAAGAAAGAAAAAGAGGAGAATTATGGGTGGAAGTTTTTAGAAACAGAAGAAAACATTTGGGTTATGCTATCATAAGCTAACTTTTTGGTCAGTTCATGTTCATTCACTACAATCCTGTTATTTCCATAGCTCTATCTTGATATCAATCAATTACTGTTTTTTTCTAAAAGAAAAGAAGACAATATCAAGGTTCAATATAGTTGTTATTAAAATGAAAGACAGCACTAGTAGAATTAACTGAAATGCCCTAATATGGTTAACTTTATTTAGCCAATCCATATCAGGGCAAACAGAAACTGCATAAACTTTACTTATACAAATACGATTGAGGCAAATTAGTAACAAATTGAATCATTTGCAGATTTCGGTTTAAAAGAAAATTATCCAAAGCACATCCTAGTTCTTTAAGGTAAATATTTTCCTTAATCTTATTTTTCGAGGGATAATATAACTGATATCCTTTAATTCTATCAAATCTCAGGAGACACGTGTGAAATTCACTCCACAATGTAGTATCTGGTACGCATTTATCACGTACTTCCTTTCTTATTTTTTGAAAATCTTCTTCATAGTCAAAATCCAGACTGTAATTGCCTTGCATATCATAGAAGTAAACAAACTTATAACCATTATCAGCTATCATTTCACCTAAATCAAACTCAATTTTAAACCATTTTTTATTCTTCCAAAGAACAAACATTGCTCCTTTCTTAAATTGGAACGAAATTTCCTTTTTATATAAAGATAAATGCTGCAAAAGCTCTTCTCGACCTGAGACATTTTTATATGCCGCCTTATCAAAGTCATCAAATGATAAAAATGTGTCATCATTAACTTCATTCGTTATTTTCCAACAATAGTTCCAAAGTTCATTCACAGTAGGGTACTTCAAATTCGCACGAAAATACATCTTTACTTGACTGTATAAATCAAATTTAAAGTCATAATCAGTAGAAGTATCATATAAAGCTATACTTTTACAACTATATAGGACTAATAATAGTACGATTAATAAAATCCTAATTATCGGTTTCATTTATGATATAAATTAAAGATTTATAGGAATATTGCAAAATCTAATATACCCTCACTAAAAATCTTCTTCAGTTGTTGCTTCGCACTATTCTTCAAACCATTTATAGCGATGCTTATCCATCGCATATCCAGCTACTTCACCATTAGGATATATGTCGTATATACTGTCATTTACAAAAAAATGATACCAGCTACCAAAAGGGAAATATGCTGTAAATTCTTTATTCCAAACAATCCCTTGAATAGTATCAGGCATTTGAATAATAGTAGGTGCAGGCACATAACAAATGGAGTCGTAAAATAAATCATATAATTTG
>OCHI01000573.1_pt1 | contig 37240 bp, 34 predicted proteins | sample 1538691 | NCBI WGS metagenome assembly OCHI01 (sample SAMN04571718, study PRJEB22368) | human gut metagenome | biome: human gut; material: stool | host: Homo sapiens | place: Luxembourg | collected 2012-09-21 | reverse complement strand
TAATTTACTATTTACATTTATTTTTTTATTATATAAAATATTCATTAAAGAGATTATTTACTAAAGAAAAATAATAAAAAAACGAAAGGGGCTATTTAAAAAATGAAAATTTTAATGTTGTCATGGGAATATCCACCAAGAATAGTAGGGGGAATATCAAGAGTTGTGCATGACTTATCTCAAAGACTAATTAAAGATGGTCATGAGGTAACAGTTGTTACATATAAGGACGGAGACGTACCATATTTTGAGGATGATAATGGAGTAAAAGTTTATAGAGTTGATAATTATATGATTAGCCCTAATAATTTTATAGACTGGATAATGCAAATGAATTTTAATTTAGTTGCAAAAGCAAGTGAAATCATAAATAAAGAAGGAAAATTTGATGTAATTCATGCACATGATTGGTTAGTTGCATATGCAGCAAAATCACTAAAAAATTCATATGATATTCCAATAGTTGCAACAATACATGCAACAGAATCTGGAAGAAACAGTGGAATTCATGATGAAACACAAAGATATATAAATGATACAGAATGGATGTTAACATATGAAGCAACAGAAGTAATAGTAAATAGCAATTATATGAAAAGTGAACTTCAAAGACTTTTCGGATTACCATATGAAAAAATAAATGTTGTTCCAAACGGAATAACACAAACTAACTTTGCAGGGTATGAAAGAGATTATGAGTTTAGAAGAAGATTTGCAGCAGATAATGAAAAAATAATCTTATTTTCAGGAAGATTGGTATATGAAAAAGGAATTCAAAATCTTATAGCAGCAATGCCTAAAATATTACAAGGATATAATGATGCAAAACTAGTAATAGCAGGACGTGGAGGAATGTTAGATGAACTACGTGCACAAGTTGATTATTTAGGAATATCTAATAAGGTATATTTTACAGGATATTTAGATCATAAAAATTTATGCAAAATGTATAAATGCGCAGATGTATCAGTATTTCCAAGTACATATGAACCATTTGGGATTGTTGCACTAGAAGCAATGCTAGCAGGCGTTCCAGTAGTTGTATCAGATGTCGGAGGACTAAATGAAATTGTAGACCATGGAGTAAATGGAATGAAGAGCTATGCAGGAAATCCAAACTCATTAGCAGACTCAATTCTTTCATTATTATACAATCCACAATTATGTGCAAACGTTGTAAAACAAGCAAAACTAGATGTAAAAAATAAATATAATTGGACAAAGATAGCACAAGACACACACTTTACATATCAAAAAGCAATTTGCCAAACAATGGCGGAAAAACAAGCTCGTCAAATTGCACAAGAAGAAGCTCAAAAAACAAAGAAAGCAAAAAATTCAGAAAAAGAAATTACAAACTTACTTGGATTCAAGAAAAGACAAGCTTATGCATAGAATGAAAAAGTTTTACAAAAGAGAGCATATTAAGCTCTCTTTTTGTATAATAGGAAGGACATTAGAACATCCTATTATATAAATCACAATAATAAAGGAAGGATGAATTAAAATGAACGTATACGATGAAGTAAATAATTTAGCTAGAGCATTAAAAGAATGTAGAGAATTTACAGAATACAAAGAAGCAAAAGATAAAGTAAAATCAGTAGAAGGATTAAGAACAAAGATAGATGAATTTGAGAAAATAAGATATGAAGAACAACTATTAGCTTTACAAGGTGAAAAACAATCAGAAGAAAAAATGAAAAAATTACAAGAATTATATCAAATTTTAGTACAAAATCCTGATGTTAAAGATTATTTTGACAAAGAAGTAAGATTTAATGTTATGATGGCAGACGTAAATAAAATTATAGGTGATGCAATTAAAGATGTTTTACAATAGAAAATTCGCTTAAAGTATTGACATGTAAACATTTTCCAAATATAATACAAATAGATTAAGCAGAAGGAATGGTAAAAAACGGAATGCAAAATTTATATTTTCAAAAAGAAGAATATAATAATTTAGACGATAATGAAGTAATTACTAAAATAAAACAAGGCGATAAAAAAGCCTTGAATTATTTGTTAGACAAGTATACAGACGTAGTTAGTATGAAAGCAGGTAAATATTTCATTGTTGGAGCGGAGAAAGAGGATATTATTCAAGAAGGATTAATAGGACTTTTTAAAGCAATTAAAAGTTTTAATCCCGAAAAACAAAGCTCTTTTAAAACTTTTGCTAATCTATGTATTGAAAGACAATTACAAACAGCAATAAAATCTTCTATGAGACAAAAACACATGCCATTAAATTCATATCTATCATTAAATATATCAGCATATGATGAAAGCGAAGATACCAGTCTATTAGAAGTTTTCGAAACGGAAAATGCAGCTGAAGATCCACTAGATATAGTTACTAAAAAAGAATATTATAACTTTGTTGAAGATAGAATAGAAGAAACATTAAGTGACTTCGAAAAACAAGTATTGCATAGATATACAAATGGTGAAAGCTACACACAAATTGCAGAAAGATTAAATGCACCAGTAAAATCAGTAGACAATGCAATTCAAAGAATTAGAAAGAAAACAGTAAAAAATATATTGAACTATGAAGAATAGTTCAATTATGCTTTCATAGCTCAGTAGGTAGAGCACATCCATGGTAAGGATGGGGTCGCCAGTTCGATTCTGGCTGAAAGCTCCATAATGCGTTTTCGTTGAACTCTTTAAACGTATTGGTACTACTAGAGTTCAAGAAAGCCAAAAGTGAATGTCATTCACGAGAATATAAGTCGATTTAATCGGCTTCTTTTTTTGTCTTTTTGAGAGCAAAAGACAGAAAAAAGCCTCAATATAGGTTTAGCAAATTGACATAATACAAATTGACAAATATATTTTCTTTATGTTAAAATATAAATATTATATAATTAAAGTCAATGAAAGAAAGAGTAGTTAAATGTAATATCATTACAGAGAAATTCCTGTAAGCTGAGAAGGAATGTGTAAAGATTTAATGAAAAGAGCTCTGGAGATGAATAGCCGAAATAATAGTAGGTTATTACAGGGGTGCCTGTTATAGCACAAACGTATAAATGTACGTTATAAGTTTAATATAGTAATATATTAATAAAATAGAGTGGTACCACGAATATATATCGTCTCTAGGGATTATCCCTAGAGATTTTTTGAGCTTATAGAAACATTTTGAATTTAAAAATTAGGAGGAATTGTGATGGATATTGAAGAAGAAATTTGTAAAGAAATATCTAAGATATTAGAAAAAGATTTTTATGAAATTAACAAAATAATTGTGAAAAATGAATCAATTAGTAGAGGGAATTTTTCATTACCATGCTTTAAGTTTGCAAATGAATTTAAGGAAAAGCCAGAAAATATTGCAACAAAGATTAAAGAACAGTTAAATTTAGATTATATTGAAAAAAGTGAGGTTATTGGAGGTTTTCTTAATATTTATATAAAAAAGGATATTTATATAAAGAATGTATTAGAAAAAATTGAATTAGAAGGAGAAAAATATGGTTCCACACACAATGGTGTTGGAAAGAAAACTCTTGTAGAACATACAAGCATAAATCCAAATGCATCTCCTCATATAGGTAGAGCAAGAAATGCAATTCTAGGTGATTCAATAGTTAATATATTGAAATTTAACGATTATGATGTTGAAGTTCATTATTTTGTAAATGATATTGGAAAACAAATTGCAATGCTAGTAATAGCAGGTAGAAAAAAAGATAAATTTGATTTCGAAGATTTATTACAAATGTATGTTGAAATGAACAAGGAAATTAAAGAAAATCAAGAACTAGAAAAAGAAGTGTTTGATATTTTGGATAAACTTGAAAATGGAGATAAAACAATAATAGAAGAATTTAGAAAATTAGTAAAAATTTGTGTAGATGGACAAACCGAGATATTTAAAGAATTAGGTATTTAGTATGATTATTTTGATTACGAATCTGACTTTATATTAAATGGAGATATTGAAAAATTATTAAACGATTTGAAAGAAACAAATATGTTATTTGAAGCAGAAGATGGAAGATTAGCCATTAATCAAGAAACATATAATATTCCTGTAAGATGTCCTGTTCTATGTGTAGCAAGATCAAATAAAACTTCACTATATCCATTAAGAGATATTGCATATACAATTTATAAAGATAAAATTGGAAAAGATAGAAATATAGTTATTTTAGGCGAAGATCAAAGAGTATATTTTAAACAAATTACTGCTGCACTGGATTTATTGGGGTATAAAGAACCAGAGGTTGTTCATTATTCATTTGTTCTTTTACCTGATGGGAAAATGTCAACAAGAAATGGAACAGTTGTATTACTAAAAGATTTTATGAATGAAGTATTAGAAAAAGCTAAACAGGAATTACAAAAAAGAGATGAAATTATAGATATTGAAAAAGCAAAAAAAATTGCCTATGGGACAGTAAAATACACAATTTTGAAAAGTTCATTAGAAAAGAATATTATTTTTAATATTGAAGAAGCTATGAATTTTAATGGTGATACTAGTTTATATATACAATATAATTATGCAAGAATTATTTCATTATTAGAAAAAGCTAATAATGTGAATATGACTGAAAAGAAATATGAACTATTAAAAGAAGATGTTGAAATGAGTTTAGTACAAAAGTTAGATAATTTTAAGAATGTAATGTCAAATGCTTCAGAGAAGTTAGCACTTAATCTAATATGTAACTATGTATATGATTTAACCAAGTCATTTGCTAATTATTATCATGATTATTCAATTTTAAATGCAGAAAATGAAGATATAAAATGTATGAGATTACAATTAGTAAAATCAATAGGTAATGTTATTAAAATTAGTTTGAATATACTAGGTATTGATGTGATTGATAGAATTTAATTTTTAATTACGTATATATGAAGAACCCTTCTGGTATTTTTATAATCTAAGTTATATAAGCCCTCAATATAAACGTTATTGTTTTTATTAGGGGCTTGTTATTTATAATATAAGAACTATTGTTATTTTAAATATTTAATATCTGCATCATTTAAAATTTGCATCTGCGATATTGCAATTTTATTTAGCTTTTCAAGTCTTTCCGATTGTTTTAAATCTTCGTTTATAAAAACAGAATTTAAGTTTTCTAAATTTGCTAAACATATCAATTCATTCATTGTTGCATAATCCCTTATATTTCCTTTAAGCTCGGGATTTTTATCACGCCATTCTTTTGCAGTCATACCAAATAATGCCATATTTAATACATCAGCTTCTTCTGCATAAACAAAGTTTATCTGATTTTTAGTTAATTCTTTAGGTAGTAAATTATTCTTTATGGCGTCAGTATGTATTCTATAATTAATTTTTGAAAGTTCTCTTTTAGCATTCCAGCCTATTTGTTTTTGTTCTTCTGCTTTTAGTCTTTCAAATTCTTTTATTAACAATAGTTTAAACTTAGGACTAATCCACATTCCAAACTCAAATGCAATATCTTTATGAGCATAAGTTCCACCGTATCTTCCTGCTTTTGACATTATTCCTATTGCATTTGTTTTTTCTGTCCATTCTTTTACACTTAATTTATAACTATTTAAACCAGCTTGACTTTTAATTATGGCGAATTCGCCATAATTAAAATTAGGATTATGAATTTCTTCCCAAATACCTAAAAACTCAATAGTATTTCTATTTCTTAGCCAATCCGAAACAAAAAAGTCACCATCTTTGGATTTTAGCATATCAGTAATAGATATATAGTCTTCATCGTCAATTTTTATATAAGATATCTTTTGATTTAAAACACTTAATTCTGCCATATTTTAACCTCCTTTTTTTAATGGTATAACGATTTATTTTAGTTATTATACCAAACAAAAGTTTCGAAAACAATATTTATTTAAAAAATTGTAAAACTATTCTATAATATTGTAAATAACTTATGAAAAATCAGATAAATCTATACTTTCACTTTGATAAAATATACTTAATTTTTTTTCAAAAGTCCAACCTTAACTAGTTCATCAGTAATTTCTTTTATGCTGTTAATAATATTCTTTTTGAAAGAATATACATTATCATTTTTTAGTATAGAATTAGTCTTAGAATTTGATAGAGCATAGTCATATGGTGACTTTGTTTTTATTTGCTTTTTTAATGCTTTTATAATATCTGTATTAGTAAAAACATATCTCTCTATATCATATAAATTACATATTTTAATATGATTTATAATCCAATTATACAAATCACCACTTGTGTCTATATTTAATTTTTTTGCTACATCTTTATATATAAGCTCCCTTCTAATATAGGATTCTTCTAATAGCACTACTATTCCAAAACAATTGTTATAATCAAATATAACTTCCTTATCGTTCTCAAAAAAATTATAAATATTTTTAAAATCTAAACATACTTGTTTATATAATTGAAGTACATAATTGCTAATTTTATCTATTTCTTTTTGAAAAGCTTCTCTAGAAAGTCTTAGTAAACATGTTGCTTTTGAATATTTTAAAATAATATATCTTAATATTTGAGGGTCTAAATTAACTTTTAATGAACAAAAGAAACTTAAAATAGACCCTAATTCTAAAAAAGAATTATAATCAACATTAAATTTTTTATAAAATTCTTTTTTCATATCAATTTTATCTGAAACATATGTAAAAAAATAATTATATCTATAATATTTATATATATTGTAAGTTTGAATATCAAATTGTGTAGAACCAAGTGCAATTAACAAAAAGTCAGCAATATAAAAACAAGCATCATTGACACTTGTTTTTTCTGGTTCATACTAATCAATAATTTCCTCATAAACCCATTTACCATCTTCTTGATGGAATAATAGTTCAGTAGATTTACTGTTTCTATCTATTTTAAAATAATTATCTGTACTGTATTTATCTACACTAGAAAAACGTATGATATCTTTATAAAATAATGCTTTTTTATATATTGTTACAACATAATAAGTTTTGTCTTTATAGATTTTTATATTTCTATATGTAGAATCAGAATCAGGCGTTAAATCATCTATATTTATTGCATGAAAAACATAATCGCCAGTATTATATAAATCATCATTATAATCTTCCTTTAATTTTGACTTATCTACATCTTCAAGCCAATAATGCTTGTATGAATTATAATTATCTTTATTTATATAAAAATAATTTCTATTTGTACGATCTCATATGCATAGTCAATGTATGTCCAATCTTCAGGAATAAAATTACTTTTTGAAAGTTCGGGCAAGATGTTAAAATAAGTATCATCAACTTTTTGATTTTCTTGAATAGCATTACCAGCAGTGGAAAAGATCTTATCAAAAAACTTATAAAAAACAGTTCCAAAGAAGATACCAAGAATTATTAAAACTATAAGTATGAAAATACATATTCCAATTATAATTTTTTTTACTTTACTTTTCATAAATAATTCTCCCATAAAAATCTTTGTGAAAAAATTATAACATAAGCAAATTATAAAGGAAAGTTTTTTTACAAATATAAAATTTTAAGACAAAACAAAGGCTTTATTCCTTGAAATACTTGTGCATGCAAGAAAAATATGGTATATTATTATAAATTTTTTATGTATCCTAACGTAATAATTTAAATAGGAGGTAAGTATATTATGGAGAGAAAAGAAAAGATAGCCAAGATACGGGAAAGTATGCTAAAAAATCAATACCCGCTGGAGTTCAATCAGTATCATTGCAATAAAGAAAATTGCTATGCATATGCTCTCGGATCGGACTACACAGATGATGATCGTAATGACGATTATATATACAATTTAGGTTGTATGTCACGTATAAATTATCCACCTAAAACAATTCCAGAAGCTGAAGAAGCCTTTTATAACGACATGGAAGTACTAGGCGTTAGTTGCAGAAGATGCGAACTAGATGCAGATGTTGCTCCAGGAGAATGGAAAGTTGTTTTATTTTTCGAAGGGAAATTTACAGATTCCTATGACTTCCATTTTATTAAAGAGGATAAAGACGGAGGATGGTCTCATAAGTCAGGTTTATACGGAGGCGTGTGGAGATTTGGAAAAGATCCAAGAAGCATGACTGATTTGGACTACGTAGGAACTTTTATTCTCAAAATGATTAAATAGTTAAACGCGGGGAAACCCGCGTTTACTTTTTTATTTTAGACTTGTAAAAAGATGAATTTTATGATAAATTATATGCGTTAAAACATACCTGTTTAATAATGTGAATAGGCAGCAGGAATGCTGCTTATTTTAACGAAAAAACTCATGAGTGGGGGAATATTAATGAGAATAGGGATAGATTTAGATGGGGTTGTATTAGATACCGAAAAACAATTTAGGAATGATGCAGAACTATATGATATGTTGGTTTTAAATAAAAATTCTATGAAAGATCCAACAGAATTAAGAGTTCAAGAAAGATATGATTGGACAAAGGAAGAAGGAGAAGTTTTTGTAAAAAGCTACTTCTTGGAAGCAACTAAGAAAAGTCACATTATGCCAGGTGCTAAAGAAGTGATAGAGTTACTAAAAAAAGATGGACATGAACTAATAGTAATAACAGCCAGAGGAATGGACACAGCATTAATGAGAAAATTAGGAGAAAAAATGCTAGATGAAGCCGGAATCAAATTTGACAAATACTATTGGGGCAAAAAAGAAAAAGTTGAAATTGCCCAAAAAGAAAATATAGACATCATGATAGAAGATTCATTAAGAAATTGCATGAAATTTTCAGAAGCAGGAATAAAGTCCATATATTTAAAAGACAGCAATCTAAAACCAGCAAATGATCCTAATATAAAGGAATGCTATATTTGGGCAGAAATCTATAGATATATAAGAAGTTTATGTGTGTAAAAAAATTAAAAATAAATAGTAAATTAAGCTGAAAAAGATTGAGGCAAATACAAGGCAAAATAAAATTAAAATACCGGAGTGTACGTTGGTACATGAGGATTTTTAATTTTATTTTAACACAGTAGTTGGCCAATATTTTTTAGCGATGTATAGGAGGAAAAGATGAAAATAGGAATAGTAGGCCTACCCAACGTAGGCAAAAGCACAATGTTCAATAGCATAACAAACGCAGGAGCAGAATGTGCAAACTACCCATTTTGCACAATAGAACCAAACGTAGGAGTAGTAGCAGTACCAGATGAAAGACTAGAAAAACTAACAGAAATGTACAAACCACAAAAAACAACACCAGCAGTAATAGAATTTGTAGACATAGCTGGACTAGTAAAAGGAGCAAGCAAGGGTGAGGGACTTGGAAACAAATTCTTATCACACATTAGAGAAGTAGACAGTATTGTTGAAGTTGTAAGATGCTTTGAAGATACAAACATTGTCCATGTTGACGGAAGCGTAGATCCATTAAGAGACATTGAAACTATTAATTTAGAATTAATTTTCGCTGATATGGAAACAGTTGATAAAAGATTAGATAGAGCAAGAAAAAATCTTAAAGCTGATAAAAAATATCAATTTGAGATTGATACGTTAGAAAAAATTAAGAAAACTTTGGAAGATGGAAAATCAGCAAGAACACTTGATTTAAGTGATGAAGAAAAAGAAGTAATTAAAGATGCATTTTTATTAACAATGAAACCAATTTTATATATTGCAAACGTTTCAGAGGATGATTTAGAAAATCCAGAAGCTAATGAGAATGTTAAAAAAGTTGAGGAATATGCTAAATCTGAAAATGCTGAAGTTATTCCTTTATGTGTTAAGCTAGAAGAGGAACTAAGCACATTAGATAAAGATGATAAAATTGAAATGTTACATGATCTTGGATTAGAAGAATCAGGATTAGATAAAGTTATAAAAGCTAGCTATAAACTTTTAGGATTAATGTCATTCTTAACAGCAGGTGAACCAGAAGTTAGGGCATGGACTATAAAAATAGGAACCAAAGCTCCACAAGCAGCTGGAAAAATTCACTCAGATATTGAAAGGGGATTTATACGTGCAGAGGTTGTTTCTTATGATGATTTAATAAGAGAAGGATCAATGAACGCTGTAAAAGAAAAAGGGCTTATGAGATTAGAAGGTAAAGATTACATTATGCAAGACGGAGACATTGTTTTATTTAGATTTAATGTTTAATGAGGAATAGATGAAAAAATTTTTAACAATTGTTTTAAGTTTAATATTATATGCATTAGTGGTACTTATCATTTTAGATAAAACTAATACTGTTGATGTAAAAATAATAAAAAAAGAAAAAAGCGATGACGAATATATTAATAATGGTTTAATATTAAGCGATGAGAATTTAAGCCAATCCAATGGCAAAGAAGATAAGTTTTACTATAATCAATTAGACAATATAGCCAAAATAATTTATGATAAACTTATTGAAAATAAAGAGAACTTAAAAAGTGGTACAGAACAAATTGAGTTTACTAAAAATGAATTTGATAATTTATTACGAAAAAGCGACGGATTAAATATATTAAGCAATGAGTATCAAAATGCAGTAGATGCATTGAGATATGATGATGTAGAATTTTATTATGTTGATTTTTCTAAAATGATATTAAAAACAATAACCTACACTCGATGGAGAGATGTAAGTTATAAAGTGTATTTAGCATGTAATGAAAATGAAGAAAATTATTTAGATGAATCGATTACAAAAGATGATATAAACATACAGATAGAAGAATTAGAGAAAAAAGCAGATGAAATACTTCAAGGTGCACAAGGAAGTAATTATCAAAAAATACAATATATTCACAATTGGTTGATTGATAATATTAAATATGATGTTACATATTCAAAGCCTAATACTAGAAACATATATGGAGCCTTAATTAGTGAAGATGTTGTATGTGAAGGATATGCAAAAAGCTTTAAATACTTATTGGATAAATTAGACATACCTTGTATTTTAGTATCAGGTGAAGCAATCAATTCAGAAGAAAAAAGAGAAAATCATATGTGGAATTATGTCAAAATTAATGAGATTTGGTATGCAGTTGATGTTACATGGGATGATCCAATAATTTTGAACAATGGAGAATTAAGTAAAGAAAGTAGATATAAATATTTTTGCCAAGGAGATAATATAAACGTTAATCATTTTATTTCAGCACAAATAACTGCAAATGGTCAAGAATTTGAATATCCAGAATTATATCATAAGGAGCAATAGAAAGGATTATAAATATGAAATATTATATTACAACAATGGGATGCCAATTAAATGAAAATGATTCAGAAAAATTAGCTGGAATCGTTGAAGGTATGGGATTCGAAAAAACAGAAAAATTAGAAGAAGCGGATTTAGTAATATACAATACTTGCTGTGTTAGAGAAAATGCAGAAGAAAGATTATTCGGAAAATTGGGAGAATTAAAAAAGCAAAAAGAAGAAAAAGGAACAATTATAGCAATAGGTGGATGCATGATGCAAGAACCTGCAATGCTTGAAAAAATCAAGAAAAGCTATAATTATACAGATATTGTTTTTGGAACACATACATTACACAAATTTGAAGAAGATTTGAAAAAAGTATTGGAAAACGGAAAAAAAGTAAGAGACGTAATAGATATAGATGGCGAAGTAATAGAAGATTTACCAATCAAAAGAAATGATAACTTTAAAGCTTCAGTTACAATAATGTATGGTTGTAATAATTTTTGCTCATATTGTATAGTTCCTTATGTTAGAGGAAGAGAAAGAAGTAGAGAGCCTGAAAAAATCCTTGAAGAAGTAGAAATGCTAGCAAAAGAAGGATATAAAGAAATTACTTTATTAGGCCAAAATGTAAATTCATATAATGGAAGAGAAAATTATAAATTTGCAAACTTGTTAAATGATGTATGTAAAATAGATGGAATAGAAAGAGTTAGATTTATCTCACCACATCCAAAGGATTTTACAGACGATGTTATTGAAGCAATTGCTAATAATTCTAAAATAGCAAGAGTACTACACTTACCATTGCAATCAGGTAGCTCAGCTGTATTGAAAAAGATGAATAGGAAATACACAAAAGAGCAATATTTAGAACTTGTTGATAAAATAAAAACAAGAATACCTGATGTAGTATTATCAACAGATATAATAGTAGGTTTCCCAGGAGAAACAGAAGAAGACTTCGAAGACACACTAGATGTAGTTAGAAAAGTAAACTATGAACAAGTATTTATGTTCATATATTCAAGAAGAGAAGGAACAGTTGCAGACAAGATGGAAAACCAAATACCAGAAGAAATAAAACATAAAAGATTTGATAGATTAAAAGAGTTATTTGACAGCAGAGTTTCAGAAAACAATCAAAAATATATAGGAACAACACAAAAAATCCTAGTAGACGGATACAGCAAAAACGACAAAGAAACACTAACAGGAAGAACAGACACAAACAAAGTTGTAAACTTTAAAGGAAATGAAGAACTAATTGGAAAAATGATAAACATCAAAATTACAGAAGAACATAAGTGGTACTTGACAGGAAAACTAGATTAAATTCTATGATATATCAATAAATGAGTAAGGTTGAAAAAGGATTAAATTTTTCAACGCAAGGAGGAAAAAACATGGCAGAACTATCACCCATGATGCAACACTACATGGAAAAAAAAGAAGAATACAAAGACTGCATACTATTTTACAGACTAGGAGACTTCTATGAAATGTTCTTTGACGACGCAATAACAGCATCAAGAGAACTAGAAATAACACTAACAGGAAGAGCATGTGGACTAGAAGAAAGAGCCCCAATGTGTGGAGTACCATTCCATGCAGCAGACATGTATATAGCAAAACTAATATCAAAAGGATATAAAGTAGCTATATGTGAACAACTAGAAGATCCTAAAACAGCAAAAGGAATAGTAAAAAGAGATGTAATAAGAGTTGTTACGCCCGGAACAGTAATAGAAAGCAATTTATTAGATGAAAAGAAAAACAACTTTATAATGTCAATAGTAAAAAAAGGATTGTTCTATGGAGTAGCTGTATGTGATGTAAGTACAGGAGATTTCTTAGCAACGCAAATAACAGAAGAAAATAATTTTGAAAAATTATTAGACGAAATTGCAAGATTTATGCCAGTTGAAATAATAACAAATAGAATGATGTATGAATCTGAAAAAGAGATTTCAAGAATAAAAGACAGAATAGATGTATGTATATCAAATACTGAGGAAGAAAGTTTTTCAGAAGAAACAGACTTTTTAGAAAAAATGTATACATTTAAAAATGAAACTGGAAAAAATCTAAAAGATAATTTATTTGCAGTTACAGCAATAAATGGATTAACAGCTTATTTGAGTGCAACACAAAAAATAAAATTAGATCATATTAACACAATTGAATTATATAGAACAACTAAATACATGGCTTTAGATGTAAATGCTAGAAGGAACCTAGAATTAACAGATAGAATGAGAGATAAATCTAAAAAAGGAACACTTTTATGGGTATTAGATAAAACATCAACATCAATGGGCGGAAGAATGTTAAGAAGATGGATTAATGATCCATTAGTTGATGTAAAAGAAATAAATGAAAGACTTGAAGCTGTAAAAGAGTTGAAAGAAAACATGATTCTAAGAGGAGATATCATAGAAACATTAAATAAAGTATATGATATAGAAAGACTTGCAGGAAGAATTTCATATGGAAATGCAAATGCAAGAGATTTAATATCTTTGAAAAATTCATTAAGCAAATTACCAGAATTAAAACAAGAATTAAGTCAAACTGAATCACCAATGCTAAGAGAAATGTATTCAGAACTTGATGAACTAAAAGATATTACAGAATTAATTGAAAAATCAATTGTTGAAGATCCACCAATAACTATAAAAGAAGGTGGAATAATCAAAACAGGATATGATGAAGAAATTGACGAATGTAAAAGAGCAGCAATAGAAGGAAAAAACTGGCTTGTAAACATTGAAGCAAAAGAAAGAGAATTAACAGGAATTAAAAATTTAAAAGTAGGATATACAAAAGTTTTTGGATACTACATAGAAGTAACTAAATCATTTTTAAAACAGGTACCAACAGATAGATATATAAGAAAGCAGACATTAACAGGAGCAGAAAGATTTATAACTGAAGAGCTAAAATCAATTGAAGACAAAGTATTAGGTGCAGAAGAAAGAATAATAACATTAGAATATGAAGAATTTGTTAAGATAAGAACAAAAATATCATCACAAATTGAAAGATTACAAAAATCAGCAACAGTTGTTGCCATAGTAGATGTGTTAAACGACTTTGCAACAGTAGCGGAAGATTATGAATATTGTATGCCAACAGTAGATGATGAAGATGAGATTTTAATAAAAGATGGCCGTCATCCAGTAATTGAAAGAATGATAGATGGCGGATCATTTGTTGAAAATGACACATATTTAAATAGAAGAGATGATAGATTATCAATTATAACAGGGCCCAATATGGCTGGAAAATCAACGTATATGAGACAAGTAGCATTAATAACATTGATGGCTCAAATAGGAAGTTTTGTACCAGCAAGTTCAGCTAAAATTGGAGTAGTTGATAAAATTTTCACAAGAGTTGGAGCATCAGACGATTTAAGTATGGGGCAAAGTACTTTTATGGTTGAGATGTCAGAAGTTGCAAATATATTGAAAAATGCAACTAAAAATAGCTTGGTAATATTAGATGAAATAGGAAGAGGAACATCAACATATGATGGACTAGCAATAGCATGGGCAGTTGCCGAATATATTGCGGACACAAATAATATTGGATGCAAAACATTATTTGCAACACATTATCACGAATTAACTTCATTAGAAGAAAAACTAGAAGGAGTAAGAAATTATCAAATAGCAGTAAAAGAAAAAGGCGAAGATGTAATTTTCTTAAGAAAAATTATACCAGGCGGAACAGACGAAAGTTATGGTATTCACGTAGCTAAACTAGCAGGAGCTCCTAAAAAAATGTTAACAAGAGCAAATGAGATATTGAAAACTTTAGAAAAAAAGGTTAGAATTAAAGAGCAAAAAGAAGAAAAAGAAATGAAAAAGCAAGTATCTGGACAATTAGATATGTATAACTACAAATTAGCAGATATAGCATCTGAATTAGACAAAATCGACATAAATGAGTTAACACCAATTGATGCATTAAATACTATAGTAAAGATAAAAGAAAAATTAAAATAGGAGGGTCCGAAAATGAAATGCCCAAAATGTAATGAAGAAATCGCAGATGGAGCTAAATTCTGTACAAAATGTGGAGTTAATATTGAAGAAGAAAAAGCAAGAATAGCTGAAGAGAATGAAAAGAAGCAAAAAGAAGAAGAAGCAAGAAAAAAAGAAATTGATGACAGAAAAAAATTAGAAGAAATCAGAAAAAAGGAAGAATTAAAAAGGAAAGAAGAAATAAAAGAAGCTGAGAAAGAGGAAGCAATTCGAAAAGCTAAAGAAGAAGGCATAGAATTAGAAATAATTGATAAAAAGCCAGAACCAGAGCCAGAAGAAAAGCCAGCAGAATTTAAAAAGAAAGAAGAAGCTCCAAAAAAGAAAAAACAAAAAGTAAAAATCAAGAAAAATATATTTCAAGTAATATTTAATAAATTGATTTTTATGGTAGTAGTTGCAGCATTAATAATAGGTGGGGTATATTATTGTTATACTCAAAATTTATTGCCTGAATTTGCTCAAAATCAAGTAGAAGAATTTGATAAAACATTACAAAATGTAATAAATTTGAAAACGGAAATGAAGAATATATAGCAAGTGAAATTGACATAAAAGCACGAAGATAATATAATATGGATATGTAACGTATACATTTACATAGCATAAGGAGGTGCTAACTATGGCAATTGTTAATGCAGCAGAAGTTCAAATGACAGTTGAATTGCTAGAAAAAAGATTTGCCAAAGAGAAAATTGCAAAAAAATTAAATGCAGTTTTGAAATCTCAGAAAAAGCGGACAGAGGAACTTATTGAAGAAGTAAGAAAGTTCGCACAAGAAAGTGGACAGAATCCAGATCAACTTGTACTGGTAGAATTTCAGCTCAGAATAAACCTGATGGTATATGCAATCAATGGAGCAATAAGCATTCTTCTTAATAATGAGAATGAAGACAGCTTAGATGACTTAATCTTATGTATGTTAACAGAAGAAAATGCTAGGCTAAATGTTGAAGCATATGAGAAAAAGCTTCAAAGCATGAAGTCGGAGTATGAACTGTTCATAAATCAGGAAAGGTTCAATGAGATGTGTGAGCAATGCAATGAGTATCCAACTGATATTTACTTTGAATATTTAAGTTAGCAAGAAATAATTTAATCCTTAAAACGATAAATCCTGATTGTCAATCTTTTGACAATCAGGATTTATTAATTTTAGATTACTATCAAAAAATATTATATTGATTTTTTAGTTCCTTGCTAAAAGATTTTACCACTCCTTAAACTTTGTTTAAACGTTAGGTAAAAACTTTCAAACTGCGCGTCACTTAAAAAATCCAATATAATATTTTTTTAATTAAAATAGAATTATTGAATTTATTAAAAATAAATGATAATATAATTTTGAAAATACTCCGAGGATGTGTCAAACAAAGTAAAGCAAAAGAAAAGAGGAATAATAATGGAAGTATTTATTTTAAAATTAATAGGAATAATATGTGTAACAACTCTAGCAATGACAATTATCATTGCTAGAAGAAATGATACAGATATCTGGGCAATTGTAATTGCAACAATATTTGAAATATTAGGCTTACTTATCATTTATATGCCAATAGAGCAAATAATAGTTTTATTAAAATAATAGCCGCTTTCGCAAAAATAAAAATTAATATATATTTTTATTTGACAAAAGTAATTTTTTAAATTTCAAATTTAGGATTATATTTTTCAAGCCACATGTCAACTTGGCATAGATAAGCAATAAGCTGTGGACCAGTCATAAGCTGACCAAACCAAGGCCTTGAAAAAGCACTACCATTAGTTTCTAAAATTTCTCTGATATATGATTCATTTAAAATATTTTTAATTGGAGCATTAGGATTATTTAAAATATCAGTCAATATGGATTTCACAGCATTTAGATAAGTTGGATTATATGTTTTTGGATAAGGACTTTTCTTTCTTTCAACAATTTCTTTAGGAAGCAAATCCTTTACAACATATCTTAACAAGCCTTTTTCCCTGCCATTCAAAGCTTTCATCTCCCAAGGAACATTCCACATATATTGAACTAATCTATGATCACAAAATGGAACTCTAACCTCTAATCCAGAAGCCATCGACATCCTATCAGTTCTATCAAGCAATGTTTGCATCCACCAATTCAATGTTAAATGAGTGATTTTTCTTTTCTCGACTGTCTCAGCAGAATCATTTTCCAAAAACTCAATTTGATCAAGAGACTGATGATATCTGCAATCTATATAATCTTTCAAATTTATTTTTTTAGCAACATCAGTATTTAGTATTTTTTGTCTCTCATCTAATGCAATTGACCAAGGAAATGTATTGCTATTTAAGGCATCTTCACGGAAAAACCATGGATACCCTGCAAATATTTCGTCTGAACATTCTCCAGATAAAACAACACTTACATCTTTTTTTATTTCTTTACAGAAAAGATAAAAAGACGAATCAACATCAGCCATTCCAGGCATATCACGAGCTATCATGGCATTCATTAAAGCTTCAGCTAACTCAGGTGTATCAAGGGTTATATAAGAATGATTACATTTAAAAGTATCAACCATAAGGTTTATAAACTCATTGTCAGAGTTCGGCTGAAAGTCGTTTTTCTTAAAATTAATATCGTTATCAACATAATCAACAGAAAAAGTTTTAAATTTTTCAGGAGTATCTTTAAAATATTTGCTAGCATATGCAGTAATGATACTAGAATCCAAACCGCCTGAAAGCATCATACCTAAAGGAACATCAGACACCAATTGCCTTCCAATAGAGTCATCAAGATAAAAGTTAATTTTTTCACAAGTTTCATCAAAAGTATCAGTATGAGGCTCAGTTTTTAATTTGAAATATTGCTCCATTTTAAAGTCATTAATATCAAACACCGCAAAATAACCAGGTTTTAATTCATAAATATCTTTAAAAGGAGTTAGTCCAGGTGTATGTGCTGGACCAATTCCAAATAATTCACAAACACCATAATCATCAACGATAGCTGAAATATCTGGGTGTTTAAGCAAAGCTTTAATTTCAGATCCAAAAACAAAATTATTATTTTTGAAAGTATAGAAAAATGGTTTTATTCCAAAATGATCACGAGCCATAAACAATTCTTTTTTGGAAGAATCCCAAATGGCAAATGAAAAAATACCATTTAAATGATTAACAACATCATATCCAAAATGAATATATGACTTAAGCAAAATTTCTGTATCGCAATGTCCATCAAAATAAAAGCCATTTTCTAATAAAACATCTTTTAATTCTTTAGTATTATAAATTTGCCCATTATACACAATTGTGTAAATAGAATTTTGAAATTTAAAACTCATAGGTTGCTTACCATTTTCAGGATCAATAACAATAAGTCTTTTATGCCCAAAGTTAACACAAGTTCCCATATAAGTTCCGTCCTCATCAGGACCACGAGAAGACAGAGTATTAATCATATCTTGAATAATATGATAGTCATTTGAAATATCTTTTTTGTAATTTACAATTCCACAAAAACCGCACATAAAACCTCCTAGTATTGCAAACAAAAACTAAGTCTTACCAAAACAAATTAAAACCGCGTGCTTACACATTAGAAAAAAGTTTGACCACAAAGCAAGACGAAGCTTTTCATTTGCAAAAATACATATATAATCATATATATGCTAAAGTAAAAGCAAATATGAAAAGTATTGACATAACGATGTAAAAATATCTGTGTAGTAAATATGGAAAGTATTGACATGATGATGAGAAAAGTATTGATGTGTTGACAAAAGCAAGTAAACGTAATATAATATTGTAGAAATTTAGAGAGGGCGTAGAATCTACGCCCTAATCACGTGTTAGAAATAAGGTAGGGAATTAAAATGAATAATGAGAAAATTAGAAATGTAGCAATTATAGCTCACGTTGATCACGGGAAAACAACACTAGTAGACGCAATGCTTAGACAAAGTGGAATATTTAGAGCAAACGAACAAGTAGCTGAAAGAGTAATGGACTCTAACGATTTGGAAAAAGAAAGAGGAATAACAATTCTTTCAAAAAACACAGCAGTTCATTACAAAGATATCAAAATAAACATTGTTGACACACCAGGACATGCTGACTTCGGTGGAGAAGTTGAACGTGTTCTAAAAATGGTTGATGGAGTTGTTTTATTGGTAGATGCTTTTGAAGGAGCAATGCCACAAACAAGAGAAGTTTTGAAAAAATCTTTAGCATTAAACTTAAAACCAATAGTAGTTATAAACAAAATAGATAGACCTGGAGCAAGACCAGAAAAAGTTGTTGATGAAGTATTAGATTTATTCATTGAATTAGATGCAAACGACGATCAATTAGATTTCCCAGTTGTATACGCTTCTGGAAAACAAGGAACAGCAACAATGGATTTAAGTAAGCCAGGGGAAAACTTAGAATGTCTATTTGAAACAATCGTAAATACAATTAAAGCTCCAGCATGTGATCAAGATGGACCAATGCAAATGTTAGTATCTAACATTGATTATGATGATTATATCGGAAGAATAGCAGTTGGTAGAGTTGAAAGAGGAATTGTAAAATTAGGAATGCCAGTTACAATCTGCAAAAAAGATGATAAAACAGAATCTGCAAGAGTTGCTAAATTATATACTTATGACGGATTAAAGAGAATTGAAGTTGAAGAAGCAGGTGCAGGAGATATCATCTGTATGTCAGGTATTGCTGATATTAACATAGGAGATACAATTTGCGATTATGATCATCCAGAAAAAATCCCATTTGTAGACATAGATGAACCTACAGTATCTATGACATTTAGTGTAAACAATGGACCTTTAGCAGGTAGAGAAGGACAATTTATTACATCAAGACATATAAGAGATAGATTATTTAAAGAATTAGATAGAAACGTTTCATTAAGAGTAGCTGAAACAGATTCACCTGATTCATTTGAAGTATCAGGAAGAGGAGAACTTCACTTATCTGTATTAATTGAAACAATGAGAAGAGAAGGTTTTGAATTATTGGTATCAAGACCAAAAGTTATTATAAAAGAAATTGATGGTGTAAAATGCGAACCAATCGAAAGATTAGTTGTAAACGTACCAGATGATTGCATAGGAACAGTAATCGAAAAACTTGGTAGAAGAAAAGCTGAAATGGTTAATATGGAACCAGCAGAAGCAGGACATACTAAAGTTGAATTTAAGATTCCAGCAAGAGGATTAATTGGATATAGAACAGAATTCTTAACAGACACAAAAGGAAATGGAACAATGAACTCAATATTTGATTCATATGAACCATACAAAGGTGAAGTCGTTTCAAGAGTTAGAGGAACAATAATTGCATTCGAAGCTGGAAAATCAATAACATATGGATTATACAATGCACAAGATAAAGGCGATTTATTCATCGGACCTGGTGTAGAAGTATATGAAGGAATGATAGTTGGAATCAATTCAAGATCAGAAGACTTAGCAATAAATGTATGTAAAGAAAAACACTTAACAAACACAAGAGCTTCAGGTTCAGACGATGCATTAAGATTAGTTCCACCAATTCAAATGAGTCTAGAAAAAGCAATCGAATTTATACAAGATGATGAACTTGTTGAAGTAACACCAAAAAATATCAGACTAAGAAAGAAAATACTAGATTCAAAAGAAAGAGAAAGAGCAGCAAGAAATGCTAACAAAAACTAATTAAAAATTATATAATAAAAAGTTCAGAGAACTTTTCTATTATAGCAAAAAGGGCTTTGAGCAAACTCATTGCCCTTTTTCTGTAATAAATACGTGAAGAAAAAAGTAGCAAAGCATATAAATTAAAAAAATCAAACTCAATTAAGAGATAATGAAAAAATTAAGGAGTAAAAATGTTTAACGAAGAAGAATTAAAAATAGTAAAAGAAAAAGCACTAGAAAATCATATTCCAATAATCATGGATGACACATTAGAAAAAATAGAAGAGATTTTAAAAGAAGAAAAACCAAAAAGAATACTAGAAATAGGAACAGCGGTAGGATATTCAGCTACAATGTTTGCAAAATATACAGACGAAGATTGCATAATTGATACAATTGAAATTGATGAAGAAAGAGCAAAAGAAGCAAAAGAAAATATAGAAAAAATAGGAGTAGCAGACAGAATTAATATAATGGTTGGAAATGCAGTAGATATATTACCAACAATTAGTCAAGAATATGACATAGTTTTCATTGATGCAGCAAAAGGAAAATATCCTGTATTCTTAGAAAATGCAATTAGATTAATAAAAAATGGTGGTCTAATTTTAGCAGATAATATTCTATACAAAGGATATGTAATGAGCGATTATAACAAACATAAACAACGTACAGCAGTAAGACATTTAAGAGAATACATTCAAGAAATTACAGAAGATGAAAAACTTGAATCAGAAATATTAGAAATTGGTGACGGCTTAGCGATTACAAGAGTAATAAAATAATTATTGGACCAAGCGTGTTAAAGTTAAAAATTTCTTACATCTTTAAAAGTAAGAGAATGACAAAATAAAAAAGAGAAGATTTCTGAAAAATCTTCTCTTTTTTATATCTCAAACTATATAAATGGCAAAACTCATACTAAACATTTGCTGTGATTACTGGAATAACTTGTTTCTTTCTTGAAACAACACCAGGTAAAAATGCAGTATTATCAACTAATTTAACATTATAAGCTCTTTCAACAATATCTGATTTTGAACCAAGAACAATAACTTGAGAATTACTATTAATAATATCTGTAATTAATAAGATAAATAATTCAAAACCTTCTTTTTCAATTTCAGCAGTCATTGCTTTTTCAAGATTTGCTTTTCTAAGCATAACCTCATCAATATCAGCTGTGTTAACTTGAGCAACTTTAGCAGGAACAATATCTTTTAATGTGAATTTTTTTCCATCTAAGTTGATTAATTCTTCTTCTGAGAAAGAAGATAAATCAGTTCCAGCCTTTAACATTGCTAAACCATATGTATTAATATCTGTATTAGAAATTTTAGCTAAAGCCTCAGCAACAACCTTATCTTTTTCTGTACAAGTTGGTGATTTGAAAAGTAATGTATCAGAAATGATAGCACTAAGCATTAAACCAGCAACATCAGCAGGAATAACAACATTGTTATCATTAAATAATTTATAAAGAATTGTACAAGTACAACCTACTGGCTCTGCATAATAGTAAAGTGGTGCGGATGTATGAAAACCAGAGATTTGATGGTGATCAACAACCATATAAATTTTTGAATTTAACATATTATCTACAGATTGAGCAGGTTCATTATGATCAACTAAAATAACTGTATCTTCTTCAGAAACAGAATCTAAAAGCTCAGGTGCTCCAATTTTAAAGTGATTTAAAGCAAATTCAGTTTCTTTTGAAATATTACCTAATCTTTTAGGAACTGCAACCTTTCCTAATTTTGTTTGTAAATAAGCCATAGCAATAGAAGACGCTATAGTATCTGTATCAGGACTTTTATGCCCAAAAACTAATATTTTTTCCATATCAATTACTCCATTCCTTATTAAATTTATAAACATATTATAATATTTTAGAACTTAAATCAATATTAAAATATAAAAATGATAAAATCTTACAGAAAAATGTCTAGAAATAGCTGGATTTTAGGATAATTTTGTGATATATTATATAATCATTGGAAAAACAGCAAACCTAAAGAGAAAGGAATGTGAAAAATGAATAATATTGAATTATTAGCTCCAGCAGGATCTTTTGAAAAAGCAAAAATAGCTTTTTTATATGGAGCAGATGCAGTATATATGGGAACAAAAAGCTTATCTCTTAGAACAAGAGTAAGTGTAGATGATAACGAATTAAATAAAACAATAGAGTATGCACATAAAATCGGAAAGAAAGTTTATGTTGCATTAAATATATTTGCATGGGATGAAAAATATGATGAAATAATAAAAGTAGCAAAAGAGCTAAATGAAATAAAACCAGATGGAATAATAGCATCAGATGGTGGAGTTATAGAAATTTTAAAACAATACGCACCAGACGTAGATATTCACATAAGCACACAAGCTAATGTTATTAGCTACCATACAGCAAACTTTTGGTATCATAATGGCGCAAAAAGAGTAATACTAGGAAGAGAAATGAGTAAAGACCAAATAAAAGAATTAATAGAGAACAAACCAAAAGACTTAGAAGTTGAAATATTTTGCCACGGAGCAATTTGCTTTGGATACTCTGGAAGATGTTTCTTAAGTGATTTCCTATGTGGAAGAAGCGCTAATTTAGGAGACTGTGCACAAAGTTGTAGATGGGCATACAACGTATATGTTGAAGAAAAAAATAATCCAGGCAACCTAATGCCAGTAGAAGATGATGAAAATGGAACATACATATTTTCATCAAAAGATTTATGCTTAATAAAAGAAATTCCTGAAATAATAGAAATGGGAGTTGACAGCATAAAAATAGAAGGAAGATTAAAAACAGAATACTATTTAGCATCAGTTGTAAATGCATATAGAAATGCAATAGATGATTATATGAAAGACCCAGAAAATTATGACTATACTAAATATTTAAAAGAACTAGAAAAAACAAAAACAAGAGGACTAACAACATTCTACTTTAACGATAGAAACAATAAAGACATTCAAGAATATGAAGGAAAACAATATAACCTTGAATATGAATTTGGAGCAAAAGTTGTTGGAAAAGAAAATGAAAAAACAATTTTAGAAATAAAAAATAAATTATCAGTTGGAGATGAAATGGAAATAATAATTCCAGGAAAATTAGAAACTGAAAAATTTAAAATAGAAAAATTGTGGGATATTGAAACAGACGAAGAAATTCCTACAATAAACCCAGGAAGAGCAAATCAAAAAGTTAAAATAATATTACCAATTAAAGTACAAGAAAATTGGATATTAAGAAGAAAAAAGTAAGTTTACAATAATTTGAAAATAATGTATAATAAAAAATATTAAATAAAGAAAGGAAGATTGCCATGAGTGAGAATAACAATGTAGTAGAACAAAATGAAGAATTAGACATGAATCATTTAATACAAATTAGAAGAGAAAAGTTAAAGGATTTACAAGAAGCTGGAAAAAATCCTTTTGAAGTAACAAAATATGATAGAACAAATACAGCTGGAGAAATTAAAGCTAAATACGAAGAATTTGAGCAAAAGGACGTAAAAGTTGCAGGAAGAATTATAGCTAAAAGAATAATGGGAAAAGCTTCATTCTGCACAATACAAGACTGTGATGAAAAAATCCAAAGTTATGTTAGCATAAATGATTTAGGAGAAGAAAGCTACAAACAATTCAAAACTTATGACATAGGAGACATCATAGGAATATCTGGATTTGTATTTAAAACAAGAACAGAAGAAATTTCTGTACATGCAAAAGAAGTTGTACTTTTATCAAAATCATTAAGACCACTACCAGAGAAATTCCATGGTTTAAAAGATACAGATTTACGTTACAGACAAAGATATGTTGATTTAATAGTAAATCCAGAAGTAAAAGATACATTTATTTTAAGAAGCAAAATATTAAAAGAAATCAGAAAATTTATGGACGAATATGGATATATGGAAGTTGAAACACCAATGCTTACAACAGTAGCAACAGGTGATGCAGCTAGACCATTTATCACACATCACAATACACTTGATTTACAAATGTACCTAAGAATTGCACCAGAATTAAATTTAAAAAGATTAATTGTTGGTGGATTTGATAGAGTATTTGAAATTGGAAAGAACTTCAGAAATGAAGGAATGGATATAAAACACAACCCAGAATTTACAAACATGGAATTTTATGCAGCATACCAAGATTACAATGATATGATGCATACAGCAGAACAATTAATATCAACAGTAGCACAAAATGTATTAGGCAAAACAACAATTGAATATGATGGAAACGAAATAAACTTAGCACCAGGCTGGAAAAAAATATCAATGATAGATGCAATCAAAGAAGTTACAGGAGTTGACTTCAACACAATCAACACAGATGAAGAAGCACAAGCAATAGCTAAAGAAAAAGGTGTTGAATATGAAGAAATCAAGAACACAAGAGGACATATCATAAATGAATTCTTTGAAAACTTTGTTGAAGAAACATTAATTCAACCAACATTTATTATAGATTACCCAGTTGAGGTTTCACCACTTACAAAGAGAAAGAAAGAAGATCCAAGACTTGTTGAAAGATTTGAATTATTTATTGGAGGAAGAGAATACGGAAATGCATATTCAGAATTAAATGATCCAATCGACCAATATGAAAGATTCTTAAAACAAGTTGAAGCTAAAGAAAAAGGTGATGAAGAAGCTGGAGGTATGGACGAAGATTTTGTTACAGCACTTGAAATTGGTTTACCACCAACAGGAGGAATGGGAATAGGATTAGATAGATTAATAATGTTATTAACAAATTCAGCATCAATCAGAGATGTATTATTCTTCCCAACAATGAAACCATTAAATTAAGAGAAAAAATAGATATCAATAAGATTAATACTTTTATTGACGAAATACAAAGCATATCAGATATTAGAAAAGAATTTTACAAAAAAATAATAAATTATAGATATGAGATTATAAAAGATATTTATAAAAAAATTTAACAATAAAAAATCATCCGAAATATTTTCAATTAAAAAAGGAGAAAATATTACTGAAAGGATGATTTTTTATGTTCAAACCAGAAAATATATATTATGAAAAAGAAATTTTAGATTACAAACTTGGTCAAGAACTTATGGAGAAATACAAAGACGTGCCAAAACACGAAATAGAAAATCACAATAACATAGAAGAAATGCGAAAAAAATCTAACACAGAATTTATGAATATGAAAAGAAATTTAATAATCGGAATACGCAAAACCCATAATTTTGTTTCAAACCACAAAACCTCAGATTTTCTAGTACCATATACATCATCAGGATGCACAGCAGCTTGCATGTATTGCTATTTAGTGTGTCATTACAATAAATGCGCATATTTAAGACTATTTGTGAATAGAGAAAAAATGCTTGAAAAAATAATCAGAACAGCCGAAAAATCAGAAAGAGATTTAACTTTTGAAATAGGAAGCAATAGCGATTTAATATTAGAAAACACTATAACAAATAATTTAGTATGGACAATAGAAAATTTTAAAAATGCTAAAAAAGGGCATTTAACGTTACCAACAAAATTCTCAATGGTGGAACCAATTTTAGGACTTGATCACCAAGGAAAAGTAACTATTAGGATGAGTGTAAATCCAAAAGAAATAATAAGCAGAGTTGAACTTGGAACATCAAGTTTAGAAAATAGAATTAAAGCTATAAATCTATTGTGCGAAGCGGGTTATAATGTAGGAATACTTGTTGCACCAGTAATAATGGTAGATAATTGGAAAGAGAAATACTTAGAATTAATACAAGAATTAGAATCGAAACTATCACAACAAAGTAAAACAAAAGTATTTTTTGAAGTAATTTTTATGACATACAGCTTTGTACATGACAAAATTAATTCAGAAGCTTTTCCTACGGCCATGAAAATTTATGATAAAGAAAAAATGCAAGGAAGAGGAAAAGGAAAATATATGTATAAACAAGCTTTAAGAGATGACGGTAAAGAATTTTTAGAAGAACAATTAAAAAAATATTTTCCAAATAATAAAATTGAATATATGGTATAAAAGTAATGCAAGAAACTTCAAAATGTTTTCTTGCATTTAAAATTCATTTGAAAATAAAATATTTGATAAATTTGAAAAATATGTTATAATTGCAACATATGAAAACTAAAGATAACCAGAAATGGTTGGAAAGGAATATTATGTATCAAATAGATAAAAAAACAGTATATATTATAACAGCAGTTTTGCTATTTTTAACACTATATAATTTAGCAACATTTAATTTAGTAGCAACACTACTAACATTACCAGGAGTAATTCTAGCAATGTCATTCCACGAATTTGCACATGCTTTTGTAGCAGACAGATTAGGAGATCCAACACCAAGAAACCAAGGAAGATTAACATTAGACCCATTAAAACATATAGACCCAGTAGGAATGTTCTTGTTAATTTTCGCTCATATGGGTTGGGGCAAGCCAGTACAAATAAATCCAAATAATTTTTCAAAAATGTCAAAAGAAAAAGGAGAAGCTTTAGTAGCTTTAGCCGGACCTGTTATGAACTTTATATTAGCATTCATTTTAATGATAATCTTTTATGCTTTAATAATATTTGTTCCAGGTACAGGAGTTTTAAGCTCATTAAGTGCAATAAATGTAGCAAATGTTGTTATTACAATGTTATACTATGCAATAATGGTAAACGTTGGACTTGGAGTATTTAACTTAATTCCAATACCACCATTAGATGGTTCAAAAATATTTTTAAGATTTTTGCCATACAGAGCTCAAAGATGGATTGACGAAAACATGCAAATGATATCTATAATATTTTTATTCTTATTTGTAACAGATATATTAGGATATATAACATCACCTGTAATTAAGGTAATAATGAATGGAATAGAATTTGTTGTAAGAGCAATTTTTTCAATATTTATATAAGAAGGTAGTAGAAAGTGGAAAAAGATATATATGTATTAGGAATTGAATCAAGTTGTGATGAAACCTCAGTAGCTGTTGTGAAAAATGGAAGAGAAGTTCTTTCAAATGTGATAAATTCACAAATAAAAATTCATGAAAACTATGGAGGCGTTGTTCCAGAAATAGCTTCAAGATGCCACACAGAAGTAATAAATCAAGTTATGAAACAAGCATTAAAAGAAGCTAACATGAAATTAGAGGATATTGACGTAATATGCACAACATATGGACCAGGATTAGTAGGAGCTTTATTAGTAGGAGTTTCATATGCAAAGGGACTAAGCTTTGCAGCTAATAAGCCTTTATTAGGAGTAAACCATATAGAAGGACATATTGCAGGAAATTACATAACTCATAAAGATTTAAAACCACCATTTTTATGCTTGATGATGTCTGGAGGCAATACTCAAATTGTGTATGTAAAAGATTATACAGAATTCGAAGTGTTAGGAAAAACAAGAGATGATGCCATAGGAGAAGCTTTTGATAAAGTTGCAAGAGTTGTTGGGCTAGGATACCCAGGTGGACCAAAAGTTGATAAGTTAGCAAAAGAAGGTAAAGAAATCATTGAATTACCTGTTGCTCACATGGACAATATGGACTTTTCATTTAGCGGAATAAAAACAGCAGTAATAAATTTAAATCATAAAAATCCAAATATAAACAAAGCAGATTTATGCTTAAGTTTTGAAAAAACAGCAACAGATATGTTAGAGAATAATATAAAAAAAGCTATTAAAGAAACTGGAATAACAAAGATAGTTTTAGCAGGAGGTGTATCTGCAAATTCTTACATAAGAAGCAGATTAGAAAAAATGGCTGAAAAAAATAAACTAGAAATGTACTTCCCAGAATTAATATTATGCACAGACAATGCTGCAATGATAGCATCAGCAGGATACTATAATTATATAAAAGGTAAAAAATCAGATTTAACATTAAACGCAGTACCAAATTTAAAATTAGGAGAAGAAAAAGAATGTCAATCTTTGTAATAGCCGACTTGCATTTGTCTTTTGGAGTAAATAAACCAATGGATATATTCGGAAGTAATTGGGAAAGACACGAAGAAAAAATCGCAAATAGTTGGAGAGAAAAAGTAAAAGAAGATGATTTAGTATTATTACCAGGTGATTTTTCATGGGCAATGAGATTAGAAGACACACAAAAAGACTTCGAATATCTAAATAACCTACCTGGCAAAAAATTATTGCTAAAAGGAAATCATGATTACTGGTGGACAACACTTAACAAAATGAGAAAATTCATAAAGGAAAACAAATTCGAGAATATTGATTTTATCCAAAATAATTATTACGAATTTGAAGACAAAATTATAACCGGTGTTCACGGATGGATAATCGGAGGAAAAGAAGAAGACAATAAAATTTTAAGAAGAGAAAAATTAAGATTGCAAATGGAATTAGAAGCAATCCAAAAAGAATATGATGATTCAAAAGAAATAATAGTTGTAATGCACTATCCACCTTATGAAAATCCAGAAACAAAACAACAAAATCCATATGCAGAAATTATGGGAAAATACAACGTTAAAAAATGTTACTATGGACATTTACATGGAGAGCAAGCATATGGAAATGTTAAAGATTATAACCTATATGGTATTGAATATAAACTAATTAGTGCCGATTATTTAAAATTTGAATTACAGAAAGTGGAATGAAATTTAGACTATATAAATAAAAAATACATAAAATTGCAATAATTTGTTTTATTTTATATTTATTTATGGTAAAATTTCAAATGAAAAATAAAGCATAAAAATCATAGACCAATATAATGGATAAAAATATATTATTATAAAAGTAGGAGGCCCAAATGAGCGGAAAACATGCATGTGACAATAACAAAAAGAAGAAAGAAGAACCAATTGAATTTGTTGAAAATGAAAAAAAGGTAAAAAAAGAAAAAGTAAAAACTAACAAAAAGAAAAAAGGAAGATGGTTAAAAGTGCTAGGAACAATTTTACTAACAATTATATTAATATTAGCAATATTAATAGGCTTAGCATATATGTACATAACAAATAAATTGAGTAAAATGAATACAGTTCAATTAGATGAATCGCAATTAGGAATAACAGCCGAAGCAAGTACAAAACTAGCAAAATACAGAAATATTGCTATATTCGGAGTAGACAGCAGAGAAGATGATTATGGAAAAGGCAACAGAAGTGATTGCATAATAATTGCAAGCATAAATAATGAAACAAAAGAAGTTAGACTAATTTCTGTTTATAGAGATACATATGTAAAAATACAAGGACATGGACTTGACAAAATAACACACGCATACTCTTATGGAGAAGCACCACTTGCAATAAACACTCTAAATACTAATTTAGACTTAAACATATCAGAATTTGTAACAGTAAATTTTGATTCAGTATCAGACGCAGTAGACGAATTAGGAGGAGTTACAATAAACATCGAAAATGAAGAAATTAAATATATAAATGATTATATAGATGCAACAGCACAAATAACACATAAAACAGCAAAACACATAACATCTGCTGGAAGACAAACATTAGACGGTGTACAAGCAGTTGCATATTCAAGAATTAGATATACAGCCGGTGGAGATTATAAAAGAACAGAACGAATGAGAAATGTAATTGAAGCAATGGCAAATAAATTAAAAAGCAAGAATATAATGGAAATTAATAATTTCATGGATGAAATTTTACCAAAGGTATATACAAATATATCTCAAAAAACTGTTATGTCAATGATCCCAGATATGGTGAACTATAAAGTATCAACTAGTATTGGATGGCCATACGAAGTTAAAGGAATTACTTTAGATAGATGGTATGGAGTACCAGTAACATTAGAATCAAATGTTGTAAAACTACACCAAGATTTATTTGATGATCCAGATTATACATTACCTGAATCAATAAAAACAACAAGTGATTCTATTATAAAGAAAACAGGATATAAAACTAAATAAATAGAAACATCACTTTTAGGATAATAAAAAACTAATCCTAAAGTGATGTTTTTTGTATTATTTGGAAAGTAGTATAAATCGGCTATAATATGCGTGAATGCGATAAATATCCAAAGAATGCATGAATATAAAGCGGAAAATCAAAAAAAGAATTAATTTACTTTCTTTAACTTTATGGCGAAAAAAGTTGACAAATGTCAATTAAAAAAATATAATTTTATTAGTTATAAAATTTAAGGGGAAAAAATTAATATGGAAAATCCAGAAGCAGTATCAAAAATTAATTCATTTATGATTTTTGATATTATTGAAAAAAGTAAAAAGAAAAATAGAGATTTATGTGTTAAGTTTTTTTTAGATAAAGAAATACTAAAATTAGTTAAGGGGGTGGCATAAATGTCACCAATAGATTCAGCAGTTATAGGAAATAAGAATAATATTAATACCTCAGTTTTAAAAGATGTTACGGCAATTGAATTAGCAGTAGTTACAGGTAGTAAAAAGGCAAAAAAAGTTAAAACCATTTTTCATAAAATGGAACGAGTTTTGTATTTTAGTGTTAAAAGAGTGGTTGATATAATTTGTGCGTTATTTGGTATTTTAGCATTAATTCCAGCAGTAATTACAATAAAAATATGTTGTATAGCAACTGGAGATACAGAATCAATATTTTATAAACAAAAAAGAATTGGTAAAAACGGTAAGCCAATATATATATATAAATTTAGAAGTATGGTATGCAACGCAGATGAAGTACTAGAAGAACTTCTAAAAGATCCTGAATATAAAAAAGAGTGGGATTTAAATCAGAAATTAGAAAAAGATCCAAGAATAACAAAAATCGGCAATATCTTAAGAAAAACATCATTAGATGAGTTGCCACAATTTATTAATGTAATTAAAGGTGATATGTCTATGATTGGACCTAGACCTTTAATTGAAGGAGAGCTAGATGCTCATAATGGAAATCATGAAATATATGAAAGTGTTCGCCCAGGAATTTCAGGATGGTGGGCTTCAAACGGAAGGTCTGCTACAACTTATGAAAGAAGACTGGAATTAGAATATTTTTATTGCGAAAATTGCAGTTTAATATTGGATATTAAATGCATATTCCTAACAATAGTAGCAGTGCTATTTAAAGAAGGTGCTAAGTAATATCAAATTTATACTAACAAGCCAATAGAGAGCACATACAAAATATTATAAAAAATAAACAAAGGAGCATCTAAATTGAAAGATATAAGGCTGATAGTGGCATCACATAAGAAATACGAAATGCCTAAAGACGATATGTATATTCCACTGTATGTAGGGAGCAACGGAAAGGAAAGTATTGGATTTGAAAGAGATGATAATGGCATAAACATATCTGAGAAAAATCCTTTTTTTTGTGAGCTTACAGGATTGTATTGGGCATGGAAAAATTTAAATAATGATTATATAGGACTATGTCACTATAGAAGACATTTTACCTTAAGTAGAAGGATTCCAAAGAGTGAGAAAGAAAAATTTGAAATTTTATTAAGCAAAGAGGAAGCAGATAAAATTTTAGAAAATACAGACATAATATTATCCAAAGAGAGAAAATATTATATAGAAAATTTATATAATCATTATAAACATACTATGTATATTGAACCATTAGATGAAACCGGAAAGATAATAGAAGAAAAATATCCAGAATATATAAATGAATTTAAAAAATTACATAAAAGAACATCTGCGCATATGTTTAATATGTTTATAATGAAAAAAGAATTATTAGATGAATACTGCACATGGCTTTTTGATATATTATTCGAGTTAGAAAAAAGAATGGGTGATGAGAAATATGATACATTCCATTCTAGATTCTATGGAAGAATATCAGAATTGTTGTTAGATGTATGGATTAACACAAATAACTTAAAATATGAAGAAATTAAAATTGTGGATATGCAAAATATTAATTGGATAAAGAAAGGAACTAGTTTTTTAAAAGCTAAATTTTTCGGAAAAAAATATGAAAAAAGTTTTTGAAAGGAACAGACATGGAAGAAGAATTAATATCAGTAATTGTGCCTGTTTATAATGGAGGACAATATCTTGAAGAATGTTTGGAAAGTATAATTGGACAAACATATAAAAATTTGCAAATAATTTTGATTGATGATGGTTCAAAAGATAAAAGTGGAAAGATTTGCGATGAGTATGCAAAAAAAGATAAGAGAATAGAAGTAATACACCAAGAGAATGCTGGCGTTAGTTCAGCAAGAAATAATGGATTAGATAATGCAAGAGGAGAATGGATAACTTTTGTAGATGCAGATGATTGGATAGAAAAAGACTTTTGCGATATTCTATATAAAAAAGCAAGACAAAATAACTGTGAGATAGCCATGTGGCTATAATAGAGCGGTTGGTTCAAAATCTAAAAAAATTAATTTTAAAGAAAATGAAACATTTTTAACTTCAAAAGAATATTTGATTGCAGCTTTGAATCCTCAAACTGGAGTAGGATTTTGCCATACAAAATTAATAAAAAAAATGGCGATAAATGAAATTAGGTTTAAAGAGCAACTAAAAGTGGGCGAAGATGCAATATATAATGAAATGATTGCTAAGAATATCACTAAAGCAATATATATAAAAGAACCTTTATATAGCTATAGAATTAATATGAATTCTGTTGTAAAAAAGTTTGATGAAAATTATGTAAAAAAGTATTTGACTTCAATGGAAAGTAATAAAAAATATATTTTTGATGTGTATAGTAACAAAGAAGAGATTATTCAAAACTACTATAATTATGTCGCTTTTCATGTAATGTTGATTGCAGTAAATTATTGCTATAATCCCGAAAACAGTAGAAGAAATAAAGAAAATAGTTTAAAAGAAATTTGTAAAAATAGTATTTTTAAAGAAGGTATTGAGAAATGTAATTACGATAATTTATCTTTAACAAGAAAAATTACATTATTTACGTTAAAACATAAATTATATTTAATTACAGGCTTAATATGTAAAGTTAGACAAATACAAAATAGGAGAAAATAAATGAAAAGAGTACTAGTTTTCGGAATAACAGAAAATCCAGGTGGGGTGGAAAGCGTAATAATGAACTATTACAGAAATATTGACAGAAATGAAATACAATTTGATTTTTTATGTAATACAGAAGTAGTAGCTTATGAGAAAGAGATAAAGTCTTTAGGTGGTGTTATTTATAGAATTACTGCAAGAAGTAAAAACAGAAAAAAGTTTAAAAAAGATATGAACAACTTTTTTCTACAACATGCGAAAGAGTACCAAGCTATTTGGGTTAATGTATGCAGTTTAGCTAATATTGATTATTTGAAATATGCCAAAAAGTATGGAATAGAAAAAAGAATAATACATGCCCACAATTCAAAGAATATGGATAATTTCTTTAGGGGATTATTGCATAGATGGAACAGAAAAAATATATCGAAATATGCAACCGATTTTTGGTCTTGTTCTGATGAATCTAGTAAGTGGTTTTACAATAAAAAAATAATTAATAGTAATAGGTATTTACTAGTAAATAATGCCATAGATTGCGATAAATATAAATTTAATCCCAAAGTAAGAAAAGAATATAGAAAAACACTAGGGATTAATGATAACACATTAGTTATAGGAAATGTTGGAAGAATGCACTTTCAAAAAAATCATCCATTTATGATTAAAGTATTTAAAGAAATTCATAAAGTTGTTCCAAATTCAGTATTATTACTAATTGGTGATGGACCAGATAGAGTCAAAATAGAAGAAATGGTACAGCAATATTGCTTGATGGATTGCGTTAAATTTTTAGGGATAAGAAATGATACAGACAATTTATTGCAGGTTATGGATATTTTTTTGTTTCCATCAATATTTGAAGGATTACCTTTAGCCTTGGTTGAAGCACAAGCTTCGAATTTAATGATATATACTTCAAATGTAATTAGCAATAAAATAATTGTAGATAAAAAGTTAATTGAATTTATTTCACTTGATAAAGACGAAATTTTCTGGGCTAACCAAATATTAAGTTGTGAATCTGTTGATAGAAATACAAATGATATTGAAGAACTGTTAAAAGAAAAGAGATTCAATATTAGAATTGAAGCAAATAAAATAGAGAAAAAATTGAAAGGGGAATAATAATGATATATTTATTATTACTAGTTTTAGGAGTATTATGCGTAACAAGTTTCTTTATATTTAAGAAAGATATAATTGCACCATCATTTATTTTTTCATTAGGATTTACAATCGCAAGTTTTTTTGCAGTTATTTATGCAAAAAAATGGGAACTAGGACTTCACTTAAATACGTTTCTGGTTATATCATTAGGTGTGACTGAATTTATCGTGGTTAGTTATATCGTCAAGTTAGTATTTAAGAAAATAAATGAGAAAAAAGTCAAAGGGAATATTCAAAGTTCTTGTTCAAAAAATGAAAGTGGATATATAAATGTAAATAAGATTATGGAATGCTTGTATTTGATTTTCATTTTGCTTATATCAGGTGCTTATTTATACTATATTGTTAAATCTGTTGATGGCAGTTTTTCAAGCATTATGACAATATTTGATGCAATGTCAAAATATGATAAGTTACTAAAGTTCTCTGAACAATCAATTAGTTTGCCATTTATAATTACAAATCTTGAACTTTTAGTAATTGCTTCTGGCTATTGGTTCATTTATGTGGCAATAAATAACTATCTCTATACTAAAAAAATAAATATCATTGAAATTCTTATAATAATAGCATCAATAGTTTCTTCAATGTTGAGTGGCTCAAGAACGATAGCTTTTATGATTTTATTTGCTGCAATCACAATATTTGTAATGTTGATGCAAAAGAAAAAAAATAATAATAATATATTTACACTAAAAATGGTAAGAAATATTGTTATATTAGGATGTATTTTTATTGCTGTTTTTTATTTCTCTGCTATGGCATGGGGAAGAGTTGCTAAAAATGATAAAATGTACTATTTTGCAATATACTGTGGAGCTGAAATAAAAAATCTGGATATATTTTTGCAGGAAGATTTGAAAAAAAATAATGAAATATGGGGAAGTCAAACTTTTTATAGTGTAATTCAAACTCTTGGAAAAAAAGTGAAAATCAAGAGTATCCATGATTACAAGCTTGATTTACCTTTTAGAAATATAAATGGATTAAATTTAGGCAATGTATATACAACATTTTATCCTTATATTTATGATTTCGGATATATTGGAGAATTTTTGCTAGTATTGATAATGGCAATAATTTCACAAGTTATTTATGAATTAACTAAAAATGCAAAAACAAATACTCATCCGCTATTGAGCGTACTAGTATATTCTAATATTATAAATTGTTTAATATTATCATTTTTCTCGAACAAATTCTACGAAAATATAATTTCTATAGAGATGATAAAGAAGGTGATTTTCTGGATACTTTTGAACTTAACTTTTTGTGAAATTGATTGGAAAAAAATATATATTAGACTGAAAGAAAATATGTATAAGAAAAATAGAAAGGAGAAAAGCATATAATAAAAATTAAGTTGTATGCAGTAGAAAAAATGAAAATAGATGCGATAATTGTTACTTTTAATAGATTGAATAAATTAAAAAATGCATTAGATGCCTTTGAAAGTCAAGAATATTTACCTAATCGTATGATAATCGTAAATAACCATAGTACAGATGGCACAAGTGAATATTTACATAAGTGGAAAGAAAAAAACTTAAATAAATTCGAAGTGGTTCTAATTGAACTCGATGAAAATATAGGCGGAGCAGGTGGTTTTGCTACGGGAATGCAATATGCATTAGACAATGGGGCTGAATGGATATGGGTTTCTGATGATGACGCATATCCAAAAAAAGATGCATTAAAAATAGCAAATGAATTTTTAGAAAAAAATAAAAAAGAAAACATTTCTGCTATATGTGGAACTGTGTTAAAAAGTGGAAGAGAAATAGATTTAGGACATAGAAGATATGTAAAAGAGGGAATATTGAAATTAAAAGAATTTAATTCGAAAATAGAAGATTACCAAAAAGAACAGTTTGAGATTAACTTGTTTACTTATGTTGCAACAATAATTAATGTTGAGAAAATGAAAAAAGTTGGGATAGCTGATAAGGAGTTTTTTATATATTATGATGACTCAGATCATGCCGCTAGATTAAATAAGGTAGGAAAAATAATTTGCGTGCCTAAAATCCAAGCCAACCATGACGTCGATGAAGTAGCAAAAACGACAGAGTACACCTGGAAAACATATTATTTATTAAGAAATAAGCTATTTTTTCTAAAAAGAAACTTTAAGCACAGATATGCAAAATTCGAGGTAATATTAGTATGGCTACGAATATTGAAAAAGAGAAACAAAGGATGCACCAAGTTAATTTTAAACGCTATAAAAGATTTTAAATCTAATAAATTAGGTAAAAGATGCGAGTATGTACCAGGAGTTAATATATATAAATA
>OCHI01000566.1_pt1 | contig 37421 bp, 31 predicted proteins | sample 1538691 | NCBI WGS metagenome assembly OCHI01 (sample SAMN04571718, study PRJEB22368) | human gut metagenome | biome: human gut; material: stool | host: Homo sapiens | place: Luxembourg | collected 2012-09-21 | reverse complement strand
CGGTGATAATGATGGATTTAGATATATTTATGAAAAATATAAAGAAAAATTAAATAGTTATGTGTATTATAAGATTAAAAATAAATCTGAGGCTGAAGATTTGGTTCAAGAAATATTTACAAAAGTTTATAAGAATATAGGATTATATGATGAAACTCAAGGTACGTTTTATAATTTTTTATTAAGTAATGCGAATCAGATTATTGCAGAGTATTCTAGAAAGAATATTTCGAGAGAGCAGAAGGTGGATAAAGTTCAGCTGGATTATAATATTGCAGCTGATGATAGCGCTTTTACGGTTTATGATAATTTTGATGGTGAGTATAATATAGAAGAATTGCTAGATGAATTACCACCTGATCAGAGAGAAGTTTTTATTCTTGTATGTATTAAGCACATGTCATATAAGGATGCTGAGAGACTTCTTAATAAATCTGATTTGAGTGTTAAATCATTATTATTTAGAGCAAGGAGTAATCTGAAAAAGAAAATTGCTAAGAAATATCCAGAGCTTGCAAGAGAATATGGATTTAAGAAAGCTTTAAAGATGATTGTTGTTTCTTGTGTGTGCGTTGGTTTGATTAGTGGATTTGCATATGCAACGTGGAGAGCATATCAAAATAGTCATTATAAAAATACTTTTACGATTGCTGATACTGCACAAGATATTCAAGGTGAGGTAGAAGAGACTATTTCTAAGCAGAACGCTTGTGAGAAGATAAATAGTGATTTGAAGATACTTGGTATTAACTTATTAGTTAATGAAGATGATTTGCATTTATTTAGGGATTATAAGTCTGATGAAATTTGTTGGGAATATAGAAATGAAAATATATTAGTTGATGTAGATGCTCAAAAGGGTAGATTAGTTAATTATTCTGATTTAAATAGTCAGGTTTCAACAATTGAATATAGTGAAGAATTATTGAATAGATTGAATGTTTTAAATGACTATGAAATGATGTCAGATGAGATTGTGGATGGAAATAGAGTAATAGAATATGCTAAAAGATATGGTGATATATTTAATAAATATCAAAGTACTACAGTTATTATAAAAAATAATAAAATTTTTAATATTAGTTCTGTATTTTACGAATATGAGGATAAGGAAATTGTTATTTCTAAAGAAGAAGCTTTAAAAATATTGAAGAAAAATGGAGTAGATGCTGATGATGTTGAGTTAGCGATTGAGAACGTTGGAGTGATGAATACCGAAAAAAATGAAATAATGAATGATAATATATCAGAGAAAAATTTTACAGAAAATGTATTAGATAGAAATCAAATAGATATTAGAAAAGTATGGAAAACAAGTATGAACGAACTTATCGATGCTAATACAGGAGAGCTAATAAATAATATTAAAAATGTTGAGATAAAAAATATGGGCAGCTAGTTATCTAGCTGCTCCAGTATATGTTGTACTACCATATAGTCTTATAGGTGTTGTTCCTGAACCTGGCACACGTGCAGCTGCATTTACAGCGGCATTTCTAACTGAACCTGAGCCAATATAAGTTAACCAAAAATAATAGCCAAAAGTTTCAGCATCAGCGACAGTTACACTTTTATACCATCCTAAGAAACATCTATTTGAATATCCTGTTGTGTGGAATGCATTTGCAAGTGTTGCAGATGCGGCACTACTTGCTGAATCTATGAAAACAAAATCCCAGTTTCCAGAAATCATAGAACTATCTAGAGAATAACCATAATAGTCATTAAAATATCCATCACCACCAAATGTGTGAACATACATTGCATAACCATTACCAGTATTTCCAATCCATTCACGCATAGAGTCTCTTGTGATTGCTCCCATACTAGAAGTACAAGAATATCCTAATTTGGAAAAACCACTTACTGCATAAGTACCACAATTATTGTAGTATGCACTCTTACTATTTGTAAAAACTTTAGCGCTTGCTGAAGCATGGCATGTTGAAGTTAATCCTATAAGAAGAAGTAAAAAAATTGAAACTATTGAAATTATTTTTTTATTCATTTATATGGTCACCTCCAATTACAGTATTGTTTTCTGCATCTACATAAACAATAGTATCATCAGATGATTGAATTACCCAAGTAGAGTGAACAGCTGTGTCAGAATTTGAATTATCATAAAATTTATTAGCTTTTTCCATAGATAAAGTTGCTGATTTTATTTCAGATGAGGCTATTCCTAGATTTTGAGCTGCTGTCATTTCAGCATCTTCTTTACTTATATTTACATTGCTTGATTTTGCACTTTCATTAAAAACTGTTAGTGCAACAATTTCATCAGAATCAGGGATAAAAAACATTTTTACTGATTCATATTTGTTATATATTCCATTGTAATTTTTTTCAAAGTTTGCTTGCCAAATAAGATTATCAAATTTTTCTAAGTATGTTAATTCATATTCAGCAGGTAAGTTTAATTCATTATATTTATTTAAAACATATTCTTTTGCAGTTAAATTATTTGCATTTGAAGTAGTTTGAGTTGTTGAAACGTTTTTGCTATATATACCAACTAAATCATTTTTAGTATCCATATTTACAAAATATTTTTCATTTTCAAATTCATATATATTTGCTTTTTTAAGTTCGTCGTAAACCACCTTAGAAATTACGTTATTTGAATTTGTATCTAGTTTTTCAAAAATATCAGAGCTTTTAGATATACTTGCTGTACTAACTGTTTTTACTGTTTCTAATTCAGTTGAAGAAACAGAAGCGTATACAATAGTAGCTGTAATGCTTGCTAATAGTACAGCCAGTATTACAAGAATTTCAATTTTTTTCTTCATATAAAAATCCCCCTAATTGAAAATATTAAATAAGAAATTTTAATATAATTAAGTTACCTATTTTTCAAAAAAGAAAAAAGAGTCATAAATAGGAAAAAAATCTTGTAATTTAAAATTATGAAACAAAAGAGAAAATATGTGCGAACAAACATACTGTACACATAAAAAATGAAAATAAAAATATTTAGAAAAGTAAAAAAATGTACCCACAAGGTACTGTGAATAAATGTGTCGAAAAAAATCGATGAAATGAGTTATTAACAGAGTTATCCACTTTATCCACAGTTACTAAATTATGGATTTAATCTATAAAAATAGTAAACATAAAACAAAAAAGTACGTTGAATCGCATTGCTTGGGAAAATATTTTGATGTTGTGATGTGGTTAAAATGTGGATGAGAAAGAAGTTAGAAAAATTATCCACAGTAGATATTGACATTATTTTAAAAAGAGTTTAAAATAAATCCATATTAATAGTGCGTTGATGAAGAGAATACATACATTTTCTTATCTAAAGAGAGCTAGGATGGTGAGATCTGGTGTTGGTGTGTATGGATTGGAGCTTTGGAGCATATTTAAAATTAAGGTGGATTCTTTTATGAATCAATTAGGGTGGAACCGCGGAGTTATCTTTCGTCCCTTAGGTGGGGATTATAGATGACTCCTTTTTGTTTCTTTTGAATGAGTTTCATCATTTTACGTTGTTACATTTCGTTTTTTAATTCCTGCAACGTACCAGCGTACGCCTGGGAATATAAAAACTCATGTGCCTAGTAAAATAATAAAACTCATTCAAAAGTTAGTATAAGTTTTCATCATTTTGCATTGTTACAGGTGCTTAGCAAAATAATGAAATTTATTAAAAAGAAAGAAGAAGTATCTATAGTTCGAAATAAAAAGAAGGAGGAATTGATAAAATGGTAGAATCAATGGAAAAATTAGTAAGTTTATGTAAGAGTAGAGGATATATATATCCTGGCTCAGAAATCTATGGAGGTTTGGCTAATACTTGGGATTACGGACCTTTAGGAAATGAATTAAAAAATAATATTAAGGCTGCTTGGAGAAAGAAATTTATTCAAGAACAACCTAATATAGTTGGATTAGATGCTGCAATTTTAATGAATCCAGAAACTTGGGTAGCATCAGGACATGTTGGTGGATTTTCAGATCCGTTAATAGATTGCAAGGAGTGTAAAACAAGACATAGAGCTGATAAATTAATTGAAGAATGGGCTCATGATCAAGGTAAAGATATGATTGCTGATGGAATGACTGATAAACAATTAATAGATTTTATTAATGAAAATCAAATTCCATGTCCAAAATGCGGAAAAACAAATTTCACTGATATTCGTAAATTTAATTTAATGTTTAAAACATTTCAAGGTGTTACAGAGGATTCAACATCAACTGTATATTTAAGACCAGAAACTGCACAAGGTATATTTGTTGATTTTAAGAGTGTATTACGTACATCTCGTAAAAAGATTCCAATGGGTATTGCTCAAATTGGTAAAGCTTTTAGAAATGAAATTACACCAGGAAATTATATATTTAGGACTCGTGAATTCGAGCAAATGGAACTTGAATTTTTCTGTAAACCAGGAACAGATTTAGAATGGCATAAATATTGGAAAGATTATTGTGAGAACTGGTTATTAAATTTAGGTATGAAAAAAGAAAATATCAGATTAAGAGATCATTCTCCAGAGGAATTAGTATTTTATAGTAAAGCAACAACAGATATTGAATTTGCTTTCCCATTTGGATGGGGTGAATTATGGGGAATTGCTGATAGAACTGATTATGATTTGACTCAACATATGAATCATTCAAAACAAGATTTATCATATCAAGATCCTGAAACAAATGAAAAATATGTACCATATGTTATTGAACCATCTTTGGGTGCTGACAGAGTTTTACTTGCGTTCTTATGTAATAGTTATGAGGAAGAGGAAGTGGCTGAAGGTGATGTTAGAACTGTATTAAAATTACATCCAGCATTGGCTCCTTACAAAGTTGCTGTATTACCTTTATCTAAGAAATTAAGTGATAAAGCTCAAGATGTTTATTCAAAATTGGCTAAATCATTTATGTGTGATTATGATGAAGCTGGAAGTATTGGAAAGAGATATAGAAGAGAAGATGAAATAGGAACACCATATTGTGTAACTGTTGATTTTGATACATTAGAAGATGAATCAGTAACTATAAGAGATAGAGATACAATGGAACAAGTTAGAGTTAAGATTGATGAACTTGAAGCTTGGATTTCTGAAAAAATTAAATTTTAGTTTATACTGATTTGAGAAAAAGATTAGGTTCTAATTTACTGAACTAAGTTGAGAAAATTAAATTTTAATTTATATTAATCTGATATGAAGAGAAAATTAAAATCTATGTTATAAAAGGAAAACTCTCCACGGCTGATTAGGCCATGGAGAGTTTTTGCTAGGTATGTGTCTATATGGGGGCGAATCAAAGAGATTTTAACAGTTCAAAATCGATAATCTCTGATTCGAAAACCGGCTTTGCAAATTCCATTGTGGATACTCCACCTGAGAATGGGCAAGCGGTTTCGTAAAGCAGCATCCCTTTTTTGAATTTTTCACCATCATTGATGTAGTATGTCTGTGACTGTGGGTATTGGTAGATGATGAATTCTGAAGGAATGAAGTCTTTCACAGTGAAAACAAATGCTTCAATGTAGTCAACTTCTATGCCGGTTGGAAGTTCTTTGCTTGAGTTTACAATTTGCAGTGTAAAGATGATGTTATTTTCTTGCGGATAAAAACCAATAAAGGTATGTTTTCCGATTTTTACTGTATAGTAATCATCTTCATCATTTAAATTTACATCTGCACTGCCGGATATTCCGACTTTGTTAAGGAAAGCTGTTAACTTATCCCGTAACTCATTAATTTCAAGCCTTTTTACTGCTTCTGCCATAGTGTATACCTCCTTAAGTTATAAGATGATCTAATTATACTTCTTGCTTTGACGATCTGATCCTTGGCTGGGAATCAATGAAATTGCTGATTCTTTCTTCCAGGTCAAATGGATAACTTCCAAAGTAAGGTTTGGAATCATCTTTGGTGGACGGGTTGCATTTGCATTCTGTACATTTACAAGTATCATGATGTTTGTTCATAGAGCCACCTCCTAAAAAATTTATGCAAATATATTATAGCACGCGTTTACATAAAATGCAAACAAGAGATTATTGAAGTCTTTGTTTTTATATTGTAAAATATTATTGTGTGATTGGAGAAGAGAAAAAATAAAATAAAAGGAGGAGTAAATGGGAGAGTTTTGGGATATTTATGATGCTAAGAAAAATAAGACAGGTATAGTTGCTGAAAGAGGTGTATACAAGTTTAAGAAAGGTGAATATCATATAGTTGTGACTGGTATTATTATAAATAGTAATGGCGAGATTTTAATAACTAAAAGAGCGGAACATAAGAGACATGGCGGATTATGGGAATGCAATGGCGGTTCTATTCTTAAAGGTGAAACGAGTATACAAGGGATGATAAGAGAGCTTAAAGAAGAAATAGGCGTTGAGTTTTCAGAAAAAGAAGCGGTACTTTTAAAAGAGATTGTTAGAGATAAAGAAGTTGCTGATATTAAGGATATGTGGCTTTTTAGAAGAGATATAAAGGAAGAAGAAATTACTTTCCCAGATGGTGAGTCAACTGAATTTAAATGGGTAACAATAGATGAATTTATTGAGATGTTTAATAATAAAGAAATTGTGCCTAGTGTTAATTTTGGAAGAGAAGATTATGAGAAAGCTTTAAAAATGTAGAGAATTTTAATGTAAATTTTTTGAATAATTACTGTAAATAAAATGTTATTGAATTACTCAGACTTAAAGATGTTTTCATATAGTAAAGTAGAAATAGAATTAAAAAAATTATATAAAATTTGACAAAGAATATGGGTATTGTAAAATCCTTGTAAATGGGGTATAATATAGAATATTTATGCATGAGAGGTTTATATAAATGTTATTAAGTAATGAAAAGCGATGGCGCCTTTTATTTAATTTTTAAGAAAAAATATAATTATTAAATAAAGGAGAGTATTAATATGAATAATAAACAAATAATGTTAACAGGTGATAGACCTACTGGTAGACTTCACATCGGTCACTATTTAGGTTCTTTAATAAATAGAGTAAATATGCAGGATGAATATGATGAGTGCTATATTCTTGTTGCTGATGTTCAGGCTTTAACTGATAATTTTAATAATCCTGAAAAGGTTAGAAAAAATGTTAGAGAAGTTGTAATGGATTATTTGTCTGTTGGGATTGATCCTAATAAGGCAACTATTTATTTGCAATCTATGATTCCAGAAGTTGCAGAGCTTACAGTATACTATTCTAATTTGGTTACAATTGCTAGATTGGAAAGAAATCCTACTGTTAAAACAGAGATTGCTCAAAAGAGAGAAATTTTTGGAGAGAGTGTTACATATGGTTTTTTAGGATATCCAGTTAGCCAAGCTGCTGATATTACTGCTTTTGATGCTACAGTTATTCCAACTGGTGAGGATCAAGAACCATTAATTGAACAATGTAGAGAGATTGTTCGTAAATTTAATAGCATTTATGGTGAAGTTTTAAGAGAGCCTAAAGTTGTTTTATCAGAAAATAAAAGAATTAAAGGTTTAGATGGAAACGAAAAAATGGGTAAATCTTTAGGAAATGCTATTTACCTTTCAGATACTGAAGAAGAAGTTAATAAAAAAGTAATGAGTGCTGTTACTGATCCTAATAGAATAAGAAAAGATGATAAGGGAAATCCAGATATATGTATGGTTGCTTATTATCATAATTTATTTACAGATAAAGCAGGGTGTGAGAAGATTTGTGCAGAGTGTAGAGCTGGTCAAAGAGGATGTGTTGCTTGCAAAAAACAGCTTGCACAAAGTATTAATAACAGATTAAATCCTATTAGAGAAAAGCGTGCTTATTATGAAGCTCACCCTGAGGAAGTTGATAGAATTTTAATTGAAGGTACTAAAAAAGCTAGAGCTAAGGCACAAGAGACAATGAAAAAAGTTAAAAAGGCTATGAAATTAGATTATTTTGAGGAGTTGTAATTTATAATGTTTGTTGATTATACAAAAATAATAATTAAATCAGGTGATGGTGGAAACGGAGCTGTTTCTTTTAGACGTGAAAAATATGTTGCTGCTGGTGGACCAGATGGTGGAGATGGTGGCAAAGGTGGAGATATCTATTTTGTTGTTGATCCTGATAGTAATACTTTAATTGATTTTAGATATAATAGAAAATTTAAAGCTCAAAATGGTGAGAATGGAAGTGGTGCTCATAAGTATGGAAAGAGCGGAGAAGATTTATATATTAAAGTGCCTAAGGGAACTGTTGTTAAGGATGCTGAAACTGGAAAGTTAATTGCAGATTTATCTGAAGATGGTGAAAAGAAATTAATTCTTCCTGGTGGAAGAGGTGGAAAAGGAAATTCTCATTTTGCAACTGCAACTAGACAAGTTCCTAGATTTGCTCAAGATGGTGAAAAGGGAATTGAAAAAGAAGTTATTTTGGAACTTAAATTATTGGCTGATGTTGGTTTAATTGGATTTCCTAATGTAGGAAAGTCTACACTTCTTTCAAGAGTTACAGCAGCTACTCCTAAAATTGCAAATTATCATTTTACAACTATTTATCCTAATTTAGGTGTTGTAAAAACTGAATATGGTGATAGTTTTGTAATTGCTGATATTCCTGGAGTTATAGAAGGTGCAAGTGAAGGCGTTGGATTAGGTATACAATTCTTACGTCATATTGAAAGAACTAGATTATTGCTTCATGTTATAGATTGTTCTGGAAGTGAAGGAAGAGATCCTGTTGAGGATTTTGATATTATAAATAAAGAGTTAAAAAATTATAGTGAGAAATTAAGTGAAAGAAAACAGATTATTGTTGCTAATAAAGTTGATGTAATGCAAGATGATACTGGATATAAAAAGCTTGAAAAGATGGCTAATGAGAAGGGAATAGAGATTTTTAAAATTTCTGCTGTAACTGGACAAGGTTTGAAAGAATTGTTTGTTCGTGTTTCTGAAGTTCTAAAGACTTTACCAAAAGAAGATTTAATCGATGTTGAAGATAAAGTTGTTTATACATTAAAAGAGGATGAAAAGCAATTTGAGGTTAAAGTTGAAAATGGTGAGTTTATAGTTACAGGACCTGCTATAGAAAAATTAATGGGTAGAATTAATATTGGTGATAATGAATCTATGGCTTACTTTGAGAGAAATTTGGCTGAGCTTGGTATTAATGATGCTCTTAGAGCTAAGGGAGTAAAAGAAGGAGATACTGTTAAATTCCTAGAGTGGGAGTTTGAATGGTTTGATTATTAAAAATGTAAAAACAGATAGCATAACGGCTATCTGTTTTTGTATATATTTTATGAAGAAGAGAACAATAAAAAATATTCTATTTAATTTTTTTGTTCCTTGCTAAAAGATTTTACCGCCCACTAAACTTCGTTTAGTCGGCCTGAGTAAAAACTTTCAAACTGCGCGTCACTCAAAAAATTAAATAGAATATTTTTTTATTCGTCTTCTTCGTTTAGGTTTAGACTTGTTTTTACTAGTTTAACTAATTTTGCAAAAGCAACTTTTACATTCTTAACAACTGATTCGAAGAAAGAACGTGTTATTTCTAATGTTGATTCTTTTTTTACGGTTAATGATTTTTCATCAATATTTTCAACCATGTTTGGTACACCGGTTGTGATTGTATTAACATTTAGAGTGTTAGTAGTTGTAGCATTTTCTTCAACTGTATTAACTGCATCATTTACAGATGCTCCAGTTATTTCTTCGAAAGAAACTGTTTTAGTAGTTTCGGCTGTTTCTGATTTTATTATTGATTCTGAAACAATTTTTTCAGTTTTATTATCTAAACTGATTTGTGTTATTATTGTATCGTTAGGAATAGTTTGTTTGTTTAAGTCTTCCAAATCTACAGTTTTATATAAGTCAAAAGAATTTGAATTAACAACTGCAGGTTCAAATATTTCTTTATTTTCTTCAATAGTAGTAGGTTCAGTTTGCTCAGCAACTTCAAAGCTAACTTCTTTACTTGTATCGGCTATTGTTTTGAAAGATAAAACTTCTTGACTTTCTTCAATAGGAAGAATGTAATTTTGTGAATTATTGTTATCCCAATTTCCTTTATTATCTCTGAATACGAATTGTAAGTTATCACCAGATTCAACATCGATAGTTGCAAGGTAACCAAAAGTTGATGGTTTCATTTTTTTCTCGTCTTTGTTTTCCCATGTATTACCATACCCGTATGACATATAAACATCATTTGTTAAATTGTTTGAAAATAGAAAACCTTTGTATAGAATAACAAAATCTTCATTTTCTCGAATTTTATCTTTATTAATATAAATATCTTTTGTAAAATCCATTTTTTTCTCCTAAATATTATAAAATACTATATATTGAAATTATAATATTTAATTTTCCAATTTTCAACAAAATAAGATGTCATTAACATTATATTTTGATTACAAAATTACATTCATGTAACAGAAAGGTAACAAGAAAAACAAACAAAAAAATGAAACTTTTGTTTGACAAACAAAAAGTTATGTGATATTATCTAAAACAAGAAAAAAATAGGAGTGATGAAATTGAAGAAAAAAGATCCAAATGGACTAAATAAAAGAGAAAAAGCTATTCTTAGATTTATTGAAAAACAAATAAAATTAAAAGGATATCCACCATCTGTTAGAGAGATTGGTAAAGCTGTTGATTTAAAATCTACTGCAACGGTTCATGGATATTTAAATCAACTTGAAGAAAAAGGATATATTAAAAAAGAACAACAAAAAGGTAGAACTCTTAAATTATTGAAAGGAGGAGCTTTAGAAAATCAAGAAACATTTACTCCTGGAAATAAAGATGTGTATACTGAAAAAGAACTTGTTGAGGTTCCTGTAATTGGAAAGATAACAGCAGGTGCTCCAATCTTAGCTGTTGAAAATGTTACAGATACTTTTCCAATTCCAATTGATTTTGTTGGAAATTCAGAAAGCTTTATGCTTACTGTAAGAGGAGAGAGTATGATAGAAGCTGGTATTCTTGATGGCGATTACATATTAGTTAAAAAGCAAGATACTGCAATGAATGGGGAAATTGTAGTTGCTTTAATTGAAGATGAGGCTACGGTTAAGACTTTCTATAAAGAAAAAGATCATATTAGATTACAACCAGAAAATTCTACAATGGATCCAATTATTGTTCCAGATTGCAAAATTTTAGGTAAGGTTGCAGGTGTGTTCAGAAAAATGTAATTTTGAAAAGAATTTTAAGAAAGTAGGCCTTAAAAATTATGGGTACTATAATACTTTAAGGTTGATGAGTAAATTTTCATAAATATATTTCTATATAATAGATTGTTGAATGAGAATGTATTGTAAATAAAAATGTCACTAATGTAGGGGATTAGTTTTTAAATTATTTCTACTATTAGTGACATTTTTGTTTTTATTTTAGTTCAACTATTGTAACTCCCATTTCACCTTCTCCGAAAGTCCCATATCTGTAACTTTTTACGTGTGGGTGAGTTTTTAAGTATTTTTGGATTCCTTTACCTAAGACACCAGTGCCTTTTCCATGTATGATTCGTGCTGTTTCTAATTTAGCAAGTGCTGCTTCATCTAAGAATTTATCTACAAGAAAAATTGATTCTTCAATATTCATTCCAATTACGTTTAATTCTGTTCTAACATTTTTAGGTGCAAAGTTTGATTGCTTTTTAGTGATTATTTCTTTTTTAGTTTCTGTATTTTTTGCAATTGTTATTTGCGATGGGGTTAAGGTTGTTTTTATATTATCTATTTGTATGTTAAATTTTTTAGATTGATTTGGATAACTTAAAATTGTTCCGTTTTTATTAAACTTTGGTACAAATACTATAGTTCCTGGTTTTATTTGTGATTCGTCTAATTCAGTTGTTTCTTCTTGTTGTGGTTCTGGCGTTTGATTTACTTCATGTAACTTTGATGATAGTTTGTTTCTTAGTGTGTTTAAATTTTTAGAGCTATTTTTTTCTGACTCCATTTCTTTTATGATGTCATTTGCTTCTTGTTTAGCACTTAATAAAATTTCACGAGCTTCTTGTTTTGCTTTTTGTAAATATTCTTTTTTATGTTCTTCTAAGTCGGTAGTTTCATTTTCCAGTTTTTGTTTCAATTTTTCTATTTTATTTGAGTATTGTAATGTTTTTTCTTTTTCAGATTCTATTAAAGCTTTAGAATCATAGATTTCTTTTAATAAATCTTCTGTTTTAGCAGTATCTGAATTGATAAGCTTTTTTGCCTTTTCCAAGATTTCTGGTTTTAAACCTAATTTTTGACTTATTGCAAATGCGTTACTTTTACCTGGAACACCAATTAGTAGTCTGTAGGTAGGGGATAGTGTTTCTAAGTCGAATTCGCAACTAGCATTTTCAACACCATCTGTTAAAAGGGCATATTCTTTCAATTCGTTATAATGAGTAGTTGCTAATACTGTTATGTTGTGCTCTTTTAAATATTCAAGTATGCTAAGTGCTAGGCTTGCTCCTTCAATTGGATCAGTTCCAGAACCTAATTCGTCTACAAGTACTAAGCTGTTTGAAGTTGCTTCGTTTAAAATATTTATTATATGAGTCATATGAGATGAAAATGTGCTTAAAGATTCAAGAATACTTTGTTCATCTCCAATGTCTGCAAAAATGTTATCAAATAAGTAAATTGAACTTTCACTAGAAGCGGGAATGTGCATACCACATTGTGTCATAGTGATTAATAATCCAACAGTTTTTAATGTTACAGTTTTTCCACCTGTGTTTGGACCAGTTATTAATAGACTTGAAAATGTTTTACCTATTTCTAATGTTATTGGAACAGCAATGCTTTGATCTAATAAAGGATGTTTTGCGTTCTTTAAATAAATTATTTTATCATCATTTATTTTTGGACAATTACAATCTAATTCTTTTGAATATTTAGCTTTAGCAAAAATGAAATCTAAAATTGTTATTAGATTAAAATTGTTTTCTAATTCATTTGTAATATCAAAAAATAGAGAAGATAAGATTTGCAATATTTTTTCGATTTCTATACTTTCTTGATTTTTTAATTCAGATAGTTGATTGTTTAAATCAAAAACAGATATGGGTTCTATAAATACTGTTGATCCGGTGCTTGATGTGTCATGAATAAATCCTTTTAATTCTGTTTGATATTCTGATTTGACTGGTACAACGAATCTGTCTTGTCTAATTGTTACTATAGGTTCTTGTAAGTATTTTGAATTTAGAAGTGATTGTAATTTATTTTTTATTTCTTTTTTTGTGTTTCTCATTTGTTGTCTTATTTTATATAAGGCATTAGAAGCTCGGTCATCAAATGTATTTTCATCTATTATTGCTGAGAATATTTTTTCTTCAATGTTTGGATTTGTATATAGATGATCAAAGTAATTAGTTAGACTATCAGTTTGATTTAGTTCTTTTTCAAAATAATAGTTTTTTAATGTTTTGCTTGTTTTTAATAGAGTGGCAAGTTCTAATAAGGCTTTTGCGGATAAGAAATTTTGATTTTTTAGATTTAGTATGTAATTTGAAATGTCGCCTATTGATTCTAAGGGAAGATTTCCTTTTCTGTATATAAGAGCGACTGCTTCGGTTGTTTCATCTAATGCTTTTTGTACTTTTTCTTTGTTGTTTGATGGTTGCAAGTTTAAGCACATTTTTTTACCTGTATCAGTTTCAGCATAAGATGATAGTATATTTTTAATTTTAGTAAATTCTAATTTTTCTAAATATGTTGTTTGCATTATAAAATCCTTTCTTTTTATTCTATAATAGATAGAAGTTTGTAAAACAAATTTCGTATGTGAACTAATATATAGAATTTAAAATATTATTATGTATATTGTAAATAGTTCGTTTTTATTTTAACTACGGTATTGATATTATCTCATAAAAGTGGCATATTTTCAATGAAGTTTTGATTTTTACCTTAAACTGGAATAATTTTGAAACAAAAGTAACAAAATAAATTTTAAATAGGGAAATTATAGAGTATGACTAATGTTTAAAGATTATTGAAAATCTGAATGGTAAAAATATGCTTAAAGTAATTGAAATTTTAAATAAAGTGTAATATAATCGTAACAGCTTTGTAAAGAATATGTAAATGAGAAAGGAAGATTCTGATGTTTGGACAAGATATAGGTATAGATTTAGGAACTGCTACAGTAATAGCGTATGTAAAAGGAAAAGGAATTGTACTTAGAGAACCATCTGTAGTTGCTGTAAATAGTACTTCTGGAGAGGTTTTAGCTGTTGGACATGAAGCAAGAAGAATGCTTGGGAGAACACCAGGAAATATAATTGCGACAAGACCATTAAGAGATGGCGTTATTTCTGACTATACTGTTACAGAAAAAATGTTAAAATATTTTATAAATAAAATAGGAGGAAAATTTATATTTGCTCCTAGAATAATGATTTGTATACCATCTCAGGTAACTGAGGTTGAGAAAAAAGCTGTTATAGATGCTGCTTCAAATGCTGGAGCAAGAAAAGTGTATTTAATTGAGGAACCAATTGCTGCTGCTATTGGAGCTGGAATAGATATTTCAAAACCATGTGGAAATATGATTGTTGATATTGGTGGTGGAACTACTGATATTGCTGTTATTTCTCTTGGAGGATCTGTTGTTAGTTCTTCAATAAAAGTAGCTGGTGATAAATTTGATGAGGCAATAGTTAGATTTATCAAAAGAAAATATAATGTAATGATAGGTGAAAGAACAGCTGAAGATTTAAAAGTTAATGTCGGTTGTGTTTATCCTAAGATTCAGGATGTTGAAATGGATATAAGAGGTAGAGATTTAATAACTGGTCTTCCTAAAACATTAACTGTTCATTCAAGTGAAATGATGGAAGCTTTAGACGAACCAGTAAATATGATTATTGATGCAGTTCATTCAGTTTTAGAGAAAACACCACCTGAACTTGCAGCTGATATTAGTGATAGAGGAATTTATATGACTGGTGGAGGTTGTTTGATTGATGGATTAGACAAGCTTCTTCAAGAAAGAACTGGTATTAATGTTATGATTGCAGAAGATGCAGTTTCATGTGTTGCGTTAGGAACAGGTAAAGCTTTAGATAATCTAGATAATTTAGATAGAAAATAATATGTGTTAAAATAAACTCAAGTTATTGGACTGCTGTTTGATGATTTGAGTTTATTTATGTAAAAAAAATAGAAGATTGTTTTGCAATATCATGTGCAAGAAAAGACGTGGACTTAAAAATAGAGTAAGTGAAAATATTATTGAAGTTCCTTTTGTTTTGTTAATTTATGAAGAACTTAAATATAATTGATAGGTTTTAGAATATGGAGAAGTGTATGGAGAAAAATAAGAAAAAAGTTGCTTTTTTTACATTAGGCTGTAAAGTTAATCAATATGAAACAAATGGTATGGCACAAAAATTAATGGATAAATATGAGATGGTTGAGCCAGAAGAGAAGGCAGATATTTATATTATTAATACTTGTAGTGTAACAAATATGTCAGACAGAAAATCTAGACAAATGATTAGACGTGCTAAAGAAATGAATAAAGATGCATTTGTTATTGTTGTTGGTTGCTATGCTGAAGTAGCAAAAGAAGAAATTGAAAAAATAGATGAAGTTGATTTAGTACTTGGAAATCATCAAAAGGCTAATATTGATAAATATATAGAAGCATATTTTGATGGAAAAAATATTGATGATACTGCAATTGAAAATTATTTTTATGATTTTGGTTCAATAACATATACTGAAAAAACAAGAGCTGTTATAAAGGTTCAAGATGGATGCAATAATTTTTGTACATATTGTATAATTCCATATGCTAGAGGAAGAATTTGCAGTAGAAAACCGGAGAGTGTTATTGATGAGATTACTAAGATTGCAAATGAAGGTATAAAAGAGGTTGTTATTACTGGAATACAAGTTTCTGCTTATGGAAAAGATTTTGATAATGAATATAGATTAATTGATTTACTTGAAGAAATTAATAAGATTGATGGAATTGAGAGAATTAGATTAGGATCTATAGAACCTCTGATGATAACAGATGAATTTTGTGTTAGAGCTAGAAAATTAGAGAAGTTGTGTCATCATTTTCATTTATCACTTCAAAGTGGATGTGATAAAACTTTGAAAGAAATGAACAGAAAATATACAACTGATCAATTTAGAGAAGTTGTGAGAAGATTAAGAGATTTATATGATGATGTTATTTTAACAACTGATATAATTGTAGGTTTTCCAAATGAAACTGATGAGGATTTTGAGAAAACGTATGAATTTTTAAAAGAAATAAAATTTTATAAAATGCATGTGTTTAAGTATTCACCTAGAAAAGGTACAGTTGCAGCTAAGATGAAAAATCAAATACCTGCTGAAGTAAAAGATGCAAGAAGTAAAAGATTATTACAATTATCAAATGAGAATGAGTCTAATTATTTGGATGAGTATATTGGAAAGCAAGTTAGAGTGTTGATGGAAGAAAAAGATGGAGATTATATTAAGGGACATACAGGAAATTATATTGTTGTGAAGGCCGTTGGAGATAAAAGCGATTTAGAAAATTTTGTTGATGTTATTGCTGAGAAAAATGTCGGAGATTGTCTAATAGGAACAAAAACAAAATGAAAATGTAAAGAAATAGTAATATAAATGAAAAGAAATTTATGTTGAATATTTTATTTGAATATAGTATAACTTATCATAAGTGGTGTAGTTTTACTAAGGAGGAATGAAATGGGAAATATAAATTTTAGAAATGAAGAGGGAAAAGTTGAAGAAAAGGCTGGAAGCATTTTCGTTGAAGGAATACCACAAGAGAAAGCGGATTCATATGTTGGTGTAATTCAGCAACCAACAGGATATGTAGGAGGTTTCTTTGGAACAACTGGTAATACAGAGGAGCAAAATACAGGTTCTTATGTAGGAGGATTTGTTTCTAATCAAACGCAACAAGTTCAAAGTATAGGCTATAATGAGATTTCAACAACAGGAGAAGAGTATTCTAAAGAATTGCCTGTAAAAGCAGGATTTTGGTCAAAAATAAAATCATTTGTAGTTCAAAAGATTAATTCAATACATGGAATAAAAATTGAATTATCTCCAAAAGGAGAAAAAGTATTAAATGAAGTTCATGATTTTCTATTCCAAGAAATTTCTTTTAAGGGATTTAAAAAATCTTTAAAAAATGATAATAATAAATAAAATAAACTTTAAAAAGACGTACAGTTTACGTCTTTTTTTGTTGCTTTTAGTTTGTGTCATGTGGACGTTCTTTTTGACACATATTCAATTATTAGTGTTAATTTAGTTGCCAAGTGAAACGTCATTATGACAATCTGTGATTATTGCTGAGGTTGAGGTGAGTGCCAATAGGAACGACCACATGACACTGTGGATGTTTAAATTTTACAGAACTGGGAAAAATACAATAAACTATTGCAATTGAAGTAGATTTGTTATAGAATAGGCATGGTTAAATATAACCAAATAAAGTGATTGTAAATCAAAGGAGGATTTTATATGTCAGTTAAAGTAGCTATTAATGGATTCGGCCGTATAGGACGTCTTGCATTTAGACAAATGTTTGGAGCGGAGGGATATGAAATCGTTGCTATTAACGATTTAACAAGTCCAGTTATGTTAGCTCATTTATTAAAATATGATTCTGCTCAAAAAAGATATGATAAAGCAGATACAGTAGTAGCAGGAGAAGATTCTATTACTGTTGATGGAAAAACAATAAAAATATATGCAGAGAAAGATGCAGCAAATTTACCTTGGGGTGAAATTGGTGTTGATGTTGTTTTAGAGTGTACAGGTTTCTATACATCTAAAGAAAAAGCTTCAGCTCATATAGCTGCAGGTGCTAAAAAAGTTGTTATTTCTGCACCAGCTGGTAAAGATTTACCAACTATAGTATATGGTGTTAATGAAGGTATATTAACTGCAGATGATAAAATTATTTCAGCTGCTTCTTGTACAACAAACTGCTTAGCTCCAATGGCTAAAGCATTAAATGATTATGCACCAATTCAAACAGGTATCATGACAACAGTTCATGCTTATACTGGTGATCAAATGGTATTAGATGGACCACACAGAAAAGGTGATTTAAGAAGAGCTAGAGCAGCTGCTGTAAATATTGTTCCTAACTCAACAGGTGCAGCAAAAGCTATCGGATTAGTTATTCCAGAATTAAACGGAAAATTAATTGGTTCAGCTCAAAGAGTTCCAGTTCCAACAGGTTCTACAACTATATTAATAGCAACTGTTAAAGGAAATGATATAACTCCAGAAAGTATAAATGCAGCAATGAAAGCTGCTTCAAATGAATCTTATGGATATACAGAAGAACCATTAGTTTCTTCAGATATTATAGGAATTACTTATGGATCATTATTTGATGCAACTCAAACAATGGTTACAAAAATTGAAGATGGTTTATATCAAGTTCAAGTTGTTGCTTGGTATGATAATGAAAATTCTTACACAAGCCAAATGGTAAGAACAATTAAATATTTTGCTGAATTAGGTGAATAATTAGGAAAATATTTATTAATAAAGTTTATGTTTATAGGGACCGCTTTTGGTCCCTATAAGAAAATATTAGACATGTATAATTTAGAAGGGAATGAAAACAAGAATGAATAAAAAGACTGTTAGAGACATAGATATTAAAGGAAAAAAAGTTTTAGTTAGATGTGATTTTAATGTTCCATATGATGAAAATAGAGTAATCACAGATAATAGAAGAATTGTAGCAGCATTACCTACAATAAAATATTTACTAGAGAATGATTGCAAGGTTATTTTATGTTCTCACTTAGGAAGACCAAAGGGAGAGGTAAAACCTGAATTTTCACTTGATATAGTTGCTAAAGAATTATCTAGATTATTAGGTAAAGAAGTAAAATTAGCTTCTGATGTTATTGGTGAATCTGCTCAAAAATTAACTTCAGAAATGAAGAATGGTGATGTTGTTTTACTTGAGAATGTTAGATTTGAACCAGGTGAAGAAAAAAATGATCCGGAGTTATCTAAGAAATTTGCAAGTTTAGCAGAAGTATTTGTAAATGATGCTTTCGGTACAGCTCACAGAGCTCATAGTTCAACAACTGGTGTTGCTGATTATTTACCAGCAGTATCAGGATTCTTAATTGAAAAAGAATTAAATTTCTTAGGTGATGCATTAGAAAATCCAGAGAGACCATTTATGGCTATTTTAGGTGGAAAGAAAGTTTCTGATAAAATTGGTGTTATTGAAGCATTACTTGAAAAAGTTGATGTTTTAATGATTGGTGGAGCTATGGCTTACACATTCTTTAAATCAATGGGATATAGTGTTGGAAATTCAATTTGTGAATTAGATAAATTAGATTTAGCTAAAGAACTTATGGAAAAAGCTAAATCTAAAGGTGTTAAATTAATGTTACCAGTTGATACTAAGATTGGTAAAGAATTTGATCCTAATACAGAAAGCAAAATAGTTAAATGTTCTGAAATTCCAGATGGTTGGGAAGGATATGATATAGGTTCTGAAACAATTGAATTATATATAGAAGAATTAAAGAAAGCTAAGACTGTTATTTGGAATGGACCAGTTGGATTATTTGAATTTGATCAATTTGCAGTTGGAACTAATTCTATTGCTAAGGCATTAGCTGATATTGATGCTGTTAAAATCATAGGTGGTGGAGATTCAGCAGCTGCTGTTGAAAAAGCTGGATTAGCTGAAAAATTCACTCATATTTCTACTGGTGGTGGAGCTTCTCTTGAATTTTTAGAAGGTAAAAAATTACCAGGAATAGAAGCATTACAAGATAAATAATAGAAAGAGAAATTTATATGAAAAAAGTAGTAATTGGATTAATTATTGCTATATTAATTGTAGCAAGTGTGGTAGGAATTTTATTTTACAATGGGAAAAAGAAGAGTGAAGCACAAAATGCTAGTGAAAGTGCAAATGTTGAAGAGTATTATGGAAATAGGGGAAACATTTCACAAGTTGAAAAAGTTAAATTTTTATCAAAAAATGATGAATATTTAGTTGGAATGATTGGATTACCTGTTTCAAATGAACTTAAAAATTTTTCAGATGAAGAAATGATTCAATTTGCATTGAATATTGCAGTTGAAAGATATTCTACTGTACTTACACAGAAGAAAGATAAAGCTGGAAAAGAGTCTTATTTAGTTTCTAAAGATATGGTAAATAATATAATTAAAGAATATTTCGGATTACAAACAGGTTCTGTTGATGAATCTAATAGTTCATATTATTCTAAGGCAAATAAAGCTTTTTTATATGGAGAAAATATATCAAAAACACTTTATTATTATCCTGTAGATATGTCTAAAGATGAAGAAAGAGGCAATGTTGAAATTATTGCAGATGCTATTTTTGTAACAGATAGTGAAGATATATCTGTAATAGAAAGTGCAAAATATGAAGGAAAATATCAAAAAGATAATGTTGATAATACAATTAAGTTTGTCTTTAATAAAGAGGGAAAATTGGTTTCTTATCAATATTTGTAATTTTATATTTTGCAAATGAAAGGTGGCGAAGATATGAGAAGAAAAGTTATTGCTGGAAACTGGAAAATGAATATGCTTCCAAATGAGGCTATGAATTATATAACTGAACTTTCTAAATTGGTTAAAGATACAGAAAATGAAGTTATTCTATGTGTTCCTTATACAGATTTGTTTTATGCTTTAATGCATGCACAAGATACTAATATAAAAATTGGTGCTCAAAATATGCATTATGCAGAGAAAGGTGCTTATACTGGTGAAGTTTCTGGAAAAATGTTAAAAGTTATTGGTGTTGAGTATGTTATAATAGGACATTCCGAGAGAAGACAATACTTTAACGAGACTGATGAATCAGTTAATAAAAAAGTAAAAGCAGCTTTTGAAAATGAGTTAAAACCAATAGTTTGTGTTGGCGAAACTTTGGAACAAAGAGAAAGTGGTTTGACAGAAAAAATTATAACTGATCAAACAAGACTTGCATTAGATGGACTAAGCAATGAACAAGTTAAAAATGTTATTATTGCTTATGAACCAATTTGGGCTATAGGTACTGGAAAAACGGCTACTTCAGAAGATGCAAATAATTCAATTAAAGCTATAAGAACTGAGATTAGAAAAATTTATGGTGATGAAGTTGCTAAAGATGTTATTATTCAATATGGTGGAAGTGTTAAATCTACTAATGCTAAAGAATTATTTGAAACTTCAGATATAGACGGTGGTCTAGTTGGAGGAGCAAGTTTAATTCCAGAAGAATTTGCTAAAATAGTTAATTATAATAAATAATAGAGGATGGGTAAAAAAATGGATAAAAAAACTACAATGCTTATGATATTGGATGGCTTTGGAATTAATGAAAAAGAAGAAGGAAATGCTGTTAAGATGGCTAATATTCCAAACATTAAAAGAATTTTGAAACAATATCCAAATACAATTTTGCACACAAGTGGTTTAGATGTTGGACTTCCTGAAGGACAAATGGGAAATTCAGAGGTTGGACATACAAATATTGGTGCAGGTAGAATAGTATATCAAGAATTAACAAGAATTACTAAATCAATAGAAGATGGAGATTTTTTTAGTATACCAGAATTGGTAACAGCAATTGAAAATTGTAAAAAGAATCATTCAAAATTACACATAATGGGATTGCTTTCAGATGGAGGTGTTCATAGTCATCAACGTCATTTATTTGCGTTATTAGAACTTGCTAAGAGAAAAGATTTTGAAGATGTATATGTTCACTGTTTCTTGGATGGTAGAGATACTCCACCAGCTTCAGCTGAAGGATATCTTGCTGAATTAGAAAGCAAAATGGCTGAAAAAGGTGTTGGAAAGATAGCTACAATAATGGGTAGATTCTATGCTATGGATAGAGATAAGAGATGGAATAGAATTGAAAAAGCTTATGATGCAATGGTAAAAGGTGAAGGAGAAAAGGCAATTTCAGCTGCTGTTGCAATTGAAAATTCATATCAAAAAGAAGTTTTTGATGAATTTGTTGTTCCAACTGTTATTTGTAATAATGATAAACCAGTTGCAAAAATTGAGGAAAATGATTCTGTTATTTTCTTTAACTTTAGACCAGATAGAGCAAGAGAAATTACTAGAGCAATAGTTGATGAGAATTTTGATGGATTTGAAAGAGAATACTTTAAAACTAATTTTGTAACATTTACAAATTATGATGAAACAATTACTAATGTTTCTGTTGCTTTCAAAAAAGATGAAATAAAAAATACATTTGGAGAAATAATTAGCAATAGAGGTTTAACTCAACTTCGTATTGCTGAAACTGAGAAATATGCTCATGTTACATTTTTCTTCAATGGAGGTCAAGAAAAACAATATCCAGGTGAGGATAGAATTTTAATTCCTTCACCAAAGGTTGAAACATATGATATGAAACCTGAAATGAGTGCTTTTGAAGTTACAGAAAATGTTCTTAATGCAATTCATTCAAGAAAATATGATAGTATTATTTTAAATTTTGCAAATCCAGATATGGTTGGGCATACAGGAAATATTGAAGCTGTAATTAAAGCTTTAGAAGCATTAGATGTTTGTGTTGATAAAATTGTTAAAGCAATTGAAGAAGAACATGGCGTTTTATTAATAACAGCTGATCATGGAAATTGTGAACAAATGATAGATTATAAAACAGGTGAGCCACATACAGCTCATACTACAAATCCTGTTCCATTAGTTTTAGTTGGTAAAGATGTTAAGCTAAAAGAAGGAAGACTTGCGGACTTAGCTCCAACAATGCTTGATATAATGGGAATAGAAAAACCAGAAGAAATGACAGGAGAAAGTCTAATAGAAAAATAATTTTGTTTAAAGTTTTGTAATAGATATAGGAAGTTCATTGAACTTCCTATAATGCATATTTGGGTAATCTAGAAAGTTTTATAACATTTTAGATATGTGCCTTAGGAGGGAACAGAGAGAAATATGGAAATTTCTAATAGGGAACGAGTTATTTTTGATGATATACAGAAAAAATTGTTTTATATGATTCCAGAAAAATGGGATGCAATTTATTTATATGCTTCAATTGTTGAAGATCCGCTTAGAAAGCCAGTTGGTGAAATGTATTTTTATTATTTGCCAAAAGGGATATTGAAAAGAAAGCCAGTAAATGTGTATCAGATTCCTGGAATGTTTAATATTGATGAGGAAAGTTATAATGAATTGATTCAAAGATTGTTTTTTAACATAAAACAGTTGAGGGCAATTCATAAAGAGTGTAATCCGAAAATATGGTCAAATATAACAATATCAATTGAAAATTTTCAGTTTAAAATTGAATATGCATATGAAGATTTAGGAAAGAAATCAGAGTTTACTCCTTATGAACGACATATCATATGGAGATATAAACATTTAAATGATGATTTTGATTTTCAAACTAAAGAAGAGAAGAATATTATAAATAAATATTTGAATAGTGAGTTAATTAGAACTGAGAAAAATAATGATATATATACAGAAGGTATGTATAGACAGCAAGTGCATAATATAATTGATTATGAGAGAATGATGACAATTGAAGCTGCTATAGCAGCTCAAAAGGAAGAGGTTATACAAGAGGAGAAAAAATCAAAGGCAAAGAAAAAGTCAAATAATATTGATGATGAGAATCAAACTTCTAAAAAGATAGAAAATGAAAATCAAATTTTATTCAATAAAGTTGAAAAAATGAGAAAATCAATGAAACCTATTAAAGAAGAGCAAAAGAAGGAATCTATTAAAAATGAAGTTTATGATGATATTGATGATGACATGATTTTGAGTTCTGATTTTATGACAAAAAAAGATAAATAAAATATTTTAATATTCATTTTTGTTTTGATTAAATTTTATATAATAGAAAGTTAATTTTTCATATTATATAAAAATAGTGAGTTAAAAAATTTTTTTCTAACTCACTATTTTTTCGCTATTTTTAGTAGTTAATATGTTTTATTTTTTTTTCGATTGCTCTCTTTGAACTATGTTAGGTTACATTCCTTCGATATTTAATTCTTCAGTACCACTTAAAACAAATTTACCATCCTGAATTATTGTTACTTCTGTTCCATCGTTTCGTATTGCAACGATATCTCCAAGTTCTGCATATGGAATAGTAATATCTGTATGGCAACCAAAATATGCTTTGCTTTGTTCATCAGCATTATCAGAAAGCCTCTTGATTGATACTTCATTATCTTTGGCAATGATTTTTTTGCCATCTGGATTGAATGTATCAATGTGTTCTTCTAGAGAAAAACATGTATCTCCAAAAGCAAAGTGAGGTCCTGTTTTTTCTGCGATAAGGATATCAAGTTTATCATTGATGTTATACTTGTTTCCCATTACATAAGCATATGTGTTTGTTCCAATTGCAAATTCTCCCATCGGTAATGTCGGATGGTCGAAAAGCAAATGCTCATTGATGTACTCAGTGTTTTCTTTTTCAGTAGGATAGTTGCTACAGCTGTACTTTTCTATGAAACCATCTTTTATTTGTAAAGTAAGGTTTTCGAATTTCCATTTGTTTAAGTATATCTCTGATACATGTAAAACACCGTTTGTTCCGGTTAATTTTGGGCTTGTAAATACTTCGCCCACTGGAACGTTTACATCTGCACAACAGTTTTCAAAAATTGTTTCTTTTTCTGGATCAGCAATTTCAGTAAGGGCAATAACTAAATCTGTTTTGTTACCATTTTTTCCAGTAATGTGTACTGTTTTGGCCGTGTCTAATACATCAATTATGTTTTGGTGAATTTTTTGATATTTTGCGTTATCAAGGGTATTTATGTGAATAGTTTCCTTGAAAATTTCTTCAAAGTTATCACCAATTTCTGGGCAAGGGTAAGAAATTATGCAGAAAGATGTATCTTTTCTGATGTGTTTTAAGTACATGTTTGAGTATTTAGTACTAAAGTCAGAGCTCATCTTTGTGATTTCTTCTGATTTTTTATAAATCTCATGCCCGTTTTCTGGAACGAAACGTTTTTCACCAAAAGAGTCGATGTAGATAGGTCCTGCGTAAGCAGTTAGTCTTTCTTCAACATCTCCAAGTGATTCTTCGAATGTAGACAAATAGCTATCTACATAATCTTGGGTAATGTACAAATTGTAGTCATATCTGTGGTTATAATCAACCTGTTTGTTAAAAGATATTGAATCTGTTCTGAAGATTACTTCCATTTTACCGTCAAGTAATTGCTGGATTTTTCTTGCAACTTTTTCAAATCCTATAGGATAGACCAAACTTAAATAATCTTTTTTACTTGCGTCTATTCCTGTGTTTTTTAAGCCTCTTAAGAAAGCGTCAATTGTACATTGTGCCATACCTGTGATTGTTTCATCATCAGTTTTGTTAAAGAAATCAACGATTTTAAGCTGGTTTTCTGTAATGTTTTCTCCATAATAGTATAAATAGTTGTAAGAGTCTAAATCTGCTCTTAAAACAATTTCTCTTTCTGGATTTTCAATTACAGTTACGTGTTTAATGACACTTGATACTGGTCTAGATACCTCAGACAAAAGAGAAAGCGTAATAGATTTTGCTTTTTCCATATCTTCTGGCATAACAGAAGCAATATCGTTTATAAATGTCATATAGGTGTCTGCATTTTCAGTTTTTCTAACAAAATGACTGTAACAGCTTAATATGTACATGATAATTGTACTGCAAAGCTTATCATTTTCTGTTTCATTTTTGCAGACAAGTGGGTCCGCATAAAACGTTGCCATTTTGTCGTTGAGTTCTTTAAGTTCTTGAAGTGATAATGTTTTTAAATCAGTTTTGTATACCTCCTCAAAGAATTTTTTTACTTCCTTAATAAAGTTAGTAATCATAAACATTTCCTCCTGTGATTTTATTTTGAAACGTGGCTGTATTATATCATAGATTTACATAAAATGCAATTTCATATGGCAATTAATTATTGAAAAAATTGTTAAAATGTATTATAAAAATTGAAAAAATTCTATGGAAATTGAAGAAAAATCAAGAAAATACTTGAAAAATCTTCTAATATGTTATAAAATTTATACTTAACAACGTAAAATAACTGCGCGAAAAATTAAATAATATATTAGGAGGTTTTTTATGTCAGAGATATTGAACGATATTTCAAGAACTTTTAATGAGTATTTGTTATTACCGAATTTAACAGATGAAAGATGTATACCATCAAATGTAAGTTTGAAAACACCACTTACAAAATTTAAAAAAGGTGAAGAACCAGAATTAAGTGCGAACATCCCGTTCGTGTCAGCAATCATGCAAGCTGTTTCAGGAGAAAAAATGGCTATTGCACTTGCGCGCGAAGGTGGATGTTCTTTTATTTATGGTTCACAATCAATTGAATCAGAAGCACAAATGGTTAGAGATGTTAAGAAATGCAAAGCCGGATTTATTGATAGTGATTCTAATGTAAAGGTTGGAACACCTTTAAGAGATGTGATTGATTTGGTTAATAGAACAGGTCATTCAACAGTAATGGTTACAGAAGATGGAACAAGTAAAGGTAAATTTATAGGTCTTGTTACAGATAAGGATTATAGAATAACAAGAGCTGATTTAGATGAACCAATTGATAAATTCATGGTTCCAAAAGAGAAAATAGTTTTTGCAAGAAAAGGTATTTCATTAGAAGAAGCAAATGATGTAATTTGGGAGAACAAAGTTAGTTGTTTACCAATATTAGATGAAGATGATAATTTGGAATTTTTAGTATTTAGAAAAGATTATGAAGATAGAAAAAATAATCCAAATTCATTATTAGATGAGAACAAAAGATATATAGTTGGTGCAGGTGTAAATACAAGAGATTATGAAGAGAGAATTCCAGCTTTAGTTGATGCTGGTGTTGATATTTTATGTATTGATTCATCAGATGGATATTCAGTATGGCAAAAAAATACAATAGAATTTGTTAGAGAAAAATACGGAAACAATGTAAAAATTGGCGCTGGAAATGTTGTTGATAAAGAAGGATTTTTATATTTGGCCGAAGCTGGTGCTGACTTTATAAAAGTTGGTGTTGGTGGAGGATCTATCTGTATTACAAGAGAGCAAAAAGGTATAGGTAGAGGACAAGCTAGTGCTTTAATAGATGTGGTTAAAGCAAGAGATGAATATTTTGAAAAAACAGGTGTATATATTCCAGTATGTTCAGATGGTGGAATTGTTCATGATTATCATATTACTTTAGCTTTAGCTTTTGGAGCTGACTTTGTAATGATGGGTAGATATTTTGCTAGATTTGATGAGAGTCCTACAAGAGTTTTGAAAGTTGGAAATAACTTTGTTAAAGAGTATTGGGGTGAAGGTTCAAATAGAGCTAGAAACTGGCAAAGATATGACTTAGGAGATAAAACAAAAAATAAATTAAGCTTTGAGGAAGGTGTTGATTCATACATTCCTTATGCTGGACCACTAAAAGATAATTTGAATATAACTGTTAATAAGATTAAATCTACAATGTGTAACTGTGGTTCAATTTCAATACCAGAATTTCATGAAAAAGCTCGTTTAACACTAGTATCTAATATTAGTATTAAAGAGGGTTCTGCACATGATGTTATTTTAAAGGAAATTGAGACTAAAGCGTAAAAATATATTGGAAGGATTGTTGTAATGGAAAATAAAGAATTGATTATAGTATTAGATTTTTATGGGCAATATAATCAGTTAATAGCTAGACGTGTTAGAGAATGCAATGTTTTTTGCGAGATTTTGCCTTTTAATACACCAGTTGAAAAGATTATTGAGAAAAATCCAAAAGGAATTATATTTACAGGAGGACCAGCTAGTGTTTATTTAGATGATGCTCCAAAATGTGATAAAAGAATTTTTGAATTAGGTATTCCTATTTTGGGAATTTGTTATGGTATGCAACTTATGACTCATATGCTTGGTGGAGAGGTTAGAAGAGCTTATAAGAGAGAATTCGGTGAGATTAATGTTAACATAGATAATAAGTCTTTATTATTTGAAGGATTTGAAGATGTTAATACTTGCTTAATGAGCCATATGGATTATGTTGAAAGAATACCTGATAATTTTGAAAAAATAGGTGATACACCTGATTGTAAGTTTGCTGCTATGCAAAATGTTGAGAAGAAGTTTTATGGTATTCAATTTCACCCAGAAGTAAATCATACTAAAAATGGTGTTAAGATTATTCATAATTTTTTATATAATGTTTGTGGTTGCGAAGGCAATTGGAAAATGAATTCATTTGTTGAAGAGCAAATCAAATTAATTAGAGAAAAAATTGGAGATAGGAAAGCTGTATGTGCTTTGTCTGGTGGAGTTGATTCATCTGTAGCTGCAGCACTTGTAAATAGGGCAATTGGTAAGAATTTAACATGTATTTTTGTTGATCATGGTTTGCTTAGAAAAAATGAAGCTGAAGAAGTTGAAGAAATTTTTACAAAACAATTTGATGTTAATTTTATTAAAGTTGATGCAAGAGAAAGATTTTTATCTAAGCTTGCAGGAGTTGATGATCCAGAGAAGAAGAGAAAAATAATTGGTGAAGAATTTATTAGAGTATTCGAGGATGAAGGTAAAAAATTAGGTCAAGTTGATTATTTAGTACAAGGTACAATTTATCCTGATGTAATAGAAAGTGGAGTAGGTGTTGGTGCTAAAATAAAGAGTCATCATAATGTTGGTGGATTGCCTGATTGTGTTGATTTTAAAGAGATTATAGAACCATTAAGAGATTTATTTAAAGATGAAGTTAGAAAAGTTGGAGTTGAATTAGGACTTCCAGAGTTCTTAGTTTACAGACAACCATTCCCAGGCCCAGGACTTGCAATTAGAGTTATTGGAGATATTACAGAGGACAAGTTAAGTATTTTAAGAGAAGCGGATTATATATTTAGAGAAGAAATTGCAAATGCTAAATTAGATAGAGATATTAATCAATATTTTGCAGTTTTAACAAACTTGAAAAGTGTTGGTGTTATGGGTGATGAGAGAACTTATGATTACACTGTTGCATTGAGAGCTGTTACGACATCTGATTTTATGACAGCAACATGGAGTAAAATTCCATATGAAATTTTGGAAAAAGTTTCTGCAAGAATTGTAAATGAAGTTAAACATGTAAATAGAGTGGTTTATGATATTACAGGAAAACCACCTGCAACTATTGAATGGGAATAAAATTATATTTTATGTATTGCTAATTTTTAATGATTAGTATATAATAACAAACGAACTTGAAATATAGTTCGTTTTTATATTGGGGTATCGCCAAGCGGTAAGGCATCGGACTCTGACTCCGACATGCGTAAGTTCGAATCTTACTACCCCAGCCAGTTATAAAAAGTTGTAAATGTTTGAGATTAGGAAAAACATTTACAACTTTTTTGTTTGTTTAAATATTCGTTATAGTAGTAATGAAAAATTAATTTAGAAAATTTCTAGTTTAGAAGAAACTGTTTTTCCTAAAATATCTTTATTTTTGTTCATAATTAAGGTAGAATAGTCAGTAGTATATTCTTTATATAAGTAGTGAATATCATGACCATAGATTTTTTTATAAAAAAGTAAATAATAAAGCTAATAAAATATAATAAGGATTATTGATAGAAGTGAAATGTAGTGACAAGCAAGTAGTGAGGTAGGAAAGTGAATATAATAAAATTTAATGCATATATAACTAAATTTGAAGAGAAGGACTGTCACAAGAAGAATTTTTTGAAGGTGCAACATGGACTACAGATGGCTTTTTTAGAGAAACAAGGGAGAAGGTTAAGTATTTTAAAGAGCAAGGTGCTGTCTGTGTTGAGATGGAAGGTGCATGTATTGCTGCTGTTTGTAAATATAGAAATTTAGATTATTTTACATTTTATTACGCAGGGGATAATATGGATGCTATTGAATGGGATGAAAGAAGTCTTAATCAATTAACTAATTTCGAAAAGAAAAAGTTGGTGCCTTATTTGGCGTTTGAATTGGCAAGAAAAATAAGTGATATAAGAGGATGTTAAGCTTGGAAGAGTTTGTTGAAATAAATGGAGAAAAAATATATTTTTTTGTTCAAAGAAAAAGAATAAAGAATTTGAATTTAAAAGTAAATGTTGATAAAACAGTGACATTGTCAATTCCAATGAGATTGTCAATGGATGTTGCTAAAGATTTTGTTAGAAAAAAGAGCGGTTGGATAAAGAAACAGCAAAATTTTTATGAGAGAGTTTTAAAAGAAAAAGAGAATTTGAAATTTGAAAATGATGAAACTGTGTATTTGCATGGAAAAAAGTATAAGTTGGAAATTATAAAGAATACGGTAAATGGTGTTAATGTAAAGGATGACACTATTGAGATTTATGTGAAAGAAAAGTATGCAGATAATGCTGAATACATAAGTAGAGTATATGATAAATGGCTTAGAGAGTATGCATTAGAAGTTTTTGAAAAAGTTGTTATTGAGTATCAAAAGATCTTAAAGGATTATGGGGTTAAGATGCCTAAAATAGAGGTTAGAAAAACAAAGGCTATATGGGGAAGTTGTATGCCTATGAAAAACAAGGTTACGTTTAATTTGAATTTGATTAAAACGCCTATGGAATGTATTGAATATGTTGTTTTGCATGAGTTATCTCATTTTAAATTTCAAAATCATAGTAAGAATTTTTATAATTTTATTGCTATGTTTATGCCTGATTGGAAAGAGAGAAAGAGAATACTGGATAAAGAGTATATTGGAATAGGAAGGAAGTAATGTTAAGGATGAGTATTTTTTACTCATGCTTTTTATATTTTAAAAGAACATTATATTTTATTTTCGCATTCCTTGCTAAAAGATTTTACCGCCCACTAAACTTTGTTTAGCAGGCTAGGTAAAAACTTTCAAACTGCGCGTCATTGGAAAATAAAATATAATGTTCTTTAATAAAAAAGAATAACATACAGAGATTTGCTTTTATAGATTCAATGTGGGCAGCTTGTGTTTTACCAATTGCATAAATTTATAAAAATCATATAATAATTATTTTATATATGTTATAATAATTAAGAATATAACAACAAAACTTTAGTTTTGGAAAGAAGATTAAAAATATGGGAGATTTGAGAGATTATAAAAAAGATTTAGAAGAAGATTTGCCTTTTTGTAGGGATAAAGGTTTGAAAGTTACATTGGTGGAAGCTAATCCAGAAAAAAGATTTAATTATTCATATTATGTTTATATTCCAAATAATCCACAAAATACAATAATGATGGATTGTTTAAATGATTATGAAGATGAAATGCCAGAAGGATATGTTGAAAATTTAGAAGGGTTAGAAGAAATTTATAGTTTATTTGAAGATAATGAAATCATTAGAAGTGGTAAATCTGTTAAAGAAGGAATGGAAGAAAATAAAAGTAAAACATTAGATAGGTTATATCGTAGAATGGAAAAAGGTGTAGATGCATTAAGAATTATGATACGTATAAATCCCAATATACCAGCTATAGTTCCTCTTATTCCTGGATATGGAAATGAACAATTTGATAGTGTAGTATCTCAATTAGATAAAGATGTTATTAGCAAAACTGCACCACAAATAAAAGCAATGATAGAAGATGCAAAAAGAATTATTGAAGAAAGAGCTAACGTAAAAATGAGTGATAAAGTTATACTACTTGGGCATTCAAAATCTTCAACGTTTGCTAATAATTTTTCTAGTTATTATCCTGAAATGTGTGAAGCAAGTATATTGGGTGGAGGAAGTTTTGGAACACTTCCAGTTGATAAAATTACATTACAAATCGTTGATGATACTGAAATAACTGAAAATGAGCAATTTTCGCTTATAAATGGAGTTCCTACAAAAAGAATTACTCAAACAGATTTTTATAGAATTATGCAAGAATATAATGATACGAAAAGAGATTACCAAGATGAAATAACGGCTAATGAAGATGGTACATATAATTTACCTATGAATTTTCCAGTAGGGATTTCTGATATTGAACATTATAGAGATTTATCAGATTTTCCAGATGGAAAAGAAGGATTCAGAAAAGCTTTAACTAACATGAATAAAATGATTTTTATAGGAGAACAAGAAGAAACAGTACCTGGTAATTTCGCATATAAAGATGGTATTACTAAAGAAGGAATTGAAGTAAAAGCGGGAGATAATATTGCTATTTTAGGAAAAAGATTAGGACGCCCTGTAACAGAAATAGAAATTGCAAGTATGCATAATAGAATTTTAGAATATATTGCTGCATCAAATTCATTATTCGGTCGTAGCTCAAATGAAAGATTAAATAGTTATATGCAATTAAATGAATTATTAGGTAGTCCAATGCAATCTAAAATATATGAAGGTGTAGGACATATGGATTATGAATATTCTAAAAATGTAAAAGAACTTGATAGTATTTTTTCAAATTCTATATATTCATCACAACCTTTAATAATTGATATAGGGGCATATTATGCTGGAGCAATAAAAGGAAATATTCCAATTTTAGACAATACCGGTAGAGCTAGTCGTATTAGTCCTGTACCTCAGATTATAAGAAGATATATTGCGAGTCGGAAAAAATTTAAGTTTACTTTCTGGAGTATCAGAAGAACAAATTAGAACTGCAATAGCTAGATATACAAGTAATTCAAATACTAAAAATATCGATAGAGTATATGATGAACTTTCAAGTGATGAAATTGATACGATTTTTAGGTCAATTGAAAAAAACAAAGAAATGCTTGACGGCAAAAGGGGATTAGAAGATTGCTTAGATGATGAAAGTTTAAAAATTTCTACAGAGCAAGAAGCAACAAGGATTGTTAGAGAAAGTGTACTTGGCAAAGACAAAATGAAAGAGGAAATGGAACGATAGAAATGGAGAATTTTTATGATAAACAGAAGATATAGTATTGCAATGTCTGAGACATTACATTATTTAAAAGGAATAAATCAAGATGATATTGATAAAATTCCGAATAAGTTTATGTTGTTTCTTAAAGAAAATGCAGATGATAATTATTCTTGTAATTTTGATTATAATAAACCTTTGAAAGAATTGAATCTTACAAATGAAGCAAAAGGCATAATTGCTATGATTTGTTTAAATTACTGGTGTGAAACTGAAGAACAAAAAACTAAATTTCGTAATTATTTAAATATAAATGAACAAAATTATCAAGAGAAATTAAAAAAAATATATAATGTTGATAATATTTTTAAAACTGTAAATAATAATATTAACTCAAATGTTGATGAAAAAACAGATAAAGAACACAACCAAAATTTACCAGCAAGAGTACAAAAAAAACAAAATATATTTCTAAGAGTATTAGGTCTTATAAAGAAGTTAATAAATTATTAAGTTAGATAAGAGAGGTTGATAAAAATATGTTTATCTTTTATTTCTCTAAATCCAAATCTAATTTTTTTGCTTTTTTTATTTTATTAAAGAATGCTTGGGTGATTGTCTCGTTTTTTTCTTTGTTTATGCTAAGTATTGTGATACTGTACAAGGTAAAACTAAAAAATAGAAATAAAAGAGCAATGTGCTGTCTGTGTTGAGATGGAAGGTGCATGAATTGCTGCTGTTTGTAAATATAGAAATTTAGATTATTTTACATTTTATTACGCAGGGGATAATATGGATGCTATTGAATGGGATGAAAGAAGTCTTAATCAATTAACTAATTTTGAAAAGAAAAAGTTGGTGCCTTATTTGGCGTTTGAATTGGCAAGAAGAATAAGTGATATAAGAGGATGTTAAACTTGGAAGAGTTTGCTGAAATAAATGGAGAAAAAATATTTTTTTTTGTTCAAAGAAAAAGAATAAAAAATTTAAATTTAAAAGTTAATGTAAAGGATGAGTATTTTTTACTCATTCTTTTTATATTTTAAAAGAACATTATATTTTATTTTCGCATTCCTTGCTAAAAGATTTTACCGCCCACTAAACTTTGTTTAGCAGGCTAGGTAAAAACTTTCAAACTGCGCGTCATTGGAAAATAAAATATAATGTTCTTTAATAAAAAAAAATAATATACAGAGATTTGCTTTTGCTCTAAAGGTTGCTTAATTGTGCAAATTTTGTTATAATGTGTTTGATTTTTACGAATTTTGGGAGAAGATTAAATGAATAATTTTATTGGAATCATAATTTCAGCAATATATATTGCATTTGTTATAGTATCATCAAAGTTTGTTAATAAATTTGGTGAAGAGGCTAGTAGGAAGTATGTACATATTTTATTGTCTAATGTTTGGATTATCTATTTGTTTTTTATAGATTCAATGTGGGCAGCTTGTGTTTTACCAATTGCATTTGTTTTTATAAATTTGTTTTCATATAAATTTAAATTGATAAAATCTATTGAACGTGAGAAAAATGATGGCTTAGGTACGGTATATTATGCTGTGTCTATGTTGATTGCTTCAATTATTTCATATGGAGTTGGTTGTCCAATCGTTGGTGCATCTGGTATTTTAATTATGGGATATGGAGATGGTTTAGCTGCTATTGTTGGAAAAAAGATAAAGAGCCAAAAGTATAAAATAGGTGATACTGTAAAAAGTGTTGCGGGTTCACTAACTATGTTTATTATTAGTTTGGTGATTTCGTTTATAGTATTAAAAATTATAGGTATCAAGTATTTATTTCTTGATGCTATTTGTATTGCTGTTGTTTCAACGATTTTGGAAGCGGTTTCAATAAAAGGATTGGATAATATAACAGTTCCTGTAATTGTAACAATATTAACGTTATTGGCTGTTTAGGAGGATTATATGATTTTTGATAAGGTAAATATGCCTGAGGATGTAAAAAAATTAAATATTGAAGAAAAAAAAGAACTTTCAGGAGAGATAAGAGAAAAAATTCTTGATGTTGTGTCTAAGAATGGTGGACATCTTGCTTCAAATTTAGGTGTTGTTGAGCTTACAATTGCTCTTCATTCTGTTTTTAATATGCCTAAAGATAAGATAGTATGGGATGTTGGACATCAGACTTATGTTCATAAAATGCTAACTGGAAGAAAAGATAAATTTGACTCTTTAAGAAAAATGGATGGACTTGCTGGATTTCCTAGAACATCGGAATCTGAATATGATAGTTTTGATACAGGTCATAGTAGTACATCAATTTCTGTTGCTTTAGGTATGGCGAGAGCAAGAGATATTTTGCATGAGGATAATAAGGTTATTGCGGTAATTGGTGATGGAGCAATGACTGGTGGTATGGCACTTGAGGCTTTAAATGATGCTGGAATTAGCAAAACTAATTTGATTGTTGTTTTAAATGATAATGAAATGAGTATTTCAAAAAATACTGGTGGACTAGCTCTAATGCTATCAAAATTGAGAACTAAAAAACTTTATATAAATTCTAATGTTTCTGCAAAGAATTTTATTAGAAAGATTCCTGTTGTTGGAGAGTGGATTGTTAAATTAGTTGTTAAATTAAAAAATAGTATTAAACAATTAGTTATTCCAAAGATGTTTTTTGAGAATATTGGTTTTAGATATTTAGGACCTGTAGATGGCCATAATATTGAGGATTTAGAAAGTATATTTAATATAAGTAAAGAACTTGAAGGACCTGTTCTAATTCATGTTGTGACTAAAAAAGGGAAAGGTTATAAATATGCCGAGGAGAATCCTAATAAATATCATTCTATATCTGCGTTTAATATTGAAACAGGTGAGAAGAAAAAAGGTTTTGTTAAAGATTATTCTAAAGTGATGGGCGAAAAGCTAGTAGAACTTGCTGAGAAAAATGATAAGATTGTTGCTGTTACAGCTGCAATGGAAGATGGAACAGGTCTTTCAGAGTTTGCTAAAAAATTTCCAGATAGATTTTTTGATGTTGAGATTGCAGAACAACATGCACTGGGTATGGTTGCGGGAATGGCTAAGAATGGCTTGAGACCTGTAATACCAATTTATTCGTCATTTTTACAAAGAGGATATGACCAGCTAATTCATGATATTGCTCTTCAAAAGTTGCCGGTTGTAGTATGTGTTGACAGAGCGGGAATTGTTGGAAATGATGGGGATACTCATCAAGGAATATTGGATTTATCTTTCTTAAATACTGTTCCTAATTTTACTGTAATGGCGCCAAAGAATTTTAGAGAACTGGAGGATATGCTTGAATTTGCAGTAAATTTTGATGGACCAGTGGCTATTAGATATCCAAGAGGCTCAGAGAGTTCATATGATTTTGGAGAGAAAATTGAAAAAATTGAATTAGGAAAATCAGAATTGTTGCAACCAGGTGAAGATGTTACAATTTTAGCAATTGGTAAGATGGTTTCTTATGCAATGGAAGTGGCTAGTAAATTGAAAGAGAAAGAAATAAATGCAGAGGTTATTAATGCGAGATTTATGAAGCCTTTTGATGAAGAGAATATTTTAAAATCAATTTCAAAAACTAAGAAAATTGTTACTATGGAAGATAATATTTCTGCTACTGGATTTGCAAGTAGAGTTGATGTGGTAATTGCAAACGATGATTGCAAGGTTTTAAATTTAGGATATCCAGAAGATTTTATAAAACATGGTTCAGTTTCTGAGATTGAAAATAAATATGAATTAGACGTTGAAAGTGTTACAAAGAAAATAGTTGAGTTTGTTGGAAAATAAAATGATAGATGAAAATGATTTATTAATTGCAAAGGTTTTAGATAAGAAGAAAATTTGCAATTCTAAAAATAAAATTACATATACAGATTTTTTAAATGAAAAAGAGCAACGTGTTATTGAGAAAAATGTGAAACTTGAAAATGCTTTTTTCTATGGAGTGAATGAAAATGCTGATAGAAAAATATTAGTTTTTTATCCTGAAAAGTTAACAGAAGAACTTGTTAGAAAATCACTTAAAAATGTGCTTTCTGGAATTAGGATTATTCTTAAAAATGATCAAATAGGAAATTATGAACATAAAAATTATTTGTCTGCACTTATAAAAATTGGAATTGATAGAGGAAAAATAGGTGATATATTAGTTGATGATTATGGCGCTGATATAATTGCTTTTGACATGAATAAAGAATTTATAATCCAGTCGTTGAGCGAACTTACTCGTTTTAGAAAAGCAAATATTGACATTATTCCTATAGATGATATCAAGCAAAAAATTGATAGATTTGAAGAAAGTACGATTATTGTTTCTAGCATGAGAATTGATAATATTGTTGCTGAACTTGCAGGATGTTCTAGAACAAATGCAGATGAGTATATAAACAGCGAAAAAGTATTTGTTAATTATGAGACGGCTTTAAAGGGTTCAAAGACTATTTTTGAAGGTGATATAGTAACTATTAGAGGCAAAGGAAAGTTTAGAATTGACGGTTTGGTCAGAAATACAAGAAATAATCGTTTTGTTATCAAAGTCAACAAATATGCTTAAAATCAACATATTTACAGATTTTGAAAATAAAATATTGCAAACTTATTATTAAAAATATATAATA
>OCHI01000562.1_pt1 | contig 37567 bp, 23 predicted proteins | sample 1538691 | NCBI WGS metagenome assembly OCHI01 (sample SAMN04571718, study PRJEB22368) | human gut metagenome | biome: human gut; material: stool | host: Homo sapiens | place: Luxembourg | collected 2012-09-21 | reverse complement strand
TCGTACAGAACAAACAACTACGGCACAATAACGCAATTCAAATGTAAAAATAATTTTGAACACCTACTTAAAAATGACTTGAAACATTTTCCATGACCTCCTTTTTTCATTATTTTTGTATGGTAAAAGAAACAGGATATCCATGAACGAAAAAACCCGTTCTTAATGAACGGGTATATCCTTAACTTGGTTACGTGTTTTTAAAACAGAGGCTTTACCAAGCATTACGATACAAAGATACGGATTCTATTTGAATATGCAAAATGAAATATAAAAAAGTAGTCAGATTATATTCTAATTCAAGGATTTCCAAATATTACAGGGCAACCAACCGCAACAAAAACAAGGCGGTCATGCTCTATTATGCCAATATGAAGATAGCACAGGCGTTTCATCCTTTATTGTCTTCATTTGAGGTCATATTGCGTAACCAATTGCATTATGCGCTGGCGCATCATTTCTCCGATGGCAACTGGATTATCAACCAGAAGACCGGATTCATGACTGCCCCCTCTCTGACCTATACAAACAAACGGACAAAAAGAAAAGTTACCAATGACTATCTATTGAAAGAGGTTATGAAGGCTGAAAAGAAAATTTCCGATCGGGGTGTCAAGGTTACGACTGGCAGAGTCATAGCCGAACAAACTTTGGGCTTTTGGAACAGTTTTTATGAAACGCATCACTATGCGCTTTTGGCTGGTGTACCCTGTCGGATTTTTAAAAAGTTGCCTTCCGGATATGGACGCAAGGAGATTAATGACATTATAGTGCAGGTTCGTGAACTGCGCAATCGCATCAATCATAACGAACCTATATGTTTTGTAAACAGAAAATGCGATTTTTCTTATGTAAAGTGTATGTATTCGATAATCAGTGATTTTCTTACATGGATAGACCCTGAAATTATGCCTTCACTAAGGGAGGTTGATAAAGTACGCAAAATAATAGAAAAAGAAGAAAATAAACAAAGGCAATGACTAAGTAATAAGACTCTTTTTTAAACCATACTATGGCTACAGATACTTCAGAAAAAGAATTGGAAGCTACCATCGAAGCTTACCTGATAGATGAAAAAGGCGAACGAGCGGAAAGCTCCCGATGGCTGAAAGGCGAAAGCAAGGACTTCAATCCCGAATTCTGTGTGGATGAAACAATGCTGAAAGCCTTTCTGCAACATACACAGATGGATAAGGTGACACGCACCCGCATCTACGACAGTCCTGCCAACACGAGGAAGTTCCTGGAGCGGCTGCGCAACCAGATTACACTGAGAGGGGTGGTGGATGTGCTGCGCCACGGCATGGAGCACAATGCCACGACCTTCGACCTCTATTATCCGATTCCTACCGCCGGCAATGTGCAGGCCGCCATTGCCTACGGACAGAACCGGTGGACGGTGGTCCGTCAGCTCCGGTATCTCCAGACACGACCGGACATCGTGCTGATGCTGAACGGACTGCCCATTATCACGCTGGAACTGAAGAACCAACTGTCGTGCCAAAACGTGGATTGCGCAGTAAGACAATATAAAACAGACCGCAACCCGAAAGACCTGCTGTACATGCCCAAGCGCTGTGCCGTACACTTTGCCGTGGACGATGCCGAAGTGAAGATGTGTACGGCGCTGGCCGGACCGAAATCGTGGTTCCTGCCCTTCAACAAGGGAGTGAACGACGGGGCAGGAAACCCGGTAGTCGAAGGCGGACTGAAGACGGCTTACCTGTGGGAAGACATCCTGCAAAAAGAACGGCTGAGCGACATCTTGGAAAACTATGCACAGGTAATCCGCGAAAAGGATGCCGAAACGGGCAAAACCAAGGAAAAGTGCATCTGGCCGCGCTACCATCAGCTGGAAGCGGTGCGCGAACTGCTGGCCGACACGGCAGCCCATGCAGGCGGTATGCGCTATCTGATTCAGCACTCCGCCGGTTCGGGAAAGAGCAACTCCATCACCTGGCTGGCCTTTCAGCTGGTGAACATGAAGCAGGCCGACGGACTCACTCCACGCTTTGAAAGCATCATCGTGGTGACCGACCGCGTGAACCTGGACAAGCAAATCCGCGACAATATCCGCGCATTCTGCAACAACAAGAGCATCGTGCAGTGGGCCGACGACAGCGATGCCCTGAAGACGGCGCTTTCGGGAGGCAAAAAAATCATTGTCAGCACCATCTGTAAGTTTCCGTTCATCCTGCAGACCCTGGGCAAGGAACTCGCCGAAAGGCAGTTTGCCGTCATCATCGACGAAGCACACTCCAGCCAGAGCGGCTCGATGCAAAGTGCCCTGAACCGGGTGCTCTCAGGCTATGGCCACAAGGATGTGAACCTGGAAGACAATGAAGACGGATTGAACGAACTGCTGGAATACGTGGTGGCCGGACGCATGATGGCCCAAAACACCAACTTCTATGCCTTCACGGCTACCCCCAAGAACAAGACACTGGAGATGTTCGGCATCCCCTATACGAATGCAGATGGTGAAACAGGGCACAAGGCTTTCCATACCTATTCGATGCGCCAGGCCATTGAGGAAGGTTTCATCATGGACGTATTGGAGCATTACACCACCTACGACAGCTTCTACAAAATTATCAAATCGACAGCAGCCAATCCTGAATTCGACAAGGATCAGGCAGCCAAGAAACTCCGGGTATGGGTGGAAAGCCGACCGGAAACCGTGGCGAAGAAGGCACGGATCATGGTGGAACATTTTCATGAAAATGTGGCGTACAAAATGGGCGGTGAAGCCCGGTGTATGGTCATTTGCAACGGGATTCTCCGAGCCATTGACTATTACTATACCATCAAGGAACTGCTGGCCAAACGGAACAGCCCGTACAAGCCCATCATTGCCTTCAGCGGTACCAAGGAGTATAATGGAAAGCAAGTGTGTGAAGCCGACCTGAACGGATTCCCCTCGTCGGCCATCGAGAAGACCTTCCGGAGCGGAGCCTACCGCTTTCTGATTGTGGCAGACAAGTTCCAGACCGGCTACGACGAGCCCCTGCTGCACACCATGTATGTGGACAAGCCGCTGAAGGATGTGAAGACGGTGCAGACACTGAGCCGACTGAACCGCTGCCACCCGCTGAAGGAAGAAACCTATGTGCTGGACTTCGTGAACAAGGCCGAAGATATTCAGGAGGATTTTCAACGCTACTATAAAAAAACCATCCTGAGCCACGAGACCGACGTGAACAAACTGAGTGACAAACTGGCCGTTTGCGACCAGTCGATGATTTACGAGGAGGAAGAGGTGGAACGCTTCAACCAAAAATACTGGAGCGGAGCACCCCGTGAAGAAATTGACCCGATACTCGATGTTTGCGTTCAGCGATTTGAAGAACTGACTGATACGGACGATAACAACCAGCAGATTGAAGTGAAGTCGGCCATGAAGCAGTTTGTCCGCCTCTATGAATTCCTTACGGCACTGATGGATATTCAGCGCATAGACTGGGAAAAGAAGAACACCTTCTTCCACTTCCTGCTGCGCAAACTGCCCAAGATTGGTAAGGAGGACTGGACCGAAGGGTTGCTCGACCTGGTGGACTTCGACAAGTACCGGGTGGTGAAAGGAGAAGACCGGAAAATTAAACTGGAGAATGTGAATGCCACAGTAGATTCCATTCCGGTGGGCGATGCCGGTACGGGCGGACAGGACCCTAATCTGGAAACGCTGGAGCGCATCGTGGATGACTTCAACCTGGTGTTTGGCGACATCGAATGGGGAGACCCGGATACGGTACGCCAGCAGATTCGTCAGGTGGTGACTAAGCTGCAGGAGAACGACGAAGTGCGTGATTCGATGCTGAACAACGACGAGGAAACGCAGATACAGGTGATTCACGACAACATCTCTACTGAACTGGGCATCATCACAGCCAACAGCAGTGAGATGCAGCGCCGCTATCTGTCGCAACCGTCTATCCAGGCACAGCTGGACAACCTGATTCTCATGCGGCTGCAGGAGCAGCTCAATCCGGAAATCAACGAACAGATACTTTCGGAAAAACTACTCGAAGAATTTGCGGCAGACTTCAAGGAACTCTGTGGCAGCAGGTTACGTCCGCTGGAAGAGGGAATTGAATGGTTCTTCAAGGTGCTCGATACGCCTACCATCTCCTCGTTGGATGGCATCAAGAAAATCAAACGAACCATCAACCTCGTTTACCGGACCCAGGGAAGAGAAGAAGACAAGCAAGATTGGCTACAGCAGATTTTAGGCCGGTTTGAAGCTTATATGAAGAAGATTTATTATATGAGCCATCAAATTGAGCTTATGAAAGCAGACGGACGTTTTGTACAATTTCTTGATGCAGCCAAGGCCGTTCGAGTAAATCAACTCCATTTCACGGTTGACCCGAAACTGGAGATGATGAAGGCGTATTACGAATTCGTTCACGCACAACGGAATGAAGAAAGCCATAACGCACCGATCATTGCTGATGACGAAGTGTCGGTAGGGCTGCACATGACGATGGCCATGTATCTTTATGCGACCCTGATCAATATCCCTGAAATGGAAGGGCAGACAGGCGAGCATAGCTACATGATGAAAGATGTGGATTATGTGTCGTATGCAGCAGATAGTGGTTCTTCTTACTCAAAAGTATCTGATGTGGAAAAGGAAAGCTAAAACAGAAAGTATAAAAAGTCTGTACATAGTCGTTCCTTAGAAATATCTATGGATATTCAGCAATTTAGCTGATAAAAGTATTTGAAAAATCTGCAAGTTTTAGTCCCTTTAGGTCAAGAAACTTGCAGATTTTATGATTTAAAAGACGAATAACACTCCATCGTTAATGGCGTGAGTGTATTGGACTCGCGTAAAAATGTTCAATCGGCTGAACAAAAATGTTCAATGAGCTGAACAAAAATGTTCAATGAGCTGAACAAAAATGTTCAATGAGCTGAACAAAAATGTTCAATGAGCTGAACAAAAATGTTCAGTCATTTGTAAACATACCGTTTTGGGGGCGATGAGGACGCAAAGCAGAGGGGGCGGTGCGAAAGCGAGGAAACAAGTGGGTGAAACTTCTGTAAATTACCTTCTGATTTTTTTACAATCGAAAAGCATACATTTTGCTACAAATTCATAACTTTGCATCCGCATTGTTTCATGCTGGTCTGCCGCTTTTCGCCCCTGCATTTTTCCGAGGAGGCTGAGGCTCTACGGTGCTGTGCCGATGGGCAGAATAACGTGAAATTATCTATTGCATCAAGTTTACTTTTAAACATAAAAACTTCAGAAGATGACCGCTGTAAGTAAGAAAATTCGTGCTGCCGTAGTAGGTTATGGCAACATTGGTAAATACGCTCTGCAAGCACTTGAAGCTGCTCCCGATTTCGAAGTGGCAGGTATCGTGCGCCGCCAGGGTGCTGAAAACTGTCCCGAGGAACTGGCACATTATGCTGTGGTAAAGGATATTCGCGAACTGAACGACGTAGATGTGGCTATTCTTGCCACTCCTACCCGTAGCGTCGAGGCTTATGCCAAGGATATTCTGGCACTCGGCATTCACACTGTCGATAGCTTCGATATTCACACTCAAATCGTGGACCTTCGCCGTTCGCTCGACGCTGTGGCCAAGGAACACGGCACGGTGAGCATCATTTCGGCCGGATGGGATCCGGGTTCCGATTCGGTGGTACGTACGCTGCTTCAGGCCATTGCTCCCAAAGGTATCACTTACACGAACTTCGGTCCGGGTATGTCGATGGGACACACCGTAGCCGTGAAGGCTATTGAGGGTGTGAAGAAGGCTCTGTCGATGACCATTCCCACTGGCACCGGTATTCACCGCCGCATGGTGTACATTGAACTGGAGGATGGTTACGACCTTGCCACTGTGGCTGCTGCCATCAAGGCCGATCCTTACTTTGCTTCGGACGAAACGCACGTGAACCTGGTGCCCAGTGTCGACGAGGTTATCGACATGGGTCACGGTGTGAACCTTACGCGCAAGGGTGTGAGCGGAACGACGCAGAATCAGTTGTTCGAGTTTAACATGCGCATCAACAATCCTGCCCTCACCGGTCAGGTGCTGGTGTGTGCCGCCCGTGCCACGATGCAGCAGCGTCCGGGTTGCTACACGATGATTGAAGTGCCCGTCATCGACCTTTTGCCCGGCGACCGCGAGGAAAACATCCGCCACTTGGTGTAAGCATTCTTGCTTTTTGAAGCATATATATATATAGAAGCATATATATTGAAGTATATATATAAACAGCTCCGAACCACAGCCTGTTTAGGTAATGGTTCGGAGTTGTGTCGTTTTGTATGCTTTATTTTTTATTTTTTGCCGGGCCTTTATTTCCTTTTTCGTGAATACAAAAAAAATGCCTTCAGCGTTATTTGCACGCTGAGGGCATTTTTACGTCAGAAACTTTACGTCAGAAACAGGGGGTTAAAGTTGTTGGAGGGTTTGCCAGTCGATTTCGGGCGCGGTGCCGGTGGGCTGGCAGTGGAGCTTGGTGCCCATACGTACCGACTCGTTGAAGAAACCGCCCATTTTCAGGTAGAAGCGGTTGTCGGTGGTTTCACCGCCCTGGTAGTCAAGACGCACCTTGGCATTGGCGGTGGCATCGTGGGTAAAGGTGGCTTCGGTTATGCGCGTCCACTTTCCCTCGGTGCTGCGTGCCCATTGGTTGCCGAAGAGCACCTTACGCGACAGGTAGCCTTGTTCGGGATTGAAGTTTTCGAGGAAACTGTGGGCATGGGTGTACCAGGTGTCGGTTTGCGGACGCAGGAAGCTGGCTACCAACTTCCATTCCTTTTCCTCGGTGGCATAGAAATAGGCGGTGTAGGTGGTGTTGCCTTTGCCGTCGGGACGCACCTGCATGAGGAAACGGTAAGTTTGGCCGGCTTTCCAGGGGTAGAGCAGGTAGCTTTGACCGCCTGAACCTTCGTTGCCAAACTCGCCAATGTGTACGTCCTTGCCTTTACGCAGCAATTTAATCTTCTGTGCGTCGGGAATCAATTTGGGGTCCTGCGTGTCGAACGGACTCCATACGGAAAAGAGTACGCGGCGTTCGGTGGGCGAATTGTACTGCATGCCGAAATAGCCTTCGCCAAATCCGGCTACCATGTAGTAGCTGTGCATGGTTTCGCCCTCTTTGGGCACGGTTACTTCATTGTAAAACCATTCGGTGTTGCCCTGCGGAAGTGCGTAGGCCAGGTGAACCGAGGGTCCGCGGCGACCCCAGTAATCGGCAAAGTCCTTTACATAGTTGCTTGGGCCGGTTACGTTGTCGACAAGCAGTTGCTTCACTTCGCCGAAGCTGTCGGTTTGTTTCGAAATTCCTTGCAGGTCGATGCGTACATAGCCGGGCTTGCGTACGTTGATGCGGCCAACGGGCACTTGGGCGAAGTCGTCGGAACGGAGTTTCACCTTGAAGCTCTTTTTGCCGTAGCTCACCTTGATGTCGGAATGTCCTTTGGCGCAGAGCGAGAGGTTGGCCGAGGTGGGCTGGTGCAGGTAGAAGTAGATGCTTACTACAGATTGGGGGTTGGTCCAGTGGGCAATGCCTTGGTCGGTGATGCGGGCACCATCGTGTTGACGGGTTACATAGCCGTTGCCCGACAGGCCCACAACGAGTTGCTGGGTTTGTGCCATGGCACCGTTGCAAAGCAGGGTGCAGAAGAGCAGCAGAAGTGCACAGAATTTTTTCATGCGGTGAATAAGAGGTTGTATGTTTACAATGTGTGTTTGCAATACCGGAAAATTGCCCGGAGTGTCCTTACGTAATGGGTTTTTTACCACTCGGCTTTGTGCGCAATTTTCACTGCAAAAGTAGGCATTTCGGTTGTGCTAACCAAGCGTTTGCATAGGGAATACGAGATTTATGGAACTAAGTAAGGGGAAAATGTAGCAAAAAAACAGTTGTTGGATAAAAACGGGGTGGTGGCGTAAGTTAAAGCCCTGAATATTTGCAAATGTGGTTTATTTCCCTTTACTTTGCCAAATAACGAAAATATGTTCAACCCAATTTGTTCCGACTATGCATAAGATTCAAAAGTTTTTAGGAAAGCACAGCCTTTGGTGCATGATTGGCTGCGTGGCTTGCCTAGGTTTGTGGCTGGGCACTTCGTTGGGTGCGCGGGCAGCAGCGGTTTCGCAGCCGAACCTTGCGACACCGCTCTGTGCGGTGGATGATGAGCCGGTGCTGAGCTTCGAAGAGGTGGATTCGATGGCGCAATTTCCCGGTGGCGAGGCGGCAATGGTGCGTTTTCTGTCGCAAAACGTCAAGTATCCGGATGCAGCCCAGCAGAATGGCATTGAAGGTGTTGTGATGGTGAGTTTTGTGGTAACGAGTAAAGGTGCTGTGACTCAGATTAAGGTGGAGAAAAGCGTTGATGCGCTGCTCGACGCTGAGGCATTGCGCGTGACAAAGATGTTGCCTACATTCAAGCCGGCACAAAAGAACGGTAAAGCGGTAGCCGTGAAATTCATGTTGCCGGTGATGTTCAGACTGCGCTGACCGGCATGGAAACGCTACAGGCTTCATTAGTAAGTAGGTGTTCAAAATTATTTTATATAATTCTATCGAAGTATTTTTACTTTGCTTCGCGAAGTCAGGCTTCACCTCAGCATAGCTCATGCAAGCAAGCTTGCCTCGCTCTGCATTCGGTTTGCACTGACATTGCTTCGCGAAGTCAGGCTTCACCTCAGCATAGCTCATGCAAGCAAGCTTGCCTCGCTCTGCATTCGGTTTGCACTGACATTGCTTCGCGAAGTCAGGCTTCACCTCAGCATAGCTCTTGAGAGCAAGCTCTCGTCGCTCTGCATTCGGTTTGCACTGACATTCGCACAGAACAAACAACTACGGCACAATAACGTAATTCAAATGTAATAATAATTTTGAACACCTACTTAAAGGATTGAAATTGAGCGAGCGCAGTTGGACCTGTCCGGAATGTGGAACACACCATGACCGTGACTTCAATGCTGCTTGCAATATCAAGGAATTTGGCTTGAAAGCCCTACCCACGGAGCGTGGGAAAGTCAAGCCTGTGGACTGTCCTCTTGTGGATGACCGACCTCGTGTCCTAAAAAGCAATGATAGGAAGAAGCAGGAAAAGAGAGGAGGTATTGGTATCTCCGAAGCTCATGCCTTTAGGCGTGAGTAGCTCACTAGCTACCTTTTCAGAATGAACATAACGAAACTGGCAGCGTTTGAACGGTTCTTGTCGTCATTACATCGACGGGACGGTTCAAATGCTGCCAGTTGCTTTTGGGGTAAAATCCTTAAAAATGCGTGAGCATGGAGGAATGTGTTAGTTGGTAATCATTCGGTCGTAAACGGGCGGGTTCGTTGCGCCGTGTTTTTCGAAAATTTCGGCAATGTAAGTTTGCTGTTCGGGCGTGATGTTTTTTTCGCCGTTTTTCATTCGGTAATAAAGTCCTTTACCAAAATGATTCATGAGGTCCTGCTTGATGGCTGAAGCCACCGAGGTGCTTACTTCGTCGTAAATATTGGTCATACCCTGCGCCATGAGTTGCGGGTTGTCAGCTTTTGTGTTTGTATTCATCGTCGTTGATTATTTTTTGGGTGACTGCGAAATTACAAAAAAAAGCGCGAGTAGGGCCGAAAGGGAGTTGAAACTTTGTTATTTGTGGCGTTTTCGCTGACATTTAGGTCATTGGGCAAGGGGTGGGTATTTGCCCATGGCTCTCTGTATCGATTCAGGGTAATAGGCTGATGGGGGGTGTAGTGTTGCTAAGCTGAGGAGTTTTAGGGCAAAACTGAGGCAGTTTTTCGGGTTTTTCGTAAATAAAAGTTGGAAGTTCACGCCATTTCGTTTAATTTTGTAATTAGCTTCGGTTTACAAAAGCCCATTCTGCAGCCAACATGGGGCGTTGGCCTCACTTTGTGCTGCGCTTCACGGGCTACGAAGTTCAGGGCCGTACGGCACATTTGAGCCGTAGGGACCAGATGGTTTGCAATTAAATCATTGTGTATGAAAAATAAAATTCTTCCGTGGATCAACATTTTTCTGGGCTGTACGATTATGGCTGCCGGATTTGTGTTCTTTATCAATCCCTACAACATTGTTCCGGGTGGAGTGTACGGTGCGAGCATTGTGCTGCATAACTTGTTCCCTTCGATTCAGGTGGGTACGTTCGGCTATATGTTCGACATTCCACTGCTCATTTTGTCGGTGCTGCTATTGGGTTCGAAACTGGGGTCGCGCACCATTGTGGCGGCACTCAGTACGCCGTTTATCATGAATGCCATGTCGTGGCTGGTGTACCCGAACGAAGCGGCGCTGAATGCGCTCGACCCGGCGCAGCTGCTGGGGGGCATGATGAACATGACGGACCACTTGATGCTGACCACGCTGATGGGTTCGCTGATTATTGGTATCGGACAGGGTATTGTGGTGCGCAACGAGGCAACAACGGGTGGCAGCGACATCGTGGCCATGATTCTGCAGAAGTTTGCCCACATCAAGTTCTCGAATGCCATATTCCTGGTTGACGGTGTGGTAGTGACCTTCGGTTTGGTGGTAATCGGTTTTGGCATCGGAGCCACGGACGAAGCTACGCAGCCTTCGTGGCACCTGTCGTTTTACTCGCTGATAGCCATCTTCGTTTGTTCGCGTGTGTTGGCTCGCGTCATTACGGGAGCTAAGAACGACAAGCTGATGTTCATTATTAGCGACCAGAACCTGGAAACGCTGCATACTTTCATTCTGAAGGACTTGGACCGTACGGCTACTTGCATCAAGAGTAGCGGACTTTATACGGGTAAGGACAAGGAAATGATTTTCCTGGTGGTAAGCTACAAAGAGGTGGCTGAATTGAAACATATCATCAAACAGGCTGACCCGAGGGCTTTCGTCGTGGTGACGGATGCTTACGACACCTTCGGCGAGGGCTGGAAGCAGCTGCCTGACAAGGGCGAGGTGCAGCCTGAATAAGGTAAAAAGCTACTAAAAACCTTTTACCTTTTTTCGGGTGAAAACGATAAAAAATGAAACTCCGAAGTGATGGAACGTGCGTGCCATCACTTCGGAGTTTTGTTTGTTTTATTGAAAAAGCGTGTGTATTGCACAGAGTGTAATTGATACCTTCAAAAATATACAAATAGTGCTTGTCTTCTTAGTATAAGACAAGCATTCTAAACTATGTTCTACATCCTTATTATCTTTTTAAAGGATTTAAAACGTTGCAAATATACTATTTTTATCACATTCGATATTTTTTTAGAGGCATTTTTTCTTGCAATAAAAGAATATAAATAAACTTTTTTTTATTACTTTTTCTATCGTTGGAATAATTACACTTTAGAATGCTTGTCTTATACTAAGAAACCATGCACAAACCGGAATAGAAAAAGTACGGCCAATTTATGTATATTTAATCTTCATTCAGTTTGAAACCGACCTTATCATAAGTTGTTGAAAAACTCATTTGGAAAATCATCTGAACATCTTGATAACTTAAATAATTACAAACAAATCAGAACATCATCATGAGAAATGCTTTTAATTTGATAGTTTCTGTGTTACTTTTAGCATTATTTGCATGTAGTAATCATAAAATTAAAATAACTGCCTCAGAGGGAAAATCAGTACCTACTACAAATTTGAAACCCACACTTCGTGTATTTCTTGAAAATTCGGGAAGTATGAATGGCTATATGTGTGAGGGTAGTCGGCTAAAAGACATCGTCTTCGACTATGTAGGAGACCTAAATGCGCTTTCATCGCGTACAGCCCTTTATTACATCAATAGCGACACCATACCTTTTACAGGTTCGTTTCAATCATTTATTGAAACAATGACACCCGAACACTTGAAGAAATCAGGTGGCAATCATGCCAGTTCAGACATACGCAAAATGTTAGAACGCGTTGTAGACTGTGTGAATGACTCAACTGTATGTATGTTTATCTCTGACTGCATCTTAGACCTTCCGGTAGGTGATACGCAAAAGTTTTTGAACAATTGTCGTATATCCATTAAAAATACGATAAGTAATGGTCGTAAACGTGTGCCCAATTTAGGGGTAGAGATTTTGAAAATGTCTTCAGACTTTACGGGTAAATACTTTTTTCCCAACGGTAAGTATGAGAAACTTCAGAATGTGAAGCGTCCGTATTACATTTGGATTATGGGTGATAGCAGATTACTGGCTCGCTATAATGCCGAGAAAAAATTAGATGAACTGAAAAAATATGGTTTTGAAGAACTTGTTTCGTTTACCCCACAGATATATGCGACATTTGACGTTTCAAACCGGAGTACAACAAGCGATGTGGTTACTCCCAACAATGGGATTTATCAAGCCACATTACGTGCCAATTTAAACGAGACCTTGCAGCCAGAACGCGAAATATTGAATCCGGCCAATTATAGTTTTAGCAATCCGGAAATCCGAGTAGAACGAATCTGCCGGATTACGGCTGCCAATAGTCCGTACACACATATCGTAGAGTTCACTATACCTATATCAACCCGTGTGTTACAAAGTAAACTTACATTTAAGGTACAGCCTATTCCGGCCTGGGTTGAGTCAAGTCATGACGAAAACGGAACCAACATTCTGAATAACCTGAATAAAACCAGTGGCATCAAACATCAAATAGAAGGAGTAGCCGATGCCTACCGTAAAGGGAATATAGTAACTGAATTTAGTGTCAATATCAAACGTTTTTAATCTTATGGGAGAATTTTTTGGTAGCATTTATTGCTGGTTCGAAGATTTTTTTGGTTTGGAATTAGCCAACTATCTTTGGGGATTGTCATCTTCAAAAACTGATGCCAATGCTTTTATCGGCATCGGAATGATTATGTTGGGTATTACCTTAGCTATTGCCGTTTTGTATTATTATATCATTAACGCTCCTCGTCTCTGCACTTGGTGGGCTTGGAGCATCTTTGGTATCGTTAATGCGGTTGTCAATTTTATTGTAGGTTGGCAGTGGGTATTAACTGACAAGAATGCCGGAAAAATGGTAACTGTTGACCCTGTAACGAGTGATACGATTGAATTGTCCATCGGTCAGCCCGAGATGCTTGCTTTCGGTGTGAGCAATATGATTTTGTCACTGCTTGCTTTCGTGCTGATTTCATTGGCAATTAAGTGGTGGAGTAATAACTGTTCGCATTCACCCTTCTAACAAAAAACTAAGTGTATGTCAAAACTATTTATTTTTGCTATCGGTGGAACCGGTTCACGCGTACTGCGCTCATTAACCATGCAGTTGGCTGCTGGAGTAAAAATTGAATTCGACGAGATTGTCCCCATTATTATCGATCCTGATGGGAGCAATGCCGACCTTACCCGTACAGTAGCTCTACTCAATAAATACAATGAAGTGCGAAAACATTTGCAATTTACGGCCGACAATGAGAGTAGATTCTTTCGTACTGAAATTTCACGTCTCCTACCCAACTACACGCTTCACATAGAAGATACCGACGATAAAACTTTTCAACAGTTTATAGGCTATTCGTCAATGTCAGACGCCAACAAGGCTTTTACCAAAATGCTCTTTTCGGACAAGAATCTAGCTTCGTCTATGGAAGTGGGGTTTAAGGGTAATCCAAACATTGGCAGTGTGGTGCTCAACCAAATAGCTCATTCTCAAGACTTTGATAGTTTTGCCAATGCCTTTAATGATGGCGATAAAATTTTTATTATCAGTTCCATCTTTGGTGGCACTGGTGCCAGCGGTTTTCCGCTTTTAATCAAAACGCTCCGTGAAGGGAAACACTTTCCTAACTTCGACCTTATTAACCGTTCAAAAATTGGAGCGTTGACCGTGTTGCCCTATTTTAAGTTGCAACGCAGCGATGAAAGCGAAATTGACTCGTCGACTTTCATCTCAAAAACCAAATCAGCATTAGCCTATTACGAGTATAATATAGCCAAGAATGGTTTGGTCGATGCTTTATATTACTTGGGGGATAACGGTGAAACAACTTACGAAAATAACGAAGGTGGCTCGGCTCAGAAAAATGCGGCACACCTCATAGAATTTCTTGCAGCCACTGCTATAGTTAATTTTGGCGAATTTGATTATGATAGTCCGCAAAATTTAGAATTGGGCATCAAAGAAGGCTGCGATGGAGTGACATTCAATACATTCTATCAGGGTCTGCACACCATGCTTTATCAGCCACTAGTGCAATTTACTCTCATGAGTAATGCCTTGACCCATAAATTCGAGTTCTTCAGTTCTTCAAAATTGAATGCCAACAAAGGCAATTTTAGCGACCTATATACAAGCAGTTTCTGTCGCTCGCTTCGCGACTTTATCCGTTTCTATCATGAATGGCTAGATGAATTAAAGTCGAATAAGCGTGAACTCGATTTATTCAACCTTCAGTGTGGCGACAATGCCTTTAATTTGGTTACCGATGTCAAGCCCAAGCGCATATTGAGTACTTTGTCTAACTATGAATTGATGGCAGCTCGACTCAATACTGCAATTAAAAACTGCAAGAGTGCATCGAAGGAAAGCAAATTCCTTGAGATGTTTTACTTGGGAACACAAAAACTGGTTAAAGAAAAACTTACCATTTAATTTTAGTTATGTCAAAAATTTTTCGACTCTATAAAGAAGGAAAGAGCACCTATGAGGACTGGAATGCCGACCCTTCTTTCCCTTATAATTCAAACAACCGCGACACCATTGAAGACCCCGATGGTGCTTCGGCAAAAAACGAAATAACTTCAATACCTTCACCCTTTGCGCGTATTGACCTTATCAAAACGGCTTTCAAGGAAGTATGCAAATGCAATCGCCGTATGCATAAAATAGATCTCGATGGAAACAGCATTTACCATAAAATGGTTTCTGACACGCTTGATGTAGCTGAAATATTTTTCAATATCGACCGCTATAAGAGTAAAATCGAAGTGATAAAGTGGGATGCGGCACAGATGATAAATGAATTAGAAACTTCAGGTATACCGGGACACCGTTACATGGCCGATACGTTGCGTAAGTACTTGAAGTCGGATGCCCACACCTACAACTTCAGTACCAAGACCACTATGTATTTGCTTAATTATAAGACTGGCCCAAAGGAACTGAATATTATAGGCGCTACATCACCGGCTACACTCTTCTTTAGCAATGCCAACGACTTAACTTATATCAAGGACATTTACTTTGGCGATGATAAGCCTTTTGACGCTGAATATCAACCGCTTTATAAGCGCGACTTCGAATTCGTAAAATACCTATTCGCACAGCGTTATTCCATCCCGCAGTTTGCCGAACTTTTCCCTGAAGTAGATGCTTACCTCGAAAAAACTTTCGAAGCCATTTCAGAATTGGAAAAAAAGCAGGAGTTGAAAGCCATTAGTACCAATACACTCAGTGAGTATGTTCCTATTACCTTGTCAGAAGGGGCGTCAGATTATGTTGAAGTGCTTGGTCACCCACTTTACCAGAAGTCGGCTTCGGCTATCAAAATAGTAAGCGACTTTACCATTAAGACAGCGCGCGAACTGCAGATATTGCCGTTGGTGCTGCCGGTAGAACCGGGTAATCGCTACAGCCAGTTGCGTTACACCACGGCTAAATGGGGTACTACCAATGCGGCTCCTTACGTTGATAAGCAGGTAAAACTATCTGAACGCCGTTTGCCTTTTGATGGTAATTTGATGCCTTACCTCACCATTGGTGACTTTTTGGAGGACGAAGTGATAAAAGTGCCGTATCAATTGAACACCGACAAATACTTCGATGCCCATTTTAAGAATACCACCGATAAGTTTTCTTATCTGTTACCACTTAAAACCCTATTCTTTGAGTATTTCTCTACAGAAAATTTGATGGGAACCCTGCCCGATGGCAAACCTATGATTGAAATGGAAGGATTGGCCAACAACATGGGACTCAAAGTGACGTTACGCATTCCCATTTCGGGAAATAAGGCTATTAATTACGTGGAATATCAACGTCTATACTATGTAGAACGCAGTGCTGAACCCGAAAGCAACGAAGGAGCCATTGTTCAAATAAACTTCAGTGGTTTCATCATGCCACAAGTTCGCTTTAATACACCGGCCGAAGCTATTTACAATCTGGCATGTATGCAGGATTCGGAGGCTAAGAACAATTTTATAGTATATGCATGTACCCCTAATCCTGTTAAAGTCCAGCCCACTGAGGTTTATCGCCGCGATTCCCGTAAAGAGGAAACTATAGCCGATACCTACTTGTTTAAGGGGTCGCACATTGACTTTATACAAGTAAGCAACCATCATGGTTACAGCGGTATAATGCTTCCTAAGTTTCAATCTTTGGCCAATGCCAACCGTAAATTTGAATTTGCCATTGACTTGGGAACTTCGAACACCCATATCGAGTATCGTCAAGATGGTGAGAAGCCTCGCATTTTTACTATCGAAAAAGGAGAGAGCCATCCATGCCTAATGTTTGTTCCTAAAGTTAATGAACTTGGAAACTACACCGAATTAACGAAAGAAATAGACATTATCGAAAAAGATAATATCCCTCTAGAAATAGGAGTTTCTGATTTTTATTTCCCTACGCGCACAGTTCTTTCTGTTGCAAAAAAAATGAATTGGAGTAACCGAAACGAGCCTTTTGTACAAACAAACATGCTGATGACCTATGACAAGCGTTTGAACAGACAGGCATACAATGATGTATTCTATAATATCAAATGGGAAAAGGAAAACGGACAAGATATACTAGGAGCATACATACGCAACCTAATGCTCATGCTTCGCAATAAAGTATTGCTCAACAATGGTGATTTGCAGCAAACTAAGATTACATGGTTCTATCCCATCAGCATGTCACCGAGACGCCGCAATACCATGAAGAGTATATGGGATGCTGCCTACAATGAGTATTTTGGACCTGGTTCTACGCAATGTATGACCGAATCGGAAGCACCTATTCAGTACTATTTCAAAAAGTTCAGTACAGCAACCGATTTAGTGAATGTGGATATTGGCGGTGGAACTACCGACATTGCATTTGCCCGAAACAACCAGATTCACACCGTAACGTCTTTCCACTTTGCGGCAAATATTTTGTTCGAAGATGCCTATAGCGAGCTCGACTCTACCAACGGCATCATCGATTTTTACAAACCTATAATCAAAAAGTTGCTCAAAGACAACCAACTTCATGAACTATTGCGCATGTTTGATTCTACAAATAATCAGGAACACCCGGCAAATATGGCTTCTTTTCTGTTTGGGTTAAAAGACAACAGCATTCTGCGCAAAGCAAACCTCAATACTAAGGCAGTTGATTTTAACCATATCCTGAGCGAAGATGAGCATTTTAAAATTGTTTTTCTTCTGTTCTACACAGCTATTATATACCACATTGCACAGACTGTTAAATTCCTGAATTTAGAAGTGCCACGCCACATTGCTTTTAGCGGAAATGGTTCAAAGGTTATTCGAGTGCTCACACCCAACGCCCGCGATTTAGCCTATTTCACCAAGGTTATTTTCGAAAAGGTATTAGGCAAGCCCTACGATAAGGAACTTGAACTGATAGGACTCAATGACGACTTTAATCCTAAAGAAGTTACCTGTAAGGGCGGACTTACCGGTGTGGCTGCAGCGGTAGGTTCATTCCGCGACATGGTGCTCAAGAGTGATGGTTCGGGCTTGATTGAAACGGACGATACCTATCAGAATTTAGGCGATGCGTATCGTAAGCGTTCAGTCGAGGCTGTAAGCAGTTTCTTCAACTTTGTATTCAACGACCTTTGCAAGCAGTTTAAAGTGAATGACTATTTTGGTATCGATAATGAATCATTGAATATTGCCAAAAGTGTATGTTATAAAGATTTGAATACGTTCATGGACAAGGGTATTGCACAACGGTTAGAAGAAACCAATGCCGACAATATGGTTGAAGAGACCTTCTTCTTCTATCCTATTAAAGGTGCGCTACAGGCTCTTTCAAGAGAAATATTTAACTATAATCTTCCTAAAATGGATAACGAATAATGAAACAGATAATTAAATTAATCTTTTGTGTGGTTGCATTATCACTGACATGCTGCCTATCGAGTTTTCAAGATAGTTCGTCCGTTCAATATACAGAATCATTTGCTAGTTCAACGCAGGATTCAATTGCAGAATATAACAACAATAATGATGGTGCAGACGTTACAAATAACGAGACCTTGATTATTGTGTCTATGATAGTAAGCCTTTTGCTTATCATCGCGGCAATTGGATATATGTATAAAAAATATTCTGATTTGCAAAACAGCTATGATAAACTATCGAACGAAATAAAAAAATTGCAAGAAAAATTACAAAAAACGCAATTAGCTCCCACAAACAATGACAGAAAGCAGGCAACAATCGATTCTAGAATTGAAAGTCTTGATGAATCATACCATAGCCTTGACAGACGATTGCAAATATTGGAACAAAATCGCCAAATGGCTACATCTTATGTAGCACCAACAATGATGCAACCTGTAGCTCAAACTGCTAAGCCAGTTAATCATGGTTATTTTAAAGAACCAATAAAAGGTCAAAGCGGAGCATATTTCGAGGGACTCTACTCTGAAAAGTCAGGTGCTTGTTTCGAAGTTGAACACACGGGCAATACAGCCGCTTTTAGCCCAATCGTAAAGCATTCTTCCTTAATCGAAAATGATCGAATCATTGACTATGCGGTTGAGTACGATGGAGATTTGAACAATTCACATATATACAAATGCATCAAAAGAGGAAAGGCGCATTTAGAAAATGGACGGTGGATCATTGACTCTAAAGCCAAAGTAAAACTCTCTTAATGTAAAAACTGACAAAATGGAGTACATTCTTAACTATATTTTTACGGAACCTATTGGTTTCTTGGTATTATTGATAATCATTTTCTTTCAAGGTCGCTCCTTTTATTTCAATTGGAAGCGTATGAAAACATTTAGCCAAATCTTTGAAAAAGAGGATGAGTGGAATGTTCGTAGAAATATGGAAACAGATATGGTCAATGGTATCATTGCCAAAGGTAATGATGTTTTTAATAACATTATAGATTCAATTAACCAATACCTAAAGAACAATTCTGGTTCGGTTATCGACTTTGGACTACTCAGAGATTCGGTCGACCGTCACTGCGACATGGTTGAAAATGAAATAGCTACACAAACCCCTGTACCTTTGTATTTGGGTCTAGTGGGCACGATGTCAGGTGTAATTATCGGTTTGTTCAATATGCTTCGAAGCGGAGCTATTTTCACCCTAATGAGTAGTGGAACGAATGATATTGTGATGGCTTCAGACGCTGCTGCTGGGGGTATAAACTCATTGCTTGGTGGTATAGGTTTTGCCATGTTTGCCTCAGTTCTCGGTATTATCCTAACCACTATCAGTTCACTGAACTTTAAAAAATGCAAGGTTGAGGAGGAAAAAGGTAAAAATGGTTTTCTAGCTTGGATGCAATCAACCTTACTACCGGAATTACCTACCGATACGTCAGACGCACTCAATAATTTGGTCACCAACCTTAACCGCTTTAATAATGTTTTTGCCGGAAACACCCAAAAATTGAGCAATGTGCTGGGACAAGTGAATGCTGTATATGCAAGCCAGCAGAAAATATTCGAGTTCATTCATGATATGGACATGATGAAGTCTGCTAAAGCAAATGTAGTAGTCTTGAAAGAACTTCAAAATTGCACAGAAAAATTGCAGGAGTTCAACGAGTATCTTACTGCTATCAAAGGCTATACCAATGCCATTCACCGTTTTGAAGAACTGTTCAATGAAGAGACGGATCGCATACATATATTGGAAGAAATACGCGACTTTTTCAGACAGCATAAAAGTGCAATAGCTAAAACAACATCTGACGCTGACAATGCATTGCAAAGTGCGCTCAGAAGTGTAAAAGAAAATACGTCGAACAATGTTCGCGAATTGAACAAGCAATTTCTGGAGCAAAGTGAGAATTATAAGGAGATAATCAAAGAAGAACACGAAGCTTTCTTAAAGTTCTCTCAAGATATGAAGATTCAATTCGTGGACCGGCTTTCACAAATGCCTCAATTGGCTGCACAGCTTGAAAAAGTGGCTGCTATCCCCCAAAAATTGGACGATGTTGTGAAAAGCATGGAGAAATCCAATGAAAAATTGGTAAAGAATATAGCTAAGGCTATAAATGCAACTCCATCTTCGAATAAAACTGAGACTTCGGAAACTACTGAGAACAATTTAAATGAACCGGTGGTGAATATAGCCTTCATGCCCAAGTGGATGAAATTTTCAGCATGGCTAGCACTGATGCTTATGGCATTGGTTGGGGTTTTCAGTTTGTGGTCGAATTATGAATTGAATCAACGTGTCGAAATGCTGCTGGAAAAAGAAGAAACCGCTTTGACTGCCGACACATTGGAAAGTGCGATGGTTGCTCCTATAGCAAAACCCAAACCCATTGTGGCTGACACAACTACAATTCAGTCAAGTCCAACGGTACAATCAAAAAAGCAATAAACCATGAGCGAAAACCATAAAAAGGAGTCTTTCTTTTGGACAAGCTATTCCGACCTGATGACAAGTCTCTTTTTTGTCATGCTTATTCTGTTCGTATTGGTAATCGTGTTGTTGAACAAACGTATGGAAGCAACCGAAAAACAATTGGAGGAAATCAAAAAAGTTGAAGCTTCAACGCGCGATTTGAGCAAGGATTACTTTAGTTATCGTCCGGAATACAAAAAATTCGTGCTGAACATCCAAGTGCGCTATCCAGCCGGAAAATCTGAATTGTACGATATGGAAACGCATGATAAGCAAGGACAGCTGTGGAGATTAGCACAAGCAGGACGAGAAATTCAGGATTTTCTTAAGCGACATCATGAAACGCAGTATTTGCTCATCATAGAAGGACAGGCTTCGAAAGATAACTACTTGTACAACTATGAATTGAGCTACCTGCGTGCATTGGCATTGATGCGTTATTGGATTAATGATTCGCAAATCGAATTTGGTAATAATTGTGAAATTATCATATCTGGCAGTGGAGATGGTAAACTTGATACGCATTCGATGCGCGAATTTAATGAAACTGAAAACCAACGTTTCCTTATTCATATTCTGCCTAAGAATATCTTTGAAACTACAGAGCATAAAAATGAGGAAGGTAGCATTTAAAATTAAGAGTATATTTACCTTGTGCCTTTTGTGTAGTTGCATTTTTTCGTGTGCACACAAATCAGGACATGTAAAGAAGAATGCACCCCATACTGAACAAACACGAACACATACCCCGACTACCAATGATAAGGTGGAGAAACCCACTAAAAATAGTGAACGGAAAAAAATCGATGGTGCTCAAATTTTTAGCAAATATAACCAAGCTGTTTTCATGGTGTATACAACTGATGGGTTTTTGGTTTATCAAGGTTCAGCATTCTTCATTAACAATCAAGGGCTAGCTGTGAGTAATTACCATGTGTTTAGAGGTACTACTGTGGGGGCTGAAGGCATCAAATTGCCTGGCAATAACCAAGCCTATAAAGTGGTAGAAGTTATACAATGCAGCGAAGTTGAGGACTTTATCCTATTCCGTGTAAATGTAACTAATACTCCTTATATTCCCATTGCACAATCCAAGCCACAAATTGGCGAAAAGGTTTATACCATAGGTAGTCCGAAAGGATTAGAAAACACCTTTTCGTCGGGCGAGGTTTCGCAGTGGCGTGACAAGCAACTTATGCAGATTTCTGCAAACATTGACCACGGTAGCAGTGGCGGAGCACTTATCAATGAATATGGCGAAGTGGTTGGTATTACATCGGGTACATTTGATGATAATTCGAAAGCAAATTTGAATTATGCATGGAGCATTGATGTAATTAAACCTTATATCAATTTTTGAGCTACTTAAGAAACTCCGAAGTGATGGAACGCACGTGCCATCACTTCGGAGTTTTGTTTTAGGAATGTATTTTTCAACCTGCTGGCTTTCAGAACTTTTTGATGAGGAACGAGGGGAAGACCCGGACGTAGATGCCTGCGGCAAAATTGAGCGAGGAGGGTTGACGCTGTAGGCCTTCGGTGGGCGAATAGCTGTTGGCGGCAAACTGGTTGAGCACGTCGGCGTGGATGCCCCAGGCAAAACCTTTGCCAAGCTGTTGGGCATACTCGAGGTGGGCCGTGAGGTTGTGCGGCTTGCTGAAGGTGAGGCCTTCGTGGGCCAGGCTGAGGGTGCCGTAGAGGGGATTGCCGAAAATGCTGATAAAGTCGTTGCAGTGCCAATAACCCAAACTGAGTTTGCAGCGCCACACGCGGGCTGAGGCTTGCAAGAAGAGGCCGTAGCCGCTGTTGAACGGAAGGAGCGTGCCAGCTTGCTGACCGAAATAGGCTGCATCGGCTTCAAAATTGAGCGTGGCAGGCAGACGGGTGGCAAGGGGAATGTCGACACCTACGCCGGCTGCGGCATTGAACCACGTTTTGACCATGCGGTCGGGGGCTTCGGGGTTGATTTCGCCGCCCCGGTGCTGAAACACGGCTTGCAGCGGAAGGTAGCACTGCACACGGGCACTGCTACGCGAGGGACGAAAGCGCGTGCTGAGGCCGAAACTGAAGGATTCCTGTCCTTTGTCGTTGTGAAAAATAAAACTTTCCCAGTTTACCCAGGCGTCGAGGGTGAAGGGGCGGGTGTGCCACAGCACTTGTACGCCGGTTTCGGGGTCGGCACTGAGGTTGAGTTCGTCGTTGTAGAGTGGGGTTATCAGGCCGTGGTTCGACTTGCCATGCAGGGTACCGACCAGCACGTTGAGGTTGTGGGCCAGTTGCATCTGTACGCGGAATATGGGTACGGCGTGAAAGCCGTTCTGAGTGCTATTTCCTTGCCAGCCGGCCAAACCGCTATAATTAAAGTTGGGGTATTTGTGTGCTCCCCAAAAGTGGAGCAGGTGGGCGCCCAGGTCGATTTTAAGATTGCGCAGCGGCTGATACGATACCATGGGGTCGAGCCAGATGCCGGGCAGCGTGTAGCCTTTAACCAATTTGCTCTTGTACTCGTTGTCGCGCAAAAAGGGCATGGCTTCGATGCTTACGCGCAATTCGCCTTTGGCTGCGGTGTCGATGGCGAGTGGCTGTACGCCGTAGACGAGTGAGTCGATTTGCGCCCGCAGGGGCTGTACGGCAAACAGAATGAGAAAGAGCAAAGTGGTTTTGAATAAACGCATGATGGGGTTTTACTTTTTTCGTGAAAATGAATAAGCAAAATTACGAAATTTTGCATGGATGGGCTCTGAAACATTACAAAAAAAAGGCAAGGCCTCGATGGGAATCGGGGTCTTGCCTGATGTGTCTTTTTTCTTAAGTAGATGTTGGAAATTAGTTATACATTCAAATTGTGTTATTGTGCTGTAGCAGGTTGTTCTGTGCACAGGCGCATAGCGGGCTATGTGACTGAGTGCAGAGTAAGCTGATAGGATGCAATAATGTGATTTTACAACTCATTCGATAGAATTATATAAAATAATTTTGAACACCTACTTATTTCAAGAAAATGGCAGGTTACTTCACATATACCTTGATGCTGGCACCGTTTGCCGTCACGATGTAGACACCGGCGGCAGGCAGGCGGAAGCTGCTTACTTCGCTGGCAAGGATGCGACCGTCGGGGGTGGCCACGCTGAAGTTGCCTTGGCCAATGCTGAGGTTGCGTCCGCTGAGGGTAGCACCCACCTTGCCGTTGGCAGTAACTTGCACAATGCCTGTGGGGTCGTAGTTGTATTCAGCATCCAGCAGTTCTTCAGTCACACCATTGGCATCGGTGTAAGTTTGCTTTTTCGCAACGAGCAGTCCTTTACCATTGTAGGTGTAGGTGGTGAGTTCGTATCCCTTGCCTTTAGGCAGTTCGATGCCGCGAACTGAGTTGGGCGTGGTGGCAGGATTTACGGCATAATCGAGGTCGTAGTAGTCATATTCCTGCACGAGCTTGTTGCCTTCGAGCACGTAGATGGGATAACCGAGGATGTTGCGACAAACAGTCTGTCCGTTTTCTTCGCTCACATCGAAGTAGTTTTCGCACTGGTTGATAAACAATTCGCTCTCATTCCAGGCAGCCATTTCCAAATAGGACGTACCATAGTGGTATTTTCCCTCATCGTAGTTGCCGTATGTTCGATATTCCGCTGCGGCTACTCGTCCGTTGACCGATACCACCACAGGAGGCTCGGGGCTGAATCCGTCGTGGATCATCACCAGGGCATTGGGACGTTCAAACTTTAAGTCGCGGTTCTGTACATCGACCACAATGAACTTTTCAGCCCGATCGGCATCTTTGGTGTAAATGCTCAGTTTCTTGCCCTCCTGCTTAAGCGTAGACAGCATATCGGATTCGTATTTTTGACCATCGCTATATTGATAAATCTGATGGCATTTGTCGGTAAAGCCATTGTCGGTGTAGGTATAAGTCGACGTTTGCGTTCCCTCAGACGTTTCTTTGCCGTATCCGTTGGTTGTAGTGTTTTTATCAACCATTAGCGAGTGGGTAATGAGTCCGTTTTCCCAAGTGTAATTATCGGTGATTTCGGAGGTATAATCGTAATCGACAACACCATCTTGATCGTAGTCATTCACTTCGCGGAAGTAGCTATAGGTTTTGTCAATCTGTCCGAAAGGGTCGACACTGATGGCCATTGAATCTTTCACCCATTCTGTGTTACCGGTGTGCTGTCGGTCGACAGTCAGGAGTTTGCCTGAGGCATCTCGCTTGAATGTGTTGGTTTCTTCGTAATTCACCTTACCGCCCGTGGTTTCGACAAAATGGACAGATGCGAGTGGCCCTTCGAAACCGAAGACTGCGCGCCAGGGATTGTTGACGGCATAAACCTCATCACTGGCGTAGGTAAAGGTGGTAACTTCGGTATCTTCGTTGGTAGGGGCTGCACGAAGCGAACCTGGGTTGGGCGAGGGTACAACCTCTTCATCATATAAGGGTTGACTGTATGCTATTTTAACCAAGCGGCCGAATGTGTCATATTCATAGGTGGTGCGGTCTTCGTCGCCATAGTTTACTTCTTTGAGGTAAGCGATACGACCCAAATCAGCATTGTATTTATAATGACAGCTGCGTTGATTATAGGAATCAGAGGAAATTTGCTGAATGGTGGAGTCGTTCAACTGCCCTTCTGCGCGGCATCCTGACTGCCAAGCATCGGATTTTTTAAGGTAGCCGGCTTGTTCGCCCAGCGTGTTGTAGAACTTGGCATCGTACGCTTCGGTATTAGCGTCAGAATGGGTGTATTTGCGTACCTCGGCAAGCGTACCATCGGCGCGGCAGATCCACATTTCCTTACGCTGGTAAGTATCGCCCGAACTTTCGTAGCGCACGTATTGCGTGGTGCCGTCCTGTTGCGGTGCGGTTTCAATGTAGTACGAGTCGAAGATGCTGTTGGGCGTGTAGTTTACCGTTTTTTTGCGGAGCTTTCCTTGCGCGTTGTACTCGTAGACGTACGTACCAACGGTGAGCAGTTCCTCAGCACCCCACTGTCCGTTTTCGCGACGGGTGATGTAGATGCTTTCAGAGGTGCGGTTTCTGTCCTTGTCGTAGCCGTAAACGTAGCGGAACTTTTGATTGCCCTCAAGGTTCACTTCAGTCCAGTCGTCGATATTCACCTTTTTAGGTGCCACCATGCGGGTGTAGCGTTGCGCTTGATTCAGCTTTTCAAGTTTTTTTTGCAGGCTCTTGCGATGCGTTTGTCGGCCAAAGCGAAAACCTTGGGCATCGGCCGTTTGGGGGCAGGCTGTCAACAGCGCCAGGGCGGTTGACAACATGGCAACAGAAAGTAAACGTGTTTGCATAAGCTTTTGATTAAATAGGTCTTACCGTTTAATTGACTTTTTTTTGAGCGAAGTTAACGATTATTCGTTTCAAACCTGTTTAATATGCTTTCCATATTTGCCTGTTGGGGCAAAAACTATGGTATTCAGTAGGGCGCGTTTGGGCTATGTGTACAAAAAAAACGCAGCACTCATCTTGAACAATGAATGCTGCGTTGGCAGGTATTTTATTCAGCACCCGCAATTAGGTGCTGAACAAATAATGATGTTGTTTTTGCGGAATTAAAGGCTCCAGTCTTCCTTGGTCTTTCGAACGTACGAAGCGTAACGGCGCTGTGCAGCCTTCTTCGTTTCATCGAAGAGTTCCTGTGCCTGTTCGGGCATAGCCTTCTTCAGTGAGAGGAAACGTACTTCGTGGTCGAGGTAATCCTGGAACATATCCCAGTTGGGCTCCTTCGAGTCGAGCGTGAAGGGGTTCTTGCCTTCGAGTTCGAGTTCGGGGTTGTAACGCCAGAGGTGCCAGTAACCGCAAGCAACGGCGCGGGCTTCTTCGGCCTGTGAACGTCCCATACCGCCCTTGATCTTCAAACCGTGGTTGATACAGGGAGCGTAGGCAATGATGAGTGAAGGTCCGTGGTAAGCTTCAGCTTCGCGGATAGCCTTGAGGCACTGTGCCTGGTCGGCACCCATAGCAACCTGTGCCACGTAAACGTAGCCGTAAGTAGCTTGCATAAGGCCGAGGTCCTTCTTCGTTACGCGCTTACCGGCTGCGGCAAACTGAGCAATGGCACCAACGGGGGTAGCCTTTGAAGCCTGACCACCGGTGTTCGAGTAAACTTCGGTATCGAGCACGAGGATGTTAACGTCTTCGCCGCTGGCCAATACGTGGTCGAGACCACCGTAACCGATGTCGTAAGAAGCACCGTCGCCACCGATAATCCACTGGCTGCGCTTGGTGAGGAAGTGAGCCAATTCGCTGAGCTGCTTGCAAACGGGGCAACCATCGGCAGCACCCTTCTGAATCATGGGTTCGAGCTTGTTGGCAGCAGCGCGGCTTGCGTCAGCATCTTCCTGTCCGGCAATCCATTCAGCAGCAGCTTCCTTGAATTCTGCAGGAACGTGTTCGTCGGCCGAAGCGGCTTCGAGCAAGTTCTGAATGCGCTTGCGCATCTTCTTGTTGGCCATTACCATACCCAAACCGAATTCGCAGAAGTCCTCGAAGAGTGAGTTTGCCCAAGCAGGACCCTGACCCTTTTCGTTCGTGGTGTAAGGAGTTGAAGGAATTGAACCAGAGTAAATAGATGAGCAACCGGTAGCGTTGGCAATCATCTGACGATCGCCGAAGAGCTGGCTGACGAGTTTTACGTACGGAGTTTCACCGCAACCAGAGCAAGCGCCTGAGAACTCGAAGAGCGGGGTAGCAAACTGTGAGTTCTTGGGATTGAGTTTCACGTCAACCAAGTGCTGTTTGCTGGTTACGTTCTTCACGCAGTATTCCCAGTTTCCGGCTTCGTCCATCTGAGTTTCGAGGGGCACCATTTCGAGAGCCTTGTTGCCCTTCATACCGGGACAAATGTCGGCACAGTTACCGCAACCCAAGCAGTCGAGCACGTCAACCTGCTGAACGAAGTGCATACCCTTCATGGCGGCAGGAGCCTTCATTTCGAGGGTTTCGCCCTTGAAGCCGTTCAGTTCTTCGTCGGTGAGTACGAACGGACGGATGGCAGCGTGAGGACATACGAAGTCGCACTTGTTACACTGGATACAGTTTTCTTTGTGCCATACCGGAACGAATGCAGCCACACCGCGCTTTTCGTAAGCAGCAGTACCCTGTTCCCAAGTACCGTCTTCCGATACCTTGAATGCGCTAACGGGGAGCAAGTCGCCGTTTTGAGCATTGATGGGGCGTACGAGGTCAGAGATGTAAGCGGGTTCGTCGCGTACTTCCTTTTCGTCCTCAGGAAGGTTTGCCCATGCGGGGTCGATAGCCAACTTCTGGTATTCGCCGCCGCGGTCAACAGCCTGGTAGTTCTTGTCGACAACGTCCTGACCCTTCTTGCCATACGACTTCACGATGAACTTCTTCATCTGCTCAATGGCCAAATCAACGGGGATTACCTCGGTGATGCGGAAGAAGGCAGACTGAAGGATGGTGTTCGTACGGTTGCCGAGGCCGATTTCCTGGGCAATCTTGGTTGCGTTGATATAGTAAACGGTAATGTTGTGCTGAGCAAAGTAGCGCTTGGCATTGTTGGGCAGGTTGGCAGCCAACTCGTCGCCTTCCCAAATGGTGTTGAGCAGGAAGGTACCGTTGTCGCGCAAACCGCGAAGCACGTCGTACATGTGCAGATAAGCCTGAACGTGGCAAGCCACGAAGTTCGGGGTCTTAATCTGATAGGTAGAACGGATGGGGGTGTCGCCGAAACGGAGGTGTGAGCAGGTGAAACCGCCCGACTTCTTCGAGTCGTACGAGAAGTATGCCTGGCAATACTTGTCGGTGTTGTCACCGATAATCTTGATGCTGTTCTTGTTGGCACCTACAGTACCATCGGCACCGAGACCGTAGAATTTAGCTTCGAAAATGCCTTCGCCGCCCAGTGCTTTTTCAGCTTCGAGGGGCAGTGAGCAGAAGGTTACATCGTCAACGATACCTACGGTGAAGTGATCCTTGGGTTCGGGGAGTGCGAGGTTTTCGTAAACCGAGATAATCATCGTCGGAGTAGTGTCGCATGAGCCTAAGCCGTAGCGTCCGCCAACGATAACCGGACGGTTCTCTGCATTGTAGAAAGCATCCTTCACATCGAGATACAAAGGTTCGCCGCTTGCACCGGGTTCCTTCGTACGATCGAGCACAGCAATCTTCTTGCAGGTCTTGGGCACTGCAGCGAGGAGGTGCTTCACTGAGAAGGGACGGTAGAGGTGTACGCTGACCATACCCACCTTTTCGCCCTTGGCGTTGAGGTAGTCGATGGCTTCGCGGGCAGCTTCGGTTACTGAACCCATGCAGATGATTACGCGTTCAGCGTCATCGGCACCGTAGTAGCTGAAGAGTTTGTATTCGCGACCCGTGATTTTGCTGATTTCAGCCATGTACTTTTCGACGATGGCAGGCACAGCATCGTAGTAGCTGTTGCACACTTCGCGGTGAGCGAAGAAGGTTTCGGGGTTCTCGGCCATACCGCGTGCCACGGGGTGTTCGGGCGTAAGGGCGCGGCTACGGAACTCGCTAACCTTGTCCATGGGAACGAGCGGACGGATGTCTTCCTGGTCCATAACCTCGATCTTCTGGTATTCGTGTGAAGTGCGGAAACCGTCGAAGAAGTTGATAAAGGGCACGCGGCTTTCGAGCGTAGCAAGGTGAGCTACAGCCGAAAGGTCCATTACTTCCTGAACTGAACCTTCGCACAGCATGGCAAAACCGGTTTGGCGGCAAGCCATTACGTCCTGATGGTCGCCAAAGATACAGAGTGAGTGGCTGGCCAACGTACGGGCTGAAACGTGGAACACGCAGGGAAGCAATTCGCCTGCTATCTTGTACATATTAGGAATCATGAGAAGCAGACCCTGCGATGCGGTGAACGTCGTCGTGAGCGCACCGGCTTGAAGCGAACCGTGAACAGCACCTGCGGCGCCGCCTTCGCTTTGCATTTCCTGCACCTTCACCGTGTCGCCAAACAGGTTAATACGTCCCTGAGCTGACCACTCATCTACGTGTTCGGCCATAGGCGACGAAGGAGTGATGGGGTAAATGGCAGCAACTTCGCTGAACATATAAGCAATATGCGCAGCGGCCTGGTTGCCGTCACAAGTAATGAAATTCTTGTTTGCCATAATGTTTTTGTAAAATAGAAAGATTGAAATTTGCTTATTTACTGAGAAAGGCCCGAAAGCCTCTCGTTTTTTTGAGGAGGAAAGCCCCAAAGCTCCCCCTCGTAAAGGATGAACCCGAAGGCACTCCTTTGCACGGGTGTGAACAGGCAAAACCTGCAACCCCGTTTGTTTGAGGAATCCGGCAAACAGACGCTGAACGTCCTTTACCCGGCATACCCCTCTGTATCGTATGCGCAGATGTGGCAGAGCATTTTCACCCACACCTGCCTGATTTGTCAGGTCGTTATGTGTCCTGCGCAGTTTAATACAAGAAACCGAACAACCACAAAGGTATTTCGTTTTCGCGCCCCACATCCGTGTTGTAGCGCACATAAATGGTGTCGGCCGTAGTGCGCACACGGCGAGCCTTGTCGCACACACAGATATTCGTATTGTTATTGATACGGAACATACCAGAGCGGTGTCCCTTGTTCACCGTATGGTGACGCCATAAGCAGTTCACGAAATACGTTTCCATGATGTTCTGCTCCGACATTGTGTTGTCATACACCGCATACATCAAGTTTGCATCGTGCAGATAAATAGCCGCCGGTTTTTTCGGGAAAGTTTCGCCCTCGCGGTGCACCATATTGATCAGGCGGGTTTCCTCCAGATACTTCAGGTAATTCATCACCGTAGCGCGCGAAGTACCGATTTCCTGCGCCAGCTTGCTCACATTGGGGGCCGAAGGGTCGCCAATAGCCAACAAATACAGCAATTTCTTGATGCGCGACAAATATTTCAGCTCAATTTGCTTGTTCAGCAGCAAATCCACCTCAATCATGTTGTTCATCGCCTTGAGCAAAGCCTCCGTGAAGTTATGATTTTCGAGGAAGAAAGGATAATAGCCATGCTGCAAGTACTCCTGGAAGTAGTTCCACGGATGCACCTTCGGCAAGATGCCGCGCAGAATGTGTTCGTGGTTAGCCAGCAACTGGTCGAAAGTATAAGCCTCGAAGTTAAAGTCCGTCTGCAAGTTAATGTACTCTCTGAACGAAAAACCATGAAGCACATACGTGCGGCTGATGGCACTCAGTTCGGTCGAATCCTCCTCCTCGGGGTTCACCGAAGTCGTTGAATACACAATGCGCAGATAAGGATATTTATGGTAGCACTCCACCAACTGCTCACGCCAACCGGGCAATTTGAAAGCCTGATCGATGAGCAGCACCTGACCTCCACGCGCCACAAATTCGCCGGCAAAGTCCACAATGCCGTGCGCATGAAAGTAAAAGCTATTTAAATCAATGTAGAGACACTGATGCAAACGCACGTCGAAATGCTCTTTGGCATACTGCAACAGAAAGGATGTACGGCCTACACCGCGCGGGCCCTTGATGCCTATCATGCGATAGCTCCAATCAATCGTATCCATGAGCGAACGGCGTACCGGTGCATTGAAATGCTCCATCAGATAAGCGTGCGATAAGAAAAACGTCTCCATTTGCAATTTATAATTTCAGATATACGGATGTTCCCCCTCGTAATAATATCCCGACCGCCAGCCTGAAACGGCACGCGAAAACGGCTGCATCCCCATCATATATTTGTGCCTATGTATTTTTAAAGAAAAACACATGTATACAGAACAACAAGCAGCCCTCGGCAGACAGAACTACAAAGAACATCTCAAAAAAAATAGCGTAATACGACGGCACAGCCTACGCTGCTGACTCATTCGTAAAATCGTTCACAAGGATAAACCAGTGTATTATTTGGGCTGAATACCAAAAACATACATCTTTCTACCCTCCAAAACAATCCTTTCGCTACCGCAAAGGTACAAAAGTAGTACGACACTCGCAAAATCTATATGGCATTTTTTTGAATTATTATCCCTTAATTTATCAACATCAGATAGCAAATTCGATAAACTTTTTTAAATGAAGTCGTCTGAACTTTTATGAAATTCAAGATTCGCCTTAATTCTTGAGGCGTTTTTCGGCCTTGAAAAAGGAGTGTAGCGAGCTACACGACTGATGAAGGTCAAAAAACGGCCAAAAAGAAAGGTGAAGATTGAATTTAAAGAGAGAAATCTCCAAATCAAATCTTCGTCAGAAAAGTTTAGACGACTTCAATATCAATTAGAAACCCCAATATATATAAGTGGGTGTTTCTAATTGTTTTTACAGTAACAACGCATTTTCCGTCCCTCGCTGCTTCTTGCTGCGCACCGAAGCCTCACAAGCACTATAACAGCCCGCTGGACAGGGCCGTGTGAGAGCAGGAACACAATCGGAAAACACGGCAAAACAGCAAGTCTGCGCTAACCAAAACTCAACACCGGCTTACAGCAACCACCTTTTTCACAATCCGACCCCAATTTTGTATCTTTAAGAAAGCAAAATGCAGTAAATACAATTTCTACCTCTTCGTTTTGCTCACCACACTTCCCAAAATGTGAAGTTATATAAAGAAGTACTGCAAATATTTATCTATAAATTTGGAAAATATTAAAATCTGTCTTAATTTTGCAATGAACACTGAGACTCTGCACCCATTTTTACCCTCATTACCCCCTCTATTACCAACTTACTTAACACACTTCCGGGCACATAAGCTACATCTCGACATCAAGCATTTCTAAGTCGAGTTGCTTATCTTTTTCGAGGTTTTTCACGCATTCCTGTCGCCCCGTGACACCATGCAGATTCATCTCTTTCTCAAAATGCACATGAATAGAATTTCCAAACTCATTCCGGCTGTCGTCGGTATGCTCATCTTGTGTTTAGCTGGGTCTTGCTTCGATCAGCGCAAAACCAGCAAACTCCCGCCCATTGCCAATAATGTGGTGGGCAAATGGGTTATAGCACACGGCTTCGAAAACAAGCATGGAAGTTGGGTCGAAGTAGCCGACTACGATGCTGTAGGAAATTTCTATACATTCTATAAAGACGGACGCGCAGTAATCAGCTACACCGACAACGACGGGCAAACCTACCTGCGCGAAACCACCTGGCAGGCCGACGACGAAAATGAAATTTTCACCATCAATGGTTTCGACACCCAAATGCTCCTGCTCAAAAACGACAGCATGGAATTGGGATACAGAGATCAGGAAAACCGAAAAACCACATGCGAAGCTGTCTACAAAGACTGCTGGAAAAGAGTGAGTCCGGGCAACCAAACATTGGCCGAACAACTCATCGGCAAATGGAATCACCTGAACAGCTACGAAAAAAAAGGTAAACAATGGGTCGTTACTCACAAAGGAGCGCCCGACCGCGCCTACGTTACCTTTGGCGCAGACGGCGACTTAAAGTCGCACACCGAAATCAACGGACGCACCCTGAAAGCCGAACTCTTCTGGAGTATCAACAACCAAACCGGCGAAATGTTCTGCTTCAAGGAAGACGAATCGAACACCATACGCATCCGGGTCTACAACGACACCCTTGAATGTGTTTATACCAAAAACTTCGATTTGGAAACTCCCGGCAAAATAACCTACGGTGAATACCGCGACCTATTCGTCCGCAACAAATAACCGCCACACTTCCGTGTGTCGGCACACCTTCACCCCCGAAGCCCCGCTCAATCAAGCCCTTAGCTTGACTGAGCGGGGCTTTTTTGTGCGCACATTCAGCCGTCAACACGCAGTTGTACGCAACGGCAATGTGGTACACAACTTTTTGCTACCGCATGAAGAGAATCAGCGCCCAACAATCGCGCAGTCGCGAATGTTAAACGTGTCCCCACCCGAAAGGTAAACCCCTGTTAAAAGCACACCCCTCAAATCTCCACTTTCTGCAGTCCATCGAAGCGTGCTATGAGGCGCAAACGCAATTTGCTCCGCGATTCTAAAAATTAGTTCCGACCTTGTTGAAATTAGTTCCGACTTTGTTGAAATTAGTTCCGAGCTAGTTCAAATTAGTTCCGAGCTAGTTTGCAAAGTCTTGGAACAAATCCAAATAATCGCGGAATTATTGATAATCAGCACTTTCAGAAGCAGCACAAGTCCGCTACGGAAAATGCCTGTTTCGTTCTGAATTGAACCCAGCAGCCAACGCCTACATTTTAGCTCTGTTTAGAAATGTGTTAAACTTGCAAGGGGCTGCACAAGTGTTCAAACCGATTGGAACAATGGTTTGCTTCGTTTCTTGTCGGTTGTCAAACGGCCCATCTTTTGTGTCATAAAAAAACGGCCTGCATGCGAATGCAGACCGTTGATAGATCGGTTGGCGCAAAGGTTGCGCATCGTTATGCGTAAGTAGGGTAGTTTATTGCGTCACATTGGGGGTAATGGTGCCGTCTGAAACGTGTGTGGCATCCCATGAACCATTCACCACGATGTTGCTGAGGTTCAAACCGGGCAGGTGAATGTCTAATTTTTCAATGACTACAGTATTTAGAGCATCTACTAAAGGTTGAAGAAGTTTATCTGTTAATCCTCCTACAATGTTAGTCAATATATTATCACCAAGGAGCTTCTTGACTAATTCTTCCACATTTACCACATCCTTAATGTTGAGTCTCAGTTTTAGTGGTTCTCCGTTAGGATAGTCTTTGAAATCACTCAGCGTCAGGTTTACCAATTCGTAGGTAGTTTTGTATTGCAGGTTCGACTGCTGCGTGTACTGCAAGGGTACATGTATATTTACCAACAGTCCGTTGAGTACTGTTTGGTCTACCTTATTTAAAATAGGAGCCAAAAGTTCTGTATAACTTTCTGTTTGGCTTACATTGATTTCTTTAAGTTGAGCCTGACCGCAGAGCCCGATTACCGAGAATGTGCCTAAGTTATTATTGTGTGTAATAGGTATATTTTCCCAATTTGTTTCCGGGTAATAGGAGCGGCAATTGCGGTTAAAGTCTATACTTTTGGGAAATGACTTATAAGTAACGTTTACAGCTTTGGCTGTAGTCCAGGGGTTTAGAATGTAGTTCAAACCGGCTAAGTTGGTTTCAGGGTTTGCTTCGCCTTTCAAGGCAGCCGTTAATCGGTTCGTTACTTCTTTTAAGAGAACCTCGTTCAGCTTTTCAACCACATCGCCCAGAAGTAAGTTTACTAGACGGTCAACCACATGGGTCAATCCTCCGGCAATGGCATCCAGACCTGTAGCTTTTGACAAGGCATTGAGTAATGAAGAGTGTAGCAAGGCTTTCACCACATCGGTGGTCAAGTCGTTTTGTCTTATTTCCTTTACAAGGTTGTTCACTAACATGGGGATGGCATTATTTGTATCAACCATGTTGCGACCATACACATTGTTAGCCATGATACGCTGCATTAGCACATTGGGCGAAGGGTTTGCCTGGCTGAAATCAACCACACAAAGGTAGTACATGTTGTATTGATTGAAACCGAGCGGTCCCTTTTCGGGCATATTGATGCGAGCGTTAGCCATGTCGCCCTGGTAATCCGTGAGTATAGCGTTATCGTTTTGTTCGGCAAAAAGATTCTTGTCAACGTTGCCCACAAACACAGCCTTGTAATCGCCTTTGGGCAAGGTGAAGGATACAGACTGTTGCAGTGGCCATTGGTAAGTTTGCGGAGTTATGTTCTCTCCGGCAGTGCCTGTATAGGTTATTACTGATTGTTCTGTATTATATAGATATGTTCCGTCTGCCTGCTTTTGGTAAATGAGGCAAACGAGCGATTGAATCTGTTCAGAACTTCCCTGAACCACGGCACGCGAGTTTCCCCCGGTTTGCGCCTGCTGGGGGAAGAACGTAGCGCGGAAGTGACCGGCAGGCACGCCTGCTTCAGTTTCTTCCTGCGTCGGGCTGTTAGGCTGCCATTCTGTTTCGTCGTTGTTGCACGCAGTCAGCGTAAAAGTTGCCAGAGCTGAGTACAGTATGCTTTTGAATAGAAAAGTTTTCATTGTGTGTGTAGGCATTAAAAGTTTTCAATCCATCCGTCCCAATTATCGTCATCCAAGTTAATATTGCCACTGAACGCAACAGTGAAGTCGCCTGAACCATTGCCCAGGGTGAGCCACGTCACTTGGTTGGAATAGATGGGAATGGGGTTATCCTTTACTTTAAGCGGATAGCGTTTGGTTTCGCGGGTGCCATTGTTAAGCGTAACAATTTCCAAGTAGTTGGTCTGCCCAGTAGCGTCGGTATGATTCTCGGTAATGTCCTCCTGCGGCAACAAGTTGATTTTCACGCGCACTTCCGAAGCCGTCAGTCCTTCAGTCATAGTTTTTGAAAGCGGAGTAGGTTCACCGACGGTGATTACCTGCCCTCCCGTTCCATCGTGCAAATGCATGGTGGTGTGTCCGTTCACGTGCAGCGTCACCGACTCCATATTCGGCACATTCTTTATTCTTACTTCGAGGGCACCGTTCTGTCGCGTCAGCATGGTTGAGAACACACTGTTGTTTGCATTGGGTGTAAAGGTGAGGACGCTTCGGAAAATGTTTTTTCCCGTTTCAGTAGTTTGTGCCACAATGTAGTCGGCCGTAGCCTCTTTATAGCCAGGATTGGTGTCAAGCCCTTCTAAGTTTGGCAGTTCAGGAGTTTCGTCTCTTGTACGCGCCATAAACACTGCCTTGTATTGGCTTTTGGTGTTCAATTCCTTCACTTCCAGTTGTGAGTCTTCGAGTATGAATTGCTTTTTGAACGCATAGCTGATGGTACCGTCTGCCTCGTTTCGCCCTTCATACAGATACATTTTGGCGTCATACACCTGCTTATCAAAAGGCTGTCCGGCCCGTGTTAGCTTGTCCAGCCCCACGTTGAATGTGGTTGAGGCCGTTTCGGGCACAGAAAGCAGTTCACTGTCTGCCGCACACGAAGCCAGCAGACCACTGACCATGATGGCTAATAAGCCCGAGAAAAACGTATATTTTTTCATAATCGTAGGGTTTTCGTTGTGTTAGGGTTTAGGGGTTGGAGTAGGATACGAATCTATGAGGTTGCCACCGGGGTGCTGTCCCCATTCGTTGTCGATGGTTGTTCCGTTATTAGGCGTATTATCATCAAGCGAACCGCCATAGTATTCGTCCCACACAGGGTCAATTTCTACATAGATGTAGCCCGTTCCTCCGCTCAGGTCAATAGGCTTGCTATCGCTGCCAATGCGGTAAAAGTTGTTGGCACGAAGGGGGTAGTGCATCGCAGGGTTGTCGCCATCGGTTGTAGGTTTGTCAATGATGCCTGTGCCGCTTCGCGTGTTTTTGCGCACTGCCGACAGGTAAATAATCTTTCGTACCGTCAGTTCCTTGTCGTTTTCGCCCTTTATCACCAGTTCCAGCGTGCTAACTCCCTTGTCGGGCGAAGGCATGATGGGCAGTGAGTAGGCCGAAAGCGTAAATTTGTCAGCAGGTGAAGCATTCGCTCCTAATTCGTAGGTAGCTATTACGCTTTTCCCACCTCTTTTATCCCCCGAATCAACATAGTCCTCATATTGGTTGTCGGGTACTTTCGAAGGGTCGTCGTACTTGTTCGCATCGTACCGGGGCAGAAAGTAAATCCGTATGTTTTGCCGGGTGTAAAGGCGAAGTTCCACTTTTTTTACCGCATCGCCATTGATGCTTTGGGGCACTCCGCGAAAGTAGCCTGCAATGCCCGCCACTCGGCGTTTCAGCACGATGGGGCGCTTTGCTGCCGCTCCGCTTCGTATATCGCTCAAGGTGTAGATTTCACTGCCGGCAAAAAGTTCCGAATGGTTAATTTTGCATTCTTGGATACCTGATTTCAATTCAAAATAGTCTTTATCTGAAAGTAGCGTGTTCACGCCTGTAATTTTATCAGGTTCGCCAAAGGCCAGTACCGAGTTGAGTCCCTGCCACTTGGGGTTGTCGGCAGTACCCGTGTATGTATCGTCGAAGCCCATGGCCAGAAACAAGTATTTGGCTTCAGGGTCAAACGCTTTGAACTTCGGCATAAAGGTTTGTTCGCGTGTGTTGAGTCCATTCATGGCACCTTCCACATGTTTCCAGGGAATGGCCTCGTTGGCCACACACAGAAA
>OCHI01000503.1_pt1 | contig 40990 bp, 76 predicted proteins | sample 1538691 | NCBI WGS metagenome assembly OCHI01 (sample SAMN04571718, study PRJEB22368) | human gut metagenome | biome: human gut; material: stool | host: Homo sapiens | place: Luxembourg | collected 2012-09-21 | reverse complement strand
CCCCGCCGATGGCGAAGCGCCCGATCAAGACATGCTTCTTGAAATCGTAAGAGATAGTCAAGATATGTCTTTCCTGCTGAAAGTAATGGATGAAGTAAATAAGAGTATACAAAAATTGCAGTAAGGAGGAACTATGTGCAGTTTACCGCCGTTTGCAGACTTCTTGTCTCAGATCAATATGGATTCCTTTTCTTATGATGTCGCGCGGTTTTCTACGGAGGATTTGAAGAAATCTTCCGATCTGTTTACAAAGGAACAATACGCATTCCTGATGAAGTCATACAATGCTATGGCTCTTGCCCTTCTCCAAAGCTACCATTCATGGCTGAACGAGCAGCTTCAACAATTACATCAATAGGCATACGTACTGGATTTCGCTTTGCACTGTCTCTTATGGAAATCGTCTCCTCTAGAAGTTCGCCCAAAAGCTTATCGCGCATTTTCTCCGCTCTTAACAACTGCGCGAGGCAGTAAACGAAAGCCACGAGCACAGCGAGTATAAGTGCAATCATAATAATTTTCATTTCGTCAGTACCTCCAACTTTCAACATTGACAATGCTTAGGATTCTTTTACATTCTTCGTTCGGAAGCTGTTTGATTTTTTCAATCAGTTCCGTTCTAAGTTCTTCAATGGGCGCAATTTCTTCACCCTTATTATAGCACATATCGTCCTGAATACAAACCATTTTGCGCCCTCCTTCTTCAATCTTCCAAATTTCATCATTTCTTTTTGTGTAATTTTGACCTTGAGACTGTAAAACTCTGGTGGTAAAATTGTTGTATCTTACAAAACCGGGGGTTCGTACCATGCCAAAGGATGTATATTCCGTCAAATGTCCTCGTTGTGGGGAAACGTTTGACGAAAGAATGAAAGAGTGCCCAAACTGCGGGACTTGGAACCGAAAAGTTATCTGCCGCTCTTGTGGCGCGCAGATTAACGCCAGTGAGAAGAAGTGTCCGGCCTGTGGTGCGCGCCGAGCGAAGAAGCAAAACCCGCTCGGGAAAGCGCTTATTGTGGCAATCCCAATCGCCATTATCATTGTGGTTGCCGTCCTTCTGATTCCCCAAAAAGCGCCGAGCAGCACGCAGGCCTCTCCGGCAAGCGCTTCGGTATCCTCACCGACAAGCACGGCAACGGATACGCAAGAAGGAACTTCCACCACATCGATTTCCGCCGAAAAAACGCCCGGTCGCACGATCGAGCTTACCGTTCCCGCTGATTTCCTCGACGAAGGAACGACGCAGGAATCACTTGACGCAGAAGTCAGCAAAGCGGACGGATTTATCTCCGCCAAAATTAACGCCGACGGCTCTGCCACATATGTCATGACGGAATCCAAGCACAACGACCTTATGCAAGAGCTGCGGCAAAACATCGATACCGAGCTTGCAAAAATGGCTGATTCTTCCGACTATCCAAATATCGTTTCTGTCTCCGCTTCCAACGACTACACAGCGTTTACAGTGACGCTTTCCACGGATACTGTTGGCTTACAAGAGTCCATCATGGTTATGGCCTTTTATATGTACGGCGGTATGTACAACGCATTTAACGGAACTCCGGCGGATAACGTATCTGTACAGTTTGTAAATCAGTCTGGAACCGTTCTGGAATCGGCCAATTCCCGCGATATGCAATAAGCGTTCAGTTCGGCAGCGGGCATTGGTTCCACTTCTCCCGTGTCTCGCCTACATCTGAGACGCAAGCAAAGAGCATGGGTGCTCCCTTGATGTAGTCCAGGCTTAGACTGTGGACGTCCTTGAAAAGTGCCCCGTCTACGATGATGTTTACTTTCCCGTTTTCAAAGCGAATATTGATGCTCTGCATTTGGTGTACCTCCATATTTTAGAACGCTCGTTCAATAATTTCAATTTGGAATCTTCCACAAAGAACACCTTGCATTTTCTTCGTCCGGTAACCCTCGTAAGCGGCAATTATGGGACAGACTATTTTGTATAATAGAATGTTTAAGATCGCCCCACCGTCGCTCCCCCGGCGGTGGGGCTTTCTCACGCGCCTGTAACCAGCATAGCAAAGTGGGCAGAAATGTCCACCCTCAAATTGGTAAAATCATACCAGTGGCGGAAAAATCAGCGAAATATATGTGAAAACGGAGGTATATCATGTCAGCAATTCAGGAACTCGCCCCATATATTTCTGCATATCAGAGGAACATAAAGCGGGCGAAGGAAGATCAGCATTACACCATCGACAGACTTGTCGAGGAATCCGGCGTTTCCAGATCGGCTGTGACGAAGCTCTGCGCAGGAACACAGCAAGACCCGAAACTGTACAATTCTGCCGCGCTGTGCCGCGTTCTCGGGCTGTCACTGGATGAGCTGTTCGGGCTAAAACCGCCTACTGACAGCCCAAGCGAACTACAGGAGCGGAACCACAGGCTTGAACTCGAGAACGTCAGAGCGACCGCCGCAAACGAAATGCAGCGGGCGCAGATCAAAGCCACACACGCTATCTGCTACCTGCTGGTCTTTTTCTGTGCCATGCTTGCGTTTTCGCTGATCGTGTACCTTGTTATCGATTCGCAAATCACAGACGCTGGCATAATCCGGGGTGGAAGGCTATCTGTAATGGCGTGGATATTTATTGCCTTGATTGTCGCGTCCATACTGGCCGTAGGCTTCACCATTCTTCGTATCGTCAAAAAGGAGATCCGAAATGAAAAAGCTGAAAGTCCCAGAGGCTGAAAAACTGCCGTCCGGCTCTTACCGCTGCCGAGTGATGGTAAATGGGGAAGCGAGGTCGTTCACTGCCGGAACGAAGCGAGAAGCAGAGCAAGAAGCTTTAGAATACAAAATCGGTATCCTTTCTGCCGAGGAGGCAAAGCCGGAAATAACAATCCGCAAAGCCATAGACGAATACCTGGAATTCAAGAGCGGCACTCTTTCCCCAGCGTCTATTCGCGGACACAGAATCAAGCAACGGTGTTACCTTCAACCTATCATGGATGTCCCCTTATCCAAACTCTCCGTGAGTGCTATACAGCAGGCGATCAACGCCGAAAAATGCAGCCCGAAGACCATCCGCGAGACATGGGCGCTGATACGTCCGGCGCTTAAGCGATATGGTGTATCATACGAAGTGGCGCTTCCCGCCATCCAATCGGACGAGCACGCTTTTTTGTCTGCGGAAGAAATTCCTGTGTTTTTGAAAGCGGCGGAAGGGAGCAAGTATGAAATCGCGTTTCTTCTTGCGCTGCACTCTCTGCGTGTGTCAGAAATCCTCGGTTTGCGTTGGGAGAACGTTGATCTGAAAAAGCAGTCCATAACGGTTCGAGGGGCTACCCTGTTCGACGAAAACAACAAGCTGGTGAATAAAGTGTCTAACAAAAACCGTTCTTCACGGCGGACTATCCCAATCATGATACCGAAGCTGTCGCAGCTGCTTTCAGAAGCAGAAAGATCGAGTGATTTTGTCATCGTTGCAAATCCGAACAGCATTCGCGCTGCATCAAATAAAATATGCAAGGAAGCGAATTTGCCAGAAGTCGGGACACACGGTCTGCGGCATTCCTTTTGCTCCCTTGCATATAAGCTTGGTATATCAGAAAAAGTCACGATGCAGCTGGGCGGATGGTCAGACTACGGAACAATGCGTAAAATCTATACACACATCGCACAAGCAGACATTTCCGAGTCTGTGCAGGAAATGAAAAAGTTCTTCTCTTAATTTTGCCACGATATTTGCCATGAAAATAAAAAGTGCAGTATTTTCAACTGGTTTAAAGCTCAATTCGAGAGTTCGAATCTCTCCTTCCGCGCCAAAGAAGAAACCCTGTAATCTCAAGTGATTACAGGGTTTTCCTTTGTATATCAAGGCTTTCAGGCATTTCGAGCGTATCATTTATTTGCGATGCGTATCAATTATTTGACACGCAAAACACAATTTTGACACGCATTTTTGCCACGGAATTTGCCACGCTTTTTGCCTCGTCATAGGGACTTTATTTTTCTTAAAACAGAATCATATACCCTTCGGTTTACAAGTGAAAGCGTGTCCATGAGTTCGTCAACGACCGTCCAAGCCTTTGCCGGGTCTTTCCCGGCTACCGCAAGCAAAAACTCGCTGTCTCCGTACTCGCCCACGGTAGCCGGTTCTGCGGTCACAGGGGTGGGAGCGCCGGAGTAGTAACCCACATACCTACCGCCGTCGCCCCGTTCCTCTTCCTGCATCTTGTCGCGTATCACATATAGGTTCGCCAGTTTGGCATAATTGGGATAGCTGGATTCTTCGTATTCCAGCCGTGCTATTTCCTTTCGGATTTCGGCTTCATCCAGCATGTTTTTCCCTCCTTATGCTCTGTCAATCTGCTCCATGCAGCGGCGGATAGCCTCGCGCGTCTTATCATCGTCCGCGTCGCGCATCATGTCTTCCAGCGTCGAGCGCATATGCTCCCGAGCATCGGTCCGGCTGTATCGCCCCATAGAATCGCGACGCCTGCCACGGTAGGAGCTTCCGCGCCCATACGTGCCGCGCATGTCCGCCTCCCACTCTCCGTCACGCGAATACCCGCCATCCTCGAGCATTTCGATTTTATAAGTGTTCTTGATGGAACTGGTAAGCTTCTGGATGGCATCCAGATCGCCAGCGGACATTTCGCGCTTGTCGGCGATTTCGTCCAGCTCTTTGCAGAGCATTTCCCGAAGGTTTCTCAAATCGTACATATTCCTTCCTCCCTTCACGATACGCGCTCGACGATCATATTGCTATTTGCGAAACTGATCGCCTGTGCGCTGGTGTTCTTTGCTGCTACAGTCAGGCAGCAGCCGCGCGGAACTTCCACGAATGCAGAAACGTAGATGTTGAAATAGTTCTCAACAGCCGCAGGGGTTACGGTCGCTGTGGCGCTGTTCAAAGCCTCCCCGTTAATGGCGAGCGCAGCGGTGATAGCTCCGACTGTTCCGCCTGTAGGAATGGCGATATTCGCGCCAAAGGATACACGGAACTTCGCCTTGCACTGCTGCGTCAGACCACGCAGCGTAACAAGTCCGCTTCCGTCACGGTGGACGATACACGGTTTGCCACAAGCCGACGTGGAAATTAGAGGGACGTTCTGCCCAGCGGCAACAGTTTGAATTCCGGATGATGTAAATTCAGCCATAAAATCATTCCTTTCTGCCTCGAATTAGAGGCAATTAAAATAGCGGCGGGACGATTGCCCCGCCGCGTTGATCGAGTATCGGCAAGGAACCGATCATTTTCGTGACCTCACGAAAAAGCTCTACGTTATGGAGTTAAGCGCAGTTGCCGCAGCCGTAGTTATAGCCGCTATTGCAGCCTGCAAACTGGTACGGAGCCGGCACCGCGAACGACGGGACCGGACGCGGGTTATAATACGCCAACTGCCCGCTCACATAGGACTTTAGCGTATCGTTCTGCGCAGCCTGAGAAGCCGCCAGCTGCGCCGCAAAGAGCTGCTGGTTCTGCTCGGCAATCTTCGCGTCCTTTGCAGCCAGTTCCTGCGCCGTCAATCTCTGGTCAATGCTGCGGAAGCCGCAGTTCATCGCGTCGATGATGTCGCGAGTGCTGTTCTGCATTTGGTTGCGAGTGTCGCAGGCCTGCGTCGCGAGGTTATAATTGATACCCTGAATCGCCTCTCTGGTCTCGCAGCAGCAGTTTGCAGCCTGCATCGCCATGTTGTTCAGCTGCTGCATAAGCGCGGCCTGCTGATTGCAGCGGGAAAGCTCCGCCTGAGAGAAGCCGGAAGTCACAGCCTGCGTTACACCGGCAAAGCCGTTAAGCATCCCCGTGTTCATCGCATAGAAGCCGTCGCAGATACCATTGTTCACGACGTCAATCTTTCTTTCGATGTTCGAGAAGTCAGAGGCCAGAACATAGCCGTCAACAACGCCGGAACCGTTGCCATTACCATTGCCGCCCCAGCCATTCCGGCCCCAGCCGAAGAGGAAGAGCACAATAATCCAGATCCAGTTATCCCCCCACATTCCCATACCGCCGCTATAGTTTCCGGCGGGCTGAACGGGCATGGTCGGCTGGATACCGCCATCGGAAAGACTCATACTTTTTTCTCCTTTCGTAGATTTGAATTTATCTCAATCGTGGCCACGAATTGAAACCAATCATTACATCAGGTTTCTAACCTGATACGCCATAGATTGCAGCTGGTTTAGCTGCTGCTGACTCATTGCCCCGCTCTGCAGAAGTTTTTGAACCTCCGCTTTCGGGTCTCCCTGAAACGTCTGTGCGAATTGCTGCAGCTGCTGCACCATGCCTTGAAACTGTCCGGCCAGCCCCTGCATTCGCCCGCCGCCGAGTGCATTAAACAGTGGATTCATTTTCTGCCTCCTTCACCTTTCTAACGGGCTTGACGCTCAGAGCCGCCACCTTTGCCGCCAGTTCGTCAAAGTCCTTGCGGGTCACGTATTCCACTGTAGGCACTGTTTGCGGCGCTGTGGGGCTCACGGGGGCTGTAGAGCGCTCCACGAGGTCATACGTTGTCATTGCTGGTTTACCGCTTGCGTCGGCTTTCTTCACGTACACAACCGGCGCATTCATGTCCCAGAGCGTGACGGCGTTATTCGGCGCGACGATAAATTCGTTTGCCGCCTTTTCGTTCGGAACCCAGATGATAGACTGTCCACCGCTCGGTTGCTGTGGCTGAGGTTGTGGAGTCGGATACTGCATCGACGGCGCAGGCTGATACTGTGGACGTATCATTGGTTCCTGCATCATGGGCGGTTGATTGTAAATCGGCTGCTGATACACATAAGGCTGTTGTCCGAACATCATTTATCCTCCTTTTCCCAGTAGAACAGTGGGATTTCGTTCCCGGAATCCCAGCTATCGAAATACTTTCCGTCCTCTACGCACACGACGTGGCTTGATAGAGCTAGTACATACACACCGCGCGGATGGTCTCTTGCGAATTCCTCGACCGTATAGCAGTCCGGGCATGTATTCGGCACAACGTTCCGGGTAAATCCATGCTGCCGGAGGTACGCGCCCCAGACACTGTTTGCCGACGGCATGTCGCCCATCTTCAACCCTTGTAGGCAAAGCCCAACATATGTTTCATCCCAGCTCTTTCCCGTTGCCTTCGCAATCGCCCGGACGGTACAGTCTCCGACCTGCTTGCCTTCCGGATTCGGATTGAAATAAGAAAAGCCCATACCGAACACTCCTTTGATGTGTCCAGTATGGGCTTTTTCGTATTTTCGTGTGCCTCAGTTGTGCCTCAATTTTGCTTATCTCGTCATCTCTTTAAAATATGCTATGCTCCAAACGCCTTGCTGCTCGAGTGTGAGGCATTTGTCAAAGTTGGCCGTAAACGTATCGATGTCGATTTTGCCGTACTGCTCGGCGATTGCGCGGTCGATATCGTCCGTTGCCTTGCCCATCGCGTGGAGCTTGCGGACCATAATGGTCGCCCACTTGATGGGGAATCTCTGCGCGTTGTCGATGTCGCTCTGGCTCCTTGTATTTGTGGCCTTGCGGCAGATCGCAAAGATCACGGCGAGCGCCTGAATCTGCTCGGTTGTCATAGTCGTCACCTCCCTGTTTATATACTCACCAATCCAGCCCCGCAGGAGCTCATTGGGTGTTGTCCCGTCCTCTTTTGCTGCCGCCTTAAATTCTTCAGCAAGCTCACGCCGCACTCTAGCGGCGACGTTTGTCATGTTTTCGGCCTGCCACTTTGCAGTGGCGCGGCGCTGCGAATCGCTCTGCATAGTTCCACCTCCAATCAGCAAGGCATGGGGTCGTCGAGGTCCGCCGCGCGGCGCAAGGCTGCTTTTACAGCATCAAGGTCGAAACTCTCAACGGGCTCCGAATTCGCAACCATCATCTCTGCCATGATATCGCCGGTTTCAGCCATGTAAACATGCGCGTTCACGGCATTCGCGAAGCGGGTCAGCAGATCGGCTCCGTCTTTATACGGTGCCATTTTCTTTTCGCGGTCTGCTCTGATCGCCGCAAATTCATTTTCCGTGATAAACCCTTCGCACATAAACTTGTGCGCCGTTTCCACCTCCGCATAAATCCTGCTTTCGAAAGTACTGAGTTTACTCGAGGCGTAATAAATTTTCTTCGTATCGATTTTCTTGGTTTCCATTTTTATTCCCTTCCGGCTTTCGCCTTGCTTTATCTTATGGCCTTATTATATAGTATTAAACACTATATGTCAAGTACTTTTTTGCAAAAATACAAAAAATAAGCGCCGATTTCCCGGCGCTTATCTCAGTTATACAGTTTGTTGGATGTCCGCTGCATCTCCCGCACGATACCAGGCAGGCGGCGCTGCACCGTGGCACGGCCAAGATACAGCTCTGTGGCAACGTCTACCTGTGGTAACTTATCCACAAAATACAGTTGCGCGATTCTCGCGTTCTCCCTGCCGAGATTTGCCTGATAGATGACGGTTTCCATGTCTTTCCTCGTCAAACAGCTAAGCTCCGGCGGGAGTTTTGCCCGCGCCTGCGGTGCCATAATAACACCACCTTACTTCATCGCAGCTGCGAGTTTTTTGAGAAGATCGTCGCCGTATTTATACGCGGCGAGGTAATCGATCGTGCTGTCTGTAAGACCAGCCTTCTGCTTGATGGTCTTCTTTGCTTCCTCGACGGCCTCGTCGACCTTCACGGTGTCGTACTCGACCCAAGGGAGCTTTCCGTGCTTCCGCCAATTGCGGGCGTGGTAGCCTGCTTTCGTGCCGATGTTCTGGACGGCGGTGATCTGTGCGCCGTTGTCCCAGATCGGGGTGCATTCGACCGCCAGACCGTCACCGATGTACATGCCCCAGTGGCCGGGCATCCAGAGACCTTCGCCGGGAATGAGCTTGTCCCAGCCGATGCCGGACACGGCGTAGCACTTGGCGATCATGCCGTCGGCGGAGACATCCGGCACGCTGTTCGAGGCGTACCTTGCACCGCCGTAGTAAGCGTTTTTGTTGCCGTTCCAGCCCCAGAGAATGCCCTTCGTGAGGTTCACGCAGTCAAAGCCATAGACAACTTTTCCGATGAGGCTGCGCAGATATGTGACTCTGCCGCTGGTGTACCAGTCCGGGTACTGGGCGGATTTCTCGTCAATGATCGTTTCGCTCACGGGAGAGCCGAAGCAGCCCCACATGTAGACGGTCTTGTAGTTCTTCGCAACGTCAATGTGCCTGCGCACAAGCTCAGATGCTTTCATCATTTCTGTTCGCCCTCCTGCGGCGTACCCGCGTTGTCAATCGCGTCCTGCGCTTTCTGACTCTGGGTCCCGAAATAGAAGGTAATTACTGTCAGGAAGATCGTCAGGAAGTCCTTGCCGGTGATGTCTCCCCGCAGGGCGAGGACGGCAAAGACGATGGTCAACGAGAGTGTGACCAGGCTCTTGACACTGAGCAGGTTGCCCAGCCGCTTTTTGATGTTTTCCATATGTACCCCTTTCATTCTACCGGTTCATTTGGTTTCGCGAATACTCTCTTGCACAGCAGGAGCAGCAGCTCCCCGCCGAACGCCGCCGCCGCGAAGATCAGCACGTCGGAGAGGTCGGACGGGCGGTCGAGGATGACAGCGACCGTCTTGACGACCACTGCCCACGCGAGCGTAAGCGTCAGGGCGTAAATGCAGTAGTAGACCAGCTCTCGCGCCATGCGCCCCTTCGTCTTCCGCTGCGGCTTTTTCTGCCCGTCCGCCATACTAGCCTCCAAGCCCCGCCAGAGCCAGCGCGTAGCCGACTAAGCCCGAAACAATCGCCGTGACCACGGCTTTGATCAAGCCCTCCCAGCGGCTCGCTGGGACGCTCTGGAGGCGTTTGACGGCAGTGTCCATGCTGTCGACCTTGCTGCTCATGGTCTTCATCTGCTCTGCCATGACCGCGACGGACGTTGATAAGTCCAGCAAAGCTTTGTTGTCGGATTCCAAATCTCCGATGCGCCGTTCGTTTCCCTTCGCAAGCTTTTCAACGGCAGTGATTCTGTGCTCCATTTCTAACTCATTCATGCGTCGTCTCCTCTCCGCCCGGGAACCTTGCCCGGACATCCGCCTTTGCCCTTCCGATCAGAATCTGCAAGTCCATGTTTTTCTCCCTTCTGTGTTATCAGATCGGCACGAAGGCGCTGTCCGTCCACTTTGCCGTCGCACCTGCTTCGCCCATCCAGACCTTTGTTTCGCCGCCATGCGTGTAGTAGGCGTTCCGGATGAGCGCCATGCCGACCTCCCACACGATGGGATTGTCCGCCGTACCGAACTTCTCCGCCTGCTCGACGTACTCCTGCCGGACGAGAATGTCGTTGACGTAGATGTTGCGCCAGTCATAGCCCAGCTTGTCCGACTGCGTCACAGCCTCCGTGATTCCGCCCGCAGCCTGCACGAGCTTGCCGTCCTTGATGGCGGTTTTGAGCTTTTCTAATTTATCCTGCGTCATAGACTGCCTCCAGTTCTGCCAGCGCTGCTTCCGCCTCAGTCAGCGGGACGGCTGCGCCCATTTCCTCATAGCTGCCCTCCGGCTCCGTGCTTTTCAGCAGCTTGCCAGCCAGCCGGAACACCATGTCAGAAAGTGCCTGATATTCCTTCCCGTCCTCGTCGGTCAGCGGCGCAGCCATCTTCGCGCAGAAGCCGTCCGCTTCACTCTTTTCACATAGGATATAAAACCCGTCCGGATGATAGCGGATGGGAACAACGCTGTCCGCGTATCCAGCAAAAGTGCTTTTGCTTGTAATTCTGTACATATTCGTTCTTGCTCCTTTCTGGATTAAAAGCAGAAGCCGAAGGCCACGCCACTCGAGTTGCTGGCGTTGTTGTTGCTGGCGTTGCCGTTGCTGCTGACACGACAGAAGTAGGTAGAGGAGTTCGCAGAAGGAGAACGCTCCAACCAGTGGGCTGCAGAGCCGTTCCACTTCTTGGCCTTGCTGTTGCCTGCCTTGTAGTAGTCATACTGCGTGCCTTCGCCTGCCTTCGAGTAGGTGGTCGAGCCGAAGATTTCGACCTCGCTGAGCAAAAACAGCTTGTCCGCCGTGGTGTTGATGGTGGCGCTCTGGCTGCCCGCCGAGGTCAGCTTATTCACCTCCCGGATGCCGTTCTGTATCTCCGTCGGCATCAGGGCAAGGATGGCGGGCAGGTGCGTGCTTCGCATGGCGCAGCTCGTCCATCCGCCGCTGTTGGTGTTCGAGCTGTTCATGGCTTTCGTGTCCGCGTAGCAGTCGTGCAGCTGGAAGGTCAGCGGTGCCTTCCCGCCTGCGGTGTAGGTGTCGTGGTTCTTGCCGATGATGTCCACCTGATAGCTCGCGCCGTTGATGGTCATCGTCTTGCTGTTGCCCACCACCCATGTGCTCGGCACGCTGCCCGAATGACACGCTGCAATGATGGAAGCCCAGTCGTTGTCCGCGAAGTTGTCCTTCAAGAAGCTCAGCGCCACCGCGTAGGAGGTCGTGCCGGAAACGACATTGACGGAGCCGCTCGTCGTCTGCCCGTTCTTTGTTGCCGTGACCGTGTACGCTCCCGTCTCCGTGACAGTGAAAACAACTGTCCCAGTGCTGGTCTTTGTCTGGACTGTTACGCCGCCCTTTTTCAACTCGACGGATGCGCCGGAATCGACTGTTACCGTGATCGTCGCGCTAAAGAACGTCAAGGACACGGCGTAGCTGTCTTTTACGGACACGCTCTGCGTGTTGGAAGTCTGTCCGTTTAGTGTTGCTGACACGCTCCACGTACCCGCTTCCGGTACGATAAGTGTGCAAACGCCAGTATTGTCAGACGTTCCGCTGATCGTTTTGGAGCCGTTCGTTGCTGTGACCGTCGCACCGGCAGATACCGTCACGATCAGTTGCAGCTGTGAGGCAATCATGGTGCCGGTGATAAGCTCGCCGCTCGCGTTGTGCGCCGTCTTCCCCTTGAGAAGCGTCTCCGGCGTGACGGTATCCTCCGTCAGGTCGAGCAGCGTATCGCCCGCATAGACGATTTTACTCCTGCCCATCGTTACTCACCTGCGCTTTTGCCGATCGTGACGGTCTTTCCTCCCGCGGCGTTGTCTGTCTCGTTGTAATAGATCGCGTTGACCGTGACCTCCGAGAGGTAGTCATAATTTGGGTCCGGCAGGACCTTTTGCGAGGTTGTCAGCGGATCTACCGTCTTTGTCTGGACGCTCACCGACTCGCCGCCATAGGTTCCCTCGACGCCGAGGATCGTCACGCCCTTTTTGATGTTGGCCGCGATGATCTTTGCCGCTTCATCCGGGTCGATGACGCACTTGCCGCTGCCGTCGTGATAGCCGAGCGGCACGATGTACTCGCCGTTTACCGTGGAGATCCTCGCGGCGACCGCGCCATTGTCCGGCATAGAGCCTGTGATCAGGCTTCCGCGCGCGCCCGCCGTTTTGCCGAGCAGGATCTCCGACGCTTTGACGGTTGCACCCGACGTGTCCAGGTCAAACGTGCAGGTGCCTGTGTGCAGCTCGCCGTCCGGGCCGTGGTACTTAAACCCCAGCAGGACCTTGCCCGGCTCGATGGTGTCGGCAGTCAGGTCAAGCAGGACCTCGCCGCCATAAATAATTTTACTCCTACCCATGTCATACCTCCGATGCAATATAGACCGTTACGCCGGTCTGGTTTGATGTCTCGTAATATGGAATCTTTTTGACGTTTACGTCGCGGGAGAGCAGCCGGTCCTTTGTCGGCAGGATGACTGCGCTTTTTGCCTGCGGCGTTACGTCGTATACGCCCTCATAGGGCTTGCTATCTCCCGTGTAAACCACCTTCGCCGGGGCGATCTTCATTTTGATCTCCGGCTGGGAAAGCGTCATTTTAATCATATCCCGCCTCCTTCAAGAACCGCTTTGCGTCCGTCTGCACGATTTCAGCCGCCATCGGGTTTCCGTCGCCATCCGTTAAGGCAAGCTGTAGCCTTACTGTGCTTGCTTGCAACCGCATTGCGTCTGCATACGGGATTTTTACAAGCAGGTGCGTTTCGTCGACTACTGTAGGTTCGTACTGGAAGAAGGAACACCCCTGTCTCACATAGAACTCAATCTTCGTCGCTTTCGTCAGGTCAGTTCCCTCAACTTCCACCGATAAAGCGTTCGCGATTTTCTGAAACACTTAATCACCCCCCGCTCTGCTGTGATTCAAATACATCCAGTTCGTTCTTTGCTTTGATGAACGTCGTCGTGTCGTCCGAAAGCGAGATGGTAGGCAAGAGGCGCGTATCAGTCGAATAGTCGTGATATGCGATAGACCCACCCATAATGGCATATGCAGTATCGCCGACGAACAAAAGGTGTTGTGGAATCGCCCCGCTCGGAAGCATCGCTTCGTTCACAACCGCAGTTGGGTCGGCTGTTGTCCATGTGTGCCACTTATTGGCAAATACCAAGAGCGTGTTGCTCGCTGCGATTGCACATGATTCTCCATTGTTTTCATACCCACTGTTATTTCCGACAATCTGGTATTCCCAGTTTGTAAGGTCGACGGATGATGCAAGCACCACGATACCGTTATTGCTATATGTTGAGGCTCCATCAATAAGCGTGTAATACTTCCCATTCATGAAGCAAACCGCTGACATTGCGTTTGCTCCATTTGCAATTTTTGTAATTTGCTGTTCTTTCAGCGTAAAGGAAAAACCGCTTGCATCACTGCTTACTGCCACTGAAAGTGTTGTAGATGTCCCGGACGAATTATAACTTCCAACTCCGCACAACACCCAATTTCCATTTACATGCGCGAAAGATGCATTGGTGAAGTAGTACTCAGGGAATTGATTAATTCTTGTGCCTTGCCAAGAACTAATGGTCTCCGGCGTTTCCGTATGATAAATTGTCGTTCCGAAAGATCCGGGAATCGCCCACGCAAAAACTCCATCATACGCATCCAGCCCGTAGATAGTCATATAATTCCAGCTGTCGCTTTCATGGTCTTCCAAATTGCTCCACACGCTACTACCAGCCTCGCAATACAGCCTGCCAAGCTTTGTTCCCCCATACGGGCCTGACGGGAAAATTATTAAGCATCTGCTATCTGTACATGCGATATGCAGTCTTGGTGACGATGCGTTTGCAATTTGTGTTGTTACGGTATACTCTTCCGTCCACGTTCCAGTTAATTCCGTCGCGCTCAGAATTGATATTACAGAGTTATAAGTATTTGACCCTGCTGACGTCAGTGTTTTTCGAACCGCAACTATCCAGCGCCCATCAAAATATACAGCCTTGCTTACCGAATGTATATGCCCTGATACCGGGAACGACACTCCATCCCACACAACACCTTCGTCTGAAATTCCGCGCAGCAGTTGACACAGCTGCGGATACTCCGTAAATGTCACCTGCGACCCGTCGCACTTCAACCACGCATCTCCAAGACTCTGCGCCGGGCTCGTCCGGATGGTGCCGATGGGTACGATGCGGTCGACCATGTGCCGGAATGCGTCGTCGACAAGCGGGTTCGCATACGGCAATCTGAGAAAGCGTCCCGTGGAATCTTGGAGCATTGTGCGCGTATTAAATGGCGTGCCGGTATCGTCCGGGTCGTCTGCACGCGTCATGTCGTAAGTATCTGTCTGTCCGGCAACGGGCTCGAGCTTTACCCGCCCCGGAAATTTTGGAGTTCGGTCTTTCATGTTATCCCCCCATGTCTCCTGCGTATAGTTCCTCGTCCGCGTAAACCCAGCCGACCTCCCGGCTCTCCAACACATCGTCCACAGCGATAATCGTCTTTTCAATGTTATTCGCGCCTTCCCAGTCTAGGTCGTTGATCTTTGCCGGAGGGCGCGGGGCGGGATTGACAACTGCGTCGTATACGGCGTTCGCGGATTCGATATAAGCGTCCATAATGTCTTTGTCGAGCACTTCGTCAGAACCATAATCTTCCCGCACTTCTGCCGGAACGTCGATACAGTGCGTTCTCAGCCGGTCACGGATGGTGATAAGCGCCGTGCCGACGCGGTTCAGGTCAGACGCTTTGTAAGAGCCTTTTAAGCCAGCTTCAAAGTCTGCCTTTTCCTGCTCCGTGAAGTCGCTCCACAGCTTCTTGTAAAGCTTCTCGGCATAGGAAGCGTCAGCCTGCGTCCGGTCTGCAATCAAGGTTTTCATAATTCTCATGCAGAAGCCCCCGTTCCGACGATGTCGCACTCAGACGCCGCGATGCCGCTCAGCTTTATGGTCATGCTCGTTATCGTCCCGGTAATGTGGTCATCCCACGGAGTCGTAGTGTCTACATAGTCACCGGGAAGCTCCTTGTCCATGACGATCTGAACGCTGTGCGTCTGCCGCCGCATATAATAGTCAAAGACGTGCTGCGTCACCGCTGCAACGTTCGAGGTATTTACCAGTGTCGCGTCCTTGACCTCTATGACGTTCGGCTTGGTCGAGGCCGTGACGTTCGGATTTGTCTTGGTCGTTACCGCTTCCGTGTGGTAGTAGGTCTTGCCGTCCACTTTGACGGTATCGCTTCCGCTTCCGGACGTGCTGTACGTGTGCGCGGTAACTCTTACCTCGGTCACGATGGCAGACTGGCTGACCTCTCCGCCGACGTATAGCCGGTTCATAGGAATCTCCGTCGGTGTTTCCTCAGACAGTCTCCATACCTTCACGTTTCCTGTTCCGCTGGTGTCCACCACAGCTCGAAGTGCAAACGCCACCTGTTGCAAAGCTTCCCTTCGCGTGCAATCAGGAATGTATCCTGTTAGTTTCTCGGTCTGTAGTTCCTCCGAAAGCTCCAAGACGAAATACCCGCCGAGGATACTTTCTAAAGCCGTTTTCGCGTTGGCATTGGAATAGACCACAGCCGGGAATGGGTCTTCGTCCAGAATTCCCAAAGCGTCGATGCAGGAAACGGTGTATACGTTTTTGCTTACGCGGGTAGATTCATCGATGTAAAACGTGCCGATTTTCGTCTTTCCGTTGTACGCATAAACGGGCTGCTTCTCTTGGAAAATAAAATCAATATCTTCCATGCTGTCCAGCGTGAAATCCAGCGTGTTAATCGCCAGCTCGTCGGATATGATGTTCAGTTCTTCGGTTGCCTCAACACTCCGAAGCTCCTGCCGCTCGAACTCTCGAACAATGCCGAAAAGGATAAGAGATATCTTGATCGGTCGGTTTGGCAGATTCGTTTTGTTGAACTGAATCTTGATTTTGTTATACAGTTCCACGGTTTTCTTGCAGAAGTAATTTCCGCTGTCCGGGAAGAACTGCTGTGTGGCCAGCTGCGTTGTTCCGTTGTACCACGTGATATTCAGGTCGCTGCAATAGTCCCCGGTTTCCCCGTCAAATTTGAAGTAGATTCCGAGGGATGTAAACTGCCCGTCAAGGGATATCTCAATGGTAGGCGGTGTTTGGAACGTACAGTCTGCGCCGCTCCGAGGTGTCGACCAAAAGCCAACTGGCTCAGATTTTGGCTTTAGCTTTCTAGTCCCGTTCAGCACCCATTGATTCTGCTCCGTCGTTGCCACTGGCCCATCGAATGCCCCGAAGGGCAGCAGCGAGGTTTTTGAAATACCCATAGCCTCGCTTGCTGTCACACTCGCAGCCGCCGCAGAACCGACCGCAACGTCTTCATACACAACTTTTACACTCATAGCGGCGTCCTCTTCGGCTTCATCGCAACAAAATTAAATGTAAGGTTTCCCCATTCGTTCTTCTGCCCGTAAGCCGTCAAAAGTTCATCATCTCCGTTTGCCACATACGCATCGAAGGTCAATGTTCCTTGTGCATACGGAACGGTGAGGGAATGGCTGTCGACCGGAGCAGAGATTGCTTCATAGAACCTGTCGTATTCCGCCGGGTCAGTCCCAACCGGGTCGAGCTCTACGCTGTAGTTGTAAAACGTTCCGATGATGTCGCGCACCATCGCGCCGGTCATCACGCGCCCCGCATTATCGCCGTCCAAAACTGCGAAAGAGCGTTTCAGACTGGTTACATGCAGATTCGGATACGCCGTGCCGTCGAGGGTCAAAACACTCGTCATGCTTTCACCCCCGCCAGCCTTACGCCTACACGCTGCGTCTCTTCGTTGTTCGCCTTATAGACAGCCCGTGCAAACTCTCTGCCGTTGAGCTGCAAGATGATTGTCTGCGACCGTCCGCCGGATTCGTTCATCGCCTGTTTGAATGCCTGCACCATTGTCTCAAGCGGCGTTTCGATGTTCGTTCCGCTCTTCTGGTCGCCCAGCACCGCCATAAACTCCCGGTTCGGCGGGATGACCGCGCCTTCTGCCAGTCTCGGGAGTGCTACTTTACTCACCGGTGGGATATTAAAGCCAAACGATTTGCCACCGATAACCGGCACCCAATCCGGAATATCAATGTGAATTTTATTCAAGCAGGAAATGAGGAAGTTAATTCCATCAATGATTCCGTTAATTGCCGCTTCGAACACGCCGATAAAACCGTTTAAGGCATTCTTTGCAAGGTTTGCCCACCATTCCGCCGTAAACACGGGCGCAATGTTTTTATCCCAGAAGCTTTTTACCGCTGCCCAACAGGATTTGATTTTGTCTATAATGAAATTCCAATTTGGGGCAATCGCCGCTGCAAGACTTGCACCGCCTGCCGCCAGCAACCCAAGACCAAGAGGAATTCCGGCACCTGTAAACAGGAGAACCGCGCCAAGCACAAGCAAAGATACGCCAAGTAAAGCAGTTATTACGCCGAGCGGACCGCGCAGTTTGCTTTGAATCGTGTCCCAGTTTGCCGTGATTGCTGCCCTCAATCCAACTGCCCCCGCTGCCATTAGAGCAATACCGAGTGGAATATTTGCGCCGGAAAACGCTAACACAGCGCCCAATGCAAGCAATGCCGCGCTTACAAGCGCTGTTACAACTCCTATTGGTCCTTGCAATGCCTGTTTAATGCTGCCCCAGTTAATTGCTACAACAGCTGCAAGTCCAACAGCACCCGCCGCCATTAGTGCGATGCCAAGCGGTAAATTTGCACCGGAAAACGTGAGAATCGCGCCAATGACGAGCAGCGCCGCACTCACAACTGCCATGATTTCGTAAACATTTTCCTGAACAAACTTTTTAACAGCGCCCCAGTTGATCGCAGCGGCTGCGGCAAGCCCAGCTACGCCCGCTATCATAAGCCCTATGCCAAGAGGCACATTTGCCCCGGTAAACGTCAAAATTGCGCCAATTACCAGCAGTGCACCGCTTACGATTAGCGTCAGTTCCGTGATAACCGCCTTTAGTTCTGCGACTGGTCCTTCCCAATTAGCGGCTGCTACAGCTGCAAGCCCAATAGCGCCCGCGATAATCAGTCCTAAACCGAGAGGAACGTTTGCACCGCTGAATAGCAAAATGGCGCCAAGTGCCAAAAGCGCCGCGCTCACAATGGCTGTGATTTTACCGATCTGCCCTTGCAGCAGTTCAGCGATTCCGCCCCAATTTTCCGTCACAGCATCGTAGATTGCCAACGCTCCAATTGCCATCAACGCAAGCCCGAGCGGAATGTTCGCGCCGGAGAATGTCAAGATTGCACCAAGCGCCAAAAGCCCTGCACCAAGAAACAGTTCCGTAATCGCGGTGATCTGGTCTTTGATTTTAGATGCGAAATTCGGTGCAATCTCACCAGACGCGCCAGCACCTCCGATGCCGCCCGCGCTTTCGTCCGAATTGCTCGACAGCTGATTGATTTCGTCAAAGCTTGCCATCGACTTCCCAGCTTTTTTCGCCGCGCTCCCGACGCCTTCTAACGCCTCTTGCTCGTCATATAGAGACTTTGCAGCCGCTGCCGACTTTTCGTAAGTCGTTCCAAAAATCTTAGACACGATCCTAGCCAGCAATGTTATAATGCGAGTCAGTACGTTAGCGAGCGTTATAAACGCCGGAATTACGACTTGAAGAATCGGTTGCGCCAGCGTCAGCAACGCGCCTTTCAGTCTTGCGACCGCAGCCCGTGCCTCCTCATTTTTCATGATTGTTTTCCCGAGCCAAGTCCGTAAACTTTGCAGTGCCCGAGTAATCAGGCTGAAAACAAGAACGCGCTTAAAAAGCCCGGAAACACGCTTACTGAACGCGTTCATGCTGTCGGAAACCTTCTTCGCGGCGGTCTCCATTCGCTCTGTCGCGCCGCTTGCGTTTGTGATTTGCTCCGTGAGTTCTCCGGCTTTTTGCTTCGCAGCGTCCAAAGCAGAAGTCTGCGCGATCACTTTGTCCGTGATTTTTGCATATTTCCCGTCCAAACTCTCAACGATCTTGTCTTGATCTTTTAAGATTGATTCCTGCTCTTTGATTTGCGCCGCGACTTCCGTCTGCCGTCCGTATGCTGTGATATAAGCCTCCGGAGACGCAGACACCTCACCGGACGTGATCTGCCGAAGCCGCGCGGATTCAGCCCGCAACGATTTCAGCGCATTTTCTGCCTGTTTTGCAGATTCTTTCGCTGCGTCAAGCTGAGATTTCAAGCCACTCTGCTCTCCGGTGCTTTTTTTCAGCTCGGCTTCCATTTTGTCGATTTTCGCCGTCAGTTTATCAAGATCCTTCTGCGCGTTTTTTGCGTCGACCTCCGCTTGAACAACGATTCTTCCATCTGCCATTTTCTCACCACCTTATTTTGAAATGCCCCATGCGGCTAGAACGTCCTTTTCGGACTCTGTATACGTCGTTTTCAGATCGATAATATCCCTGTTTTTCCGGTAGAATTCCCTGTCCTGTTTATCCAGAGACTTCCCGTGCGCTTTTTTATCGCGTATGCGGACGACTTGAGCAAAGAGACAGTCACCGATCTCCTGATAGAAGCTCAGAAACGAGTACCAGTGTAGATATTCCAGCGCCCGCACCTCACACCCGGCAATCCGGTTGATCGGAGCAATAATGATGTCAAAATCCTGTTCCCACGACATCAATGCAGGTTCGTGTTTCTTCTCTTTCCGATCTTGCCCCCGGTCAATAAACCGGAAGCATTGATTTAGGGCCTCCTGATAGTCTCCTGGAGGCATTTCGTCGAAACCGGGATAAAAAATCTCTAGTGCCGCCTCGGTCTTGAGATGGTCATCCAACTCGTTATCGGTAAGAGCGGTGAGGATATCCAACACCGCTCTATAGTCCGACCGAATTCCGTATTCTGTTCCGTTTACATCAACCGAGGTCGGCAGCGACCAGATTACTTTTTCCATCGCTCCGTATACTTCTTGATTCTCGGGTCAGTAAGTTTCTTCTGGCGGGAGAACGTCGTATCGATCTGATCAATGACGGCAAGCATCAGATTGCACCAGACAGGAAGACCGTCGGCCATTGCATAGACGTTCATCGTGCCAAACAGGGGCGCGCAGATCGGCTTCCCGAAGAGTCCATCCAGCATGTCGCGCATTTCTTGGTCTCTACGGCGCGCAATCTCAAAAATTTCCTTTTTATCTGCGCAGCGCTCAACTTCTGCCTTGTACGCGTCCTGCTTTTTGTCCAGTTCTTCAAACGTGTTGTAGATTTTCTCTACAACTTCGCTGTCCGTAGGGTTGAATTCAATCGTCACAGCGTCGTTGATGTTAAACGCCACTACGCCGGTGTCAAATCTGATTTCTGCCATCTATCGTCCCTCCTTATGCCGCGTCCGGCGTAAACGTGATTTCTCCGTTGGAACCAACCGCCGCAGTTCCGGTGATTCTCTCTCCGCCCGGCGTTACAGTAAGCGGCATACCTACGAAGCCGCCACCTTCGCCGCCAAGACCTGTCGCCTCGATTGCAGCGCCCTTGTATCTCTCTGCAAAAACAGCCGTTTTCTTCGTGCCTGCGTAATGATGCACGATAAGAATGTCCTGATTTGCAAGAGCCGCCGCATTCTGTTCCTTAACGGCAAGATTCCAAATATGCGTAAGCGCAACATCTCCAGCATCGAGTTCGCACGGTTCAAAGTCCTGCGTAATGATGGGCTTTTTCATCGTGGTTCTGGTCGTGCCGAGGATGTCCTTGTTGGAATCCTTCTGCCAGTCGTATTCCATGCTGGAATCCGTTACGCGCGTCCCAAGCGGCGACCATACGGCGGCGGGATCAGTACCCGTATTCACACAAAGAATCAAAAGTTCTCTGTCTACAGGCTGCCCAGCAACGGTGTTAAAGGTCATATTTTCTGCCATAGTTAAATCACCTCATATTTCATCTTCATTAAGATTTGATGGTCTTCCGAACCGTCCTTGTATGGGTAAAGTAACGCCGCGCGGCTGGATACATCCATGCGCCGGACGCGGATTCCATCGCCCAAAGACGGATAATTCTGCATCGCCCAGTCTCCGAATCGATTCAGCACTGCGTCCGCTTTCAGGCGCTTGTCGTTGCTGCTGCCTGGGAAGATACGGGCGATAATTTTGAACTGGTATTCTGCTTCATGCCCGCCCAAGATGTATTTCTGTGTGATGTATGTGCCTGGAATCACGGACAGAGCCACGCTTGCGGAATCAGCGGCGAGAAACTCATAATTGATGGTTGCAGCCGGGAGATCGTCATCCGAAAACGAGTTTACCCAGACCATCATTTTTCTGGATATGTCCTGTTCTTCCTCTGAAGAAACAAGCTTTTTTTCTTTTTCAGAGCCCATTTTTCACCGCCTTATCTGCAACTCGAATCCATTTGTCAAGGTTCTCAGCCTTTGAAGCCTCGAACCAGTGTGATTGTGCCTGCGCGTGTCCGGAGGTCGTAAACACAAGATTTTTGTCTGTCAGAACCTTCGTCCCGCCCTTCGGTGCGTATGTGCTGCCCGTCTCCGGGTCTACCATCACTTTCCCGTAATACAGGAATCTTGCATACGGTCCAGGATAGATGATCGCATTACCGTCCACCATTGTTCTCTGGTCAAGAGAGCCCGTCAGGAACGGCACATACGGGCTTGTGTCCTTTTCTACCTGTACAGCAACAATGTGTTCGGCTTTTGTACAAGCACGTGCTATAGCCTCCTGAAGCTCTTCAAAGCCATCGGTTTTCACACTGAATTTCAGCATTACGTGCCTCCGACCTGCCAGTGCTGCATAGAAGGACTGCCGAAGTCCTTCATGTCCACCTTTGTCACTTTGTACACATCGTCGTAAAGCATCTCAATCTGTTCTTCCGTCTTGTCCGGTTCGACTACTTCACCTTTCACAAAGAAGGTAGTGCCGCCGTTTCCATCCGTGGAGAGCGTCCAGATTTTGCTTTTATCAGTTGCACGCCAGAATTCTTGCGGCCCGACATAGCGCTTCACCGCGCCTGTCACGCCGTCTACGGCTGGCGAGGAAAACGGAATGTACAGATTCACCGCATCTGCGCCTTCAAGCCCGCTCGCGCGGACGTTGGCAGCTTTCGATGCTTGGAGCATTACGCCGCGAATCACTGTGATATAGCGTTTCTGCGTGTCCTTGAAATCCTGGTCTTGCTCCTGCGTGACGTTGTAGATGGTTACAGTGTGTGGGGCGTACATGCTAAACACCTGCCTCTGTAAAGAAGCCCGGTATGGGCTAGGTATTCACGTGCTACGCTTGCAAGGGCGTTCTTCGCCTCGGAAGCCGCTTTCAATGCAGCTACGGAAGAATCACCGCCGCTGCGAAGCGTCCGGGAATAGCCGCCTACAGTCTCGCTCTGCAATTCTCCTTCATCAGATGCAAGCCCGGCGGACACATTCTTTCTGGCAAGCTCCTGTGCCGTGTCGATCAGCATATACTGGTCGACTAAGGCACAGCAGCACATTTTTACAGCATCCAGCTCTGCAAAATCCTTTGCTCGGTTTTGCGTGTAGTAGTCAAGGAAGGAACTGGCGCGTGTCGCCAATCTGCAAAAGCTGTCAGCGTCTACCGTTCCCTTGTAGATATCGCAGTAGTACTCATAATCGGCGTATATCATTGCGCCAGCTCCTTTCAGTTACGAACCTACCGTCACAGTGGCCGTTCCGGTCTTCGTGCTGTCCTGCTTGGACTTTGCGGTAACGGTAATGCTCGTAGATGTCTCATTGGAAGCGACCGTCAGGATACCGTTTTCCGAAATGGAAGACTTCGCGCCGTTCTGGCTCCACTCGACATCGCTGCTCACAATACCTTCACCTGTGACGGAAGCGGAGAACGCCTTGCTCGCTCCCTTCTTCACGGTTGCAGTAGCAGGGGATACAGCCACCGTAGATACTGTGCCAGCCTTTCCATAAACAGAGAACGGGAACGGGTTGGCAATGTCAACGTTGTACGCGTTGACCGGGTTTGCGATTTCCCAACCGAGACGCATGACCGCACGGAGAGCGACCATATCGTTCTGCATGAGGTTGTAGGTGATAGCCTTCGTGCTCGGGTCCTGAATGACACCCTCGGTGAAAATCTTAAATGTCATGTCCTGGCGGATGGCGTACACCAGCTGCGTCCAGTCGCCGACGATCATCTGCGCCTGAGCCGGGTCGAATGCGCCGTTCATCGGGAAGTACATATCCATACCATCCAGGCCATAGCGCGTTGCACCCTGCATATCGGACTTGAAGATGGGCTGACCGGTCGTGTCCTTCAGCCCGCGCAGCTTGCCGCGCATCTGGATAGCGGACATAACGCCGTTCGGATTGAAGCCGTCAAGCTCGACCTTCGCGATTAGGCCGTTCTCGCCCATGATGTCGTCAAAGACGCTTGTGCCGACGGGTACGCCGTTACCGGCAGCGATGGCCGAAGGAACAACGCCAGTGCGCCAAGTGCTCGGCTTGTTCGTGCCGAACAAGATTGCCGCGTCAATGACCTTGCCGAAAGCCTCGGTCAGACGGGGCTTGACCTCGCCCCAAATGTCATAATCCGCATCATCGAGAGCAGCCTCGGGAATTGGGACGATAACCGCGATTTCCTCGGCATACAGCTTCTTCTTGTCCCACGCCATCTTTGTGGTCTTCTTGAAAGCCTCACCGGCTCCGGTATCGGTTGCTTCGCCGTTAACGAAGTACGCAGAGGGAAGCGCGTCGAGGACGTTGATGGTCTGCGTCTTGCTGGACATATTCGCCAGTCTGCGGCCCATACGAAGAACGGCAGATTCGGCGATAGCGCCCTGCATGATTTCGCGGGTTACGGGTTCCGGGATAAGGCCGGAAAGTGCGGAACGATCAATACTTGCCATGTTGTAATCTCCTTTTCGTTACTTGAGTGCGCCGCGGATCAGATTGTTCATCGCGGCATTGGTATCTGTTTTCTTTTCGCCGCCGCCAACGGCGGCAGACCAGTCGATTTTTACGCCGTCTTGGAACGCGGATGGATCGGCTCTGACTTGAGCCTTGTGCCATTCGTCAAACCCATCAAGCGCACCGTCTTTGATTTCAAGGTGTTTTGCTTTTAGGTCTGCCAAATATGCCTTTTCAGCAGCTTTAGAGCTGAACTTCACGCCCTTTTCAGCAAGCGTCTTGCGGATCACATCTGCGTAGTCATAATCGGCGATCTTGGACTTGTAGCCCTCGATCTCCTTTTTGAGCGCTTCCGTTTCCGCGCTGCCGTTCGCTGCAAACTGCTTGTTCTTCTCCGCTTCCGCGTCCAGCTTGCTCTGAACAGTCGAAAGTGCCTTTGTGATTCGCCTGTCGAACTCCGCCTTGTAAGTGGGGTCAGCCAGTATTTCATCAAAAGTCATAATTTCGTCTTTCATTTTTTGTAAATCCTTTCTATTCCCACAGCGTCATTCCCCGCTGCGTTTTTCATTTTCCGCGATATGCGATACGTTCCAGCCTTTCGTATCTGTCGTACTCGCTATCTGTCATATCTGACCAAATACGGTCGCCATATTTACGCTCCATTTCAGCTTTAAAAGAGCGGTATTCTTTTACCTGTGTCGCCGTACCTGCATAAGTCGATGAACTTGCGCTAGGGCTATCCGATGTTTTAGCTGAAGAAATTTTGGAGTCTTCAGATTTTACCTTTTCTGTAATTTTGAGAGCTCCATTTTCTACTTTCATCTTTGCAAGGACTCGCGCGTCCTTCATAATGAATTCCCCGGGGTCGTATCCGTCTTCGCCCTCATCAGCTCCGAGCAAATACATGACGCGTCCTTCGTATCCACCGTACTGCATCACCTGTGACGTCCGGTCAATACGAATCGTTGACACGCCATCAAGGTCTTCCGGCTCCGTGCCCGCATCGTCAAAATCACCGCCAAAATTTTGTGACGTGTGTTTCATTGTTTCACCGATATTTTCCGTATCTTCTTCCTGCACACGTAAACCGAAGTACATAAAATCTTGTTCGCTGCAGATTTCTTCTGTAAGCTTTTTTGCAGTTGAGAAATCCGATCTGTTAAAGAGTTTGGTTTTGTCCTCCCCAAACTTCCCGCTTTCGCGCATTGCATCTGTCAGGCTCTGTCCGTCTTTGATAAATACCCGCCGCCCGCTGATTGTGCGCCAAACTCCACCTTCGTCTGCCATGTTTGAACCTCCAAATTCAAAATAAAAAATAGCCAACTACCAAAAAATTCTTAGTAGTTGGCTCCATTCAGCCCTTCCCGGCGAACATTTACGCCGTGGGAATTTATTCAGTTTTCAGCCGTTTTCGCTGGATTGTCTGCGCGATAATTTTCCCGTCTTTGTCTCGCAGGAGTTCCACCCGGAAGCCGGACGCAAGCGCCCGCTCGATGGCTTGCTTTAGATTTTCGTCAATCATACAATACTTTCGTCCTTTCTCTCTGCTCCGGTAACCCTGCAGCCTCGCTGAACCTGCTATATTCTGCGTTCAGCCGCCGAAGCTTTGTGTTCGCGGCGGTCGCGTCCTCGGAAAGACCAGCTTCTTTGTATGCGTTTCTAAGCTTCTTCTGCGCGCGGATTTGACGCTCTATGCGGCGCTGCATCTGCGTCGCTTCATAGGCTGTGTAAGTCTTTCCGTCAAACGTGCAGCCAAGACCATCGTCGATATGCTTGAGCTGTTCGTCTGTGTAAGTTCGTTCCGAAACTCCCTGAACAAACGGGTATTTGTGATGCCTACAGTTTGCGCCTGTCAGACCGTCAACATATCCGTAACCGGTCGTTTCCACAAGGTCATCGTAAAGCCCCAGCGGGTCAGGTTCGCCGCTTTCGCTCTGGTAATAGACTTTCCCTTGCCACTCTTTGTGTGAAGACCACGGTGAAGGCCCGGGCTTGTCACGCGCCCCAGAGTGCGCAGACACTTCAAAGTATCGCGTCTCTAGGTATTCTGCGCTTTGGTTCGTGTACTGGTCGCAAATCTGATTCACGCCAGTCATAACGGCTCTCCGAACAGCAACGTCGATGTGGTCAACGTGTCCGCTTTCGTAATTCACAACCTTCAGACCGCCTGCAAGCTGTTGCACCGCAGACTTGATCGCCTGATTGTAGCTGATCGCCCCGCTCTGAATCTGCATGACAGCAGAATCTAACGCCCAATGATATGCACGCGCAGGCGGGAGCATCGTCCTGCCTTTGTCCACCAAGAATCCCATAGACTGTGTGATGTTATGAAATTCATCAAGCGTTTGCGCTCTGATTGCTTCGATTGTCGCAGTGTTCACCAGAATATCAGGCTGTGTCAGCCCTGCCATGTCGATAACCGATGTGTAATACTTCTGGTTTCTGGCAATAACGTCACTGAAAAGCTCCTTGAGCTTCTTCTCGCTAATTCCAGAGGTCTTTCGGATTGCTTTTTCAATCTCCTTCGTGTCGATACCATGCGAACGAAGCGCTCTGATTGCCTGAACAGTCACTTCGTTCAGTTGGTCTTTCAGCGCGAGCCTACTGCATATCTCATCGAGGAGCGTATCTTCCAATCCTCGGAACAGTTCTGCCAGATCCTCTGGGATCGCATCAAGTAGTTCTGGGGTAAATGGATACCGGCTCATCTTTCACAACCCCAATAGTCCCAGTGTTTTCTCCAAATCCCATTACTCGACCTCCGTTTCTTCCTCGGTTACCATGTCACGCGCCTTCGGCAGCGCCGCCTTTGCTGTCGCCTCGTCCTCATTCATCCAGCGCATACGGAACTCCCAGTCATTCATGATTCCGGCGCTTAAAAGCTGCATATCGCGGGAGAAGTCTGTAGCTTTGTCTTCGATGATGGAATCGTCAAAGTCAATGCTGATCTCCACGTCTTCATTCAGACCGGCATTCATCACAGTATTCCCCAGCCGAAGCAGGATGCGACACAGTTCCACCAGTGCTTGCTCCAGCACTATCTCATGCTTTTTGATTGTGCGGAACATGGTGGAGTTTTCGCTAATTACCTGCGTGGCCGTTGCTACGCTGCCGCCGTCAAAGCGGTAATAGGTTTCGCCGAAGCCGCACTTACTGGACAGTACGTTCAGTTGGTCTTGAAGTCCTACATTCAGCTGCTCGGTTCTCAGCGTCGGAGAAATTGTCTCTACAACATTCCCTTGCTGCGTATCCTCCGGAAGCAGATAGAAACGCCGGTCATTGTCATCAAGCGTCGGTTCATCGTCTTCCCACCTTGTAGCGGGCATTTTTACCATCATCATCATTGGGCCGTTTTCGAACTCGTTGACGTAGCAGTCATAGGCACAGTCAACGCCGCGCAGAACGTCGATTGCATTTGCATACACAGGGATACCAACCGGAAGCAGGTAGTCAAGATTGTTTGCGATGTTCGGTCTGTCGATGACGAACTGCCTCTTGTCGCTTCCCGTATGTACCACAGGGGGTATTCGCTCAAAGCCCGGAACATCGGTAAGCAGTGCGTCGGCAAGCGTTTCGTTTTCGTATCGGTAAATGCTGTTCTCGATGACGTAAAGTCCTTTTTCGTCTTTCCGGTGAATCTGCAAATACAGATAGTTTTTTCCAGCCCGTGTGACAACGCTGTCAAAAGCACACTCTGAAATAAAGCCATTCTGCCAAGCCAGCGGAAAAATGTGCTCAATAGTCACATAGTCAAGAGCGATACCGGAAACATCGCCCGGAACGGTCTCTCCGCTCTCGTTGACCGCTTGGCCGACCACACGAGGGATATACGCTACAGTTCCGAGCGCGGATTTCATTTCCTGCATTTCGCTTGCCTTGACCGTGAAGTTGTTCGCCGTCAGGACGTTATCAACGAACGCCTGTTCTTTCTGCCCCTCAAGTGTTATCTGGACTTTCTCATTCATCAAAAGGTTCGCCCAGTCCTCACAAACCTTTTTCGCCATGCCGAGGCTTGCACGATTGCACTTTGTCCACTTATGTCCGTTATATCTCCGGTACTGATGGAACCCCTTGACTTTGCCGACGTACCACGACTTCCAAAGGGACACGTATGTATAGAATTCCTCTGGGATTGTCGTATACCCGAGTTCCTTTAATTTATCGATAACCGTCATGCAATAACTCCCATTCTACGGCTCACAGGCTCTAAGGCGTACCGCGTCGCGTCAATCAGATGATTGTTCGCGTCCGGGTATCCGCTGATAATATCGCCGTCTTTGTTTCTTTCATATTCGTAGCCCACGAACTCATCGTAGGCATGTGGCGTTCGTTTTCTATCAATGACAATCGTTCTTCTCTGCAAGAACTTCATGCCGTATTCGACCGAGCCGGGTCCCTTGACCGCCTCATACGCAGGCAATCCCATTGCCCGTAGGTCAGCCACGCTCTTTGGCTCCGCGCTGTCACAGATGACGCGCAAATTGCCATATCCGCGCTGTTTGATTATCGTCGCGCTCTGCTCGTTCGAAAGCTTATTTTGGTATATCTCGTCAAGCAGGTAGATTGTTTCCCTTGCTTTGTCGTAATGCAGCCGGATAAACGCAAATGGGTCTGGGAACCATCCGAAATCCACGCCCTGATAGATTTTATCGAATCTGGAAACTTCTTCGTCCGTGATCTCCCGAAGTTCGAGCCTGTCAAACACATTGCCGCCGGTCCCAACCGGGATACCGAGGTATTCATGCTGATACGCCCGCTCGTCAGTGGCTTTCAGGTGTTCAGCTTCGTCAATAAACTGCTGCCCCAGCCACTCTGGCGGCGCTTGCAGATATGTTGACTTGTGGCACAGCCTGTCCGAGCGTTCTTCCAAGCTGTCTTTGTTTGCCCAGTTGTCCCGGCTGATCGGCGGATTATAGCTTTCAAAATTCCAGAATTTAGAGCCGCCGCGCATTGTCGACTGCAAAATCGTTCGTATTTCGGCACGACCGGCAAACTGGTCTTTCTCCTCAAAGTGCGTAACAGCGATATAACCAAACGGTACCTTAATGGACTTGATTTTCATTGGGTCGTCCGCACCCCGGAACATGATCTTCTGGCCGGTAGGCTTGTATATCAGTTCCATCGGGGAAACCTTTGCTTCCCAATATGCCGCCATGCCAAGCTCACCGATTGCCCATATGTACTGCGCATAAACGCTATCGCGTATGGTATTCGCAACCTTTCGCAGCACAAGCGCGTGTGTGTTTGGGTTGTTTATCAGCAGCAGGGGAACGAGCACGGACACCGTGGAGGACTTCAACGACCCACGCCCGCCACTAAAATCGTAGTGCGTGTGACCATGCTGAAACACGTCACGCGCCACACCGTAGAACGCAGAGCCTATTTTTTCAGACAGGCGGATATCAGACATCAAGTATCACCTTGACGCACTCTGTGTTGATGTTTTGCTCCACAACGTCTTTCTGATCGAGGTACTGTTTCCCGAGCCAGATAGCCATAGACGCATTCTTTTCGGCAAGCCTCCACTGCATTCTTCGCAGTGATATTTTCCCTTTACCCCTCTTTTTTGCGAATACTTCGGAGAAATGCTCCCCATAAGTTCTCTTACACCATCCGTCTAAGGTTTTATCGCTTACATCAAGCGCGTCGCAGATTTCCAGAAGGGTACATTGAAGCCCGCACAGTGCCTCGAACTGCTTCTGGTCTATTTCCTTTTTTGGTCGTGCCATACGCACCCTCCTTTCTCCTCTGGCGTTTGATAAACTTCTCCATGTCCCGCTTTAAGTGCGGGCTGGTTGTTTTGTCAATGATTGACTGTGCTTCTTCAATCGTCATCCCCCAAGCCTCGCACGATTGCCCATTCCCGCTCCGACAACTCCCAAATATCCGTTTTGACCTTTTCCGCAGCAGCCTTTTCCGCAGCAGCCTTTTCCGCAGCAGCCTTTTCCGATAGCAAAAAGCCGGAGCCGAACAATCCTTTCCCCGACGCTTTCTGTGCGTCAAGCGCGCGGATAAAATGTGCATCTCTTTCTCTAATTTCAAGGCTTACGCCGTGAGCTGCCATATAACACAGCATCGTTGCTGTCAAAACCTCGTCTGGATATGAGTATTTCGGCAGTTCTCTGTGCAACTTTTTGAGATTCTTTTTGTTCTCGTCATCCAGTATTTCTCTTAAATCAGCGGCAGCGACAATCTTATTGCCCCCCATGTTGGTAACAAACGACGTATTGACAGACGCGCCGTTTTCATACACAACTCCGCACCCGCACGCCACATAGTTTGCCGAGCCGCGCATAATTCCGAGGAGCGTAAGCGTCGGAGCAAACAGAAAGAAGTTGATTCTCTTGCTTGTGTACCACTCGCAGATTTCTGAAATAATGGAAAAAGGCGGATTGTCTATCACAACACACCCGGAAGGGTATTTCTCGCTTTTATAATCTCCGCCCGGATAAAACGGGCGCACAATCGCGGCATTGCCAATTTCGTACTTCTCAGCCACCCAATCTCTTACTGCGTCGTAGATGTTGTCCGGCGTGTAGCAATCGTCCGTTGTTTTCTTCGCCTCGAACTTTTCGAGGAAAGCTTGGTAGTCCTCATCATCGTCTGAAAGCTCTCCACGCTCCATCCTTTCCCGGAACTCCTGCTCTCTTTGCTCGTTGGTCATTTCTTCAATTTCGGATTCGTCCGGCTCCGGAAAAGAAAAGTCAAAATCAAACGCCGCCAAATCCAGCTCCGGCAGTTCCTCCGCCAACAGGTCAAAGTCCCATGCGCTCTCGTTGCTCTTATTATCCACCAGCCGTAGGGCGTTCACCTGCTCCGGTGTCAGATCGTCCACACAGACACACGGCACTTCTTCCATGCCCAGCTTCTTTGCCGCAAGAGCGCGGCAGTGACCGATTACAATCACACCGTCCCGGTCAACTACAATCGGCTGAACAAAGCCGTACTGCTTGATGCTTTCCGCGACGTTGTTGATCTGCCGTTTATCGTGTTTCTTTGCATTCTTCCCATAAGGCGTAATGCTATCTAATCTCAAACTCTTTACTTCCATTTCATCCCTCCTTATTCACCCTTCCAATATTCCCTTTCACGCTCCACCGGATTGCGGTTTCCGGTGGAGCTAAGAAAAAGGAGGTTCCGCAGTACGCTGCGTAGCCGTTGAAAAGGATGAAAGCGCAGAGGATACACCTCTACGCTCTCAACGATACACTATGTTTAAGGCTCTCTTACGCAAACTTTTGAATATAAACCACGTTTTTCTGCCACTAAGTAGATAAACTGCCTATGCCATTCCTGAGCGGTACGCTCCGAAACATATACCACCATAGCAGCGCCCTGTAAGGTGTGTGTACGCTTCCAAAGGACCAGATCAATAAGCTTCAGCCGTTCCGCACCATCGGAAAGCTGCTTTGTTTCCTCGACAGCAGCATCTACCGCATCGATTTCCTCGCGCGTCATAAGCGTACCGCCCTTGTAGCTTCGTACCATCCATTTTGCGTAGCCCCACCACCCATAGCGCGGTTTGCTCACCGTATCAGCCTCCTTGTTTCATCTTCTCGTCCAAGACATCCTTCAAGCACGCACACAAAAACGCCCCGTTTGTCATCACGTGCCACAGCGACGGCAGCCCGGATTCCTCGTCAATGTGCGTCGGGTCTTCCCAAATCGCGAGGACGTGCCGTAATAGCGCCTCGTGCCATCTCTCCGGCTCAATGCTGCGCCAGTCCTCCGCGTCGCCGTATTTCTCAAAGCCGTACATGCGCGTTTCCAGGATCGCAAAAATGGCTTCCACGGGGACGGTGGACGGTCTGGGCTTTCCGCCGTCAAATTTCGCGCCCTTCAACTGCTCCATGCCTACATTCCTCCATCCGCTTCCGCTCGTTGTATTCTTCCTTATCAATTTCAATCCAATCATCTTCGCCTGCCTTGAAGAAGCGGTTGATTTCTTCCCTGTCTCCATTCGGCATCTTTACATACCAAATTGCCACCGTATCGAAATCACCATTTTTAGGGTCAGTCAATGCCTCAGAACAATAAACCATAAATGGTCTGTCAGACGGCATATATGGCATTGTGATTGGGAATTTTTCATCGAGAATTTTGTCAATAAGACCATTGTGCCACGTAATGTCGGGATCGTTCTCACCGATACATACGAATCGGTTGATGTCTTTGTATTTGATGGTCCCGTCGTCGTAGATATACTTAAACAGGCTGCTCATGCGCTTGCACTGCTGTGTGGTATATCCGATCTCATACTCATACCGACCACAATCCTCCCAAATATCCGGCGTATCTTCGATTGGCGTCAGCGCCTTACCATCGATCAAACGGTTGAGAATATATTTTGTGATCATGATACTCGTGCCACTATGAGCATCGTCTAGCAAGCTCTTAAATGCTTTGAGTGCACTTGCATAGCAGGCACATCCATAATTGAATTCATCATCAAATTCTTCCTTGTGGCGGTTTTCACGGTTCCGCTTGTATGCGAGTTCAATTTCTCGTTTTGCCCATTCACTCATGCCCATTTTTCGTTACCTCCTTCAATCTTTGCGCCGAAAGTGCGCTGTATGTTTCCTTTAGAATTTCCACCGTGTAGCGCACCTCGCCGCAGCTTTCGCATAAATATCTTCGTGTTCTGATGATCCGCTCGCTGGTCGGCCTGCTGTCTTTGCACCGCATCTTTTTATTGCAGCCCGGGCAAATCATAGCTGTATCCCCCTTATGTACTTATCGAAATACGTCACAGCTACCGCCATAGCCGCCCACATGTCGGCGGCGAACCCGTGAAAGAAACCGGGGTTTTTCTTTGTTCCCTTGCCGTAGTTTGGCTGACCGGGCGCGTAGCGGTCGACGAGGGCTTGTCGGATGTTCGCATCCTTCGCCGACGCTCTGCCGCATAAGTAAAGCTTTTCTTCCCGGCGGAAGATCTTCTGTATCTGGTACCCCTTCCGGTAAATCTCGGCATATTCCCAGAACCGCCCAATCCAGAAGCAGGTGTCAAACACCTCTTGGCCTACCGGCATTCCCATTCCCGCCACCATCTCAATCGCTAAATGTTCATATGGCCAGCAGAGCACTTTATATATCTCCTCGTTCGGAACTTTACCAACGTCCAGCACCTTCCGGATTTCCTTCCCATCGTGCTCCACCAGCACATAGCCGGATTGAATGTTGCCGGGGTCAATCGCAAGAATTGTTCCCACCTTGCAGCCTCCTTCCGGTCTCGCACGGCTTCATCTCGTCGCAATCACCGTATTTCGCGCAATGTGCTGCAAACAGCCCCTTGAACTCCGGCAATTTGTCGATTACAAGGCAGCACATCATTTTCACAGCCTCGCGCGTCTCCTTTGCCGCCAGCCTGCAAAGCCGCTTTTCTGCAATGGTCATCAGCTCTTCGGCATTCATGTACCAGATCATGTCTACCGGCGCGTCCTGCCGCGCTGCGTTCCGATCGTATTCGTCCTGCCGGTCGTTGCGCTGGCTGCGGATAAACGGCTGTGCGTGGACGTGGCGGGCTAAATGGGTGCTTACCCAGTACGGCACGCCCTCAAGATAAAACGCAAACTGTAACGTCCGGATGGGGCTGTGCCGTGCCCGGAGGATGGAGTGTTTCCACTCCATGTCCGGTGCTGTTTTCATCTCTTTGCCGATGGTAACCAAAGCGCACTGTTTTGCAAGCGCCCAGTCCTCATCGGTGGGATATTTCAAAAGTGTAATGTTCATCCTCTAATCCTCATCTCTTGTGACGATTTTTCCGCATTTCCTGCATTTATAGGTGCATATCCGCGAAACGTCAAAATCGCCGAAGGACAATTTATACCCAATCTCTTTCCAATCGTGTTCCTCACACGGGCATAACCTTTCTTCAAGTTCAGCCACACGGTATTGTAGCCGCACAATTTCAGCTTTCAATTTTGCTCTTCCAAACATTCAAATCTCCTTTCTTCAAAATCTCCGCATTTCTCTCCGGAAAAGCACATCCGTTCCAGCTCTTGTTCAGAAAACCGTTCCGCCTTTCTTCACACCGTAGCTGCAAAAATCATCCGGTTCTACGCAAACCGCCACACCGGAATAACCGCGCTCGTTTTCCTTTGGCTCCGTGTGCAGATAGCACAGCCCGTTCGGATGGTTTCTGTAGTATTTGCAGCCCTTGCAGCGCACTATTTGTATAGTATCGCCCGGAAATGACGCCATCGCCCTTTCAAAGTCTTCCGCGAAAATTATGCGGCAAAGCCCGCGACCATCGCTCAAATCATGAAGTGGGATCTTCTTCAACCATTCCCTCAGACCATCGGCAGAAACCAGTTTTTCACTCTCCATTGTCTGCGTCCTCCATCCAGCCGTCCATGCGTGCCCCGCAGTGCGGGCAGTAATCCATTCGCGCGTCAAATCCGATGTCGCACGCCGAGCAATACTGGATATCTCCTGCCGCTTTGCTATGGAACGGAATCCACTTCGCGTGAACCACCGGCACAGCGTCTACGACTGGCAGACTGTATAAGTCCTCACGTATCCCCTCGTATCCCCACTCCATTTCGATACGATCGATTACTGCATCTAAATCAACTAACCGCACGATCTTCACCTCCATCCATCTTCGCCCCGCACTTACCGCAGAAGTTGTGCCACCGTGAGCACAGCGTTGCGCCGCATATTGGGCAGTGGTCATACGGGATGTCCGCATGCACCATATTCCTGCGGTAAAGTGTAGAGCGGTCTTCCGCCAAAACTCCGATCTCCTCATGGTATCCCACAATCGTCCTCGTGCGCACTTCCGTCACCGGCGTTCCATGCACCACCTCCGTAACGTCGGCGGCGGGCATTTCCCGAATTTCGGCATATGCGCGTTCCAACCGTGTTAGTGCCGTCATGCTTCCACCGCGTTCTGCTTTCCGTAACGCAAATAGCGCATCCTCGCGCCGGATATAATCAGCCATAAGGCATACCTCCTGCAATAACTCCGGCCATCCCATCCGGCAAGGCGTGGAATGGGTCGATTGTTCGTATAATTTTCAGCCGCAAGAGCCTTTCCGCCTGCCGCTTGGTCAGCCGCCGCTCTCGCTCCTTCGGCGGCAGCTCGCCCTTTGCCGCCGCGATAGCGGTCGGGTTGTGTTTATGTTGGCCCATCGATTGGCCTCCTGTTCCAGGCAGCTGCTGCCTCATCGCGTTCGTCAATAATGGTTTCGATTTCCCCGGTCCCAGACAAACGTATTGACAGCTCATAATCTATTCTGGTGAGCCGGACGGGGCAATCTTGGCATTCTACTCCAAATCGCCATCCGACGATGCCTTTTCCATATTCTGTAGAGCTCACAACGACTTTCGCCTCCCCGCCGCAAAACGGGCACGGTTTCAGTTTAGCCATCCTTCTTGCCCTCCTCTACACGCGACTTAAGCCATTCTTTGATTTGCATCGCGCAGGAGCAGCAAAGCTCAATATCAGGTGATTCCTCAAGGAACGCGCGTCGTACGTTTACATACGTCGCAGAGCTTGTGGGGTTTATCTCCGCCCCGCAGCGGTCACATACTCGTTTTGTTGCCATCCTTCTTGCCCTCCATTTCCTGCAAAGCTTTCTCGGCTTCTTCGCGGCTCAAAAATACGGTCTTGCCGATGTCCTCTGCGCAGATTTCCATGCCGTAACCAGCGTACTTAATCGTGCCGTCTTCGTAGACGTGTAGACCTTCAAAGCGAGACTGCGCCAGAATGCCGCCTACCTTCTCCCAGTAAATCGCATCCGGTGCGCACGGCAGAATCAGGACGCGCCCTTCAACATCCGCTTTCATCAGCTCCACCATTCGTGAGATGGAGTAATCCCATCGGGAAAGTGTTTCCTCTATCTCTCGCGCCTCTGCGCACGCCTGCGGAGATAATCCCGCATCCTCGAACTGCTTGAGCCTTTCCCATGCCTCCTTCTGCGTGCAGTTCCCGTCATACTTACACGGCAGCTCGCGGCACTGCGCGATGTCGCAGAAGTTCCCTTCAAACGTTAATCGCTCCAAAATTCCATCTCCTTCCCGACGTATTCACAATATGCTTTCTCAAGGCGCGCGCCTGCGCTGTCTTTCGCGTCTGGCAGGAAAACGACCACGTCAGCCGCATCAATCATCGCAAAGCAGATGCACATGTAGTCTTTTGGGCACATCCCTTTTGGCAGGTCGGCTGGGTTGAGAGGGATGTGGCCCCCTCGGGCTATCTCCGCCGCCGCTTCCTTAAATTTCGCCCGGTATTTCGGATCTCCGGGGATTTTACCGGCTATGTAGACTTTCATGCCTTTTCTCCTCCCTCCGGCGCTTCCGGCAGCGGCATCCAGTGGGTGACTACGCTGCCGATGCAGTCACGCATAGCTATTCCGTCATATCTTCTCCATGTATCCGCGCTTGTGCGGTACGCCTCGCCGACAAATATGCCGTCCGTAGCAAGGACGCGTTTCCCCGGCTCCGGCCTCCGTTCCTCCACGCTGATCCACTGCGGCGCCTTCTCCCTCAGCGCCACGTTCTCGGCGGTCAGGCGCTCGATCAGGTCAGCTGCACCAGCCATCATGTCACCCATACAATCCTCGTTGTCAAACAATGGACATTCCGTACAAGCTTGTACGTCTGTTCTGTGGGAGCATATCCGCAGCGACTGCACGGTTTCCTTTTCTTCCATAGTTTTACATTCCCCCTCCTATTTTCCGTTTCCCTCTTGCCGCCCTCCGGCAGTTTCTCGCCCCGCCATCGGTCATCTGGCTTATGTCGACGATTCTGGCGCGTTTGTCGTAGCCCGCGTTCCGTTCAGCCTCATAGGCAAGCCACGGCTCGCAGGTAGCGCCACATCCCGGTCCTCGACGTGGGCAGTCCTTGCCGCATGGTCCGGCGTATTTTAGCCTGATCATGTCTTCCTCCTGACCTGCACCGTCACTTCCGCCTCCCAGCACTCCGGCGCGCGGATGACGATCTTCTTGTCTCTGCCTTCTTCCGGGTCGCGGACGCTGACCAGATAAAACGTCATGTTCTTGTTCTTCTGCGGGTACTTCTTAGCCCGGATAGGCTTTCCAAGTTCCGGCATCAGCCGGGGATAGAGCCCGGAAATGATATCCGGAATGACGATCCAAGTATTCATGCCCCATCCTCCATCATCTGCCGGATCGCCGCCCGCTGCACATCGGACAACTCGTCCCCGTGGTGCTGCACGTTGTACCCCGGCTTCTTCCCCGGCTGTGACGGCGCGCCCTTCTCGCGTTCTTTCGATTCCCACGTCAAAAACTTCTGCTTCCAGTTCCGTACGGGATCGCCCTTCCCGTCGGCCCAATTTCCGGCAGAATAATAGTCGAAAAATTTCTGTGCCAGATTCGGGACTCCACGCTCCTTCGCGTATGCGGAAACCTCTTCCAACGTAGGTGGTATAAATTTCTTACGTTTCTTCTCAGAAATAGAACTACTCTCTTTTCTATTTCCATTTCCATTTCCTAAAGGTAATACCGTGGTATTACCGCAAGCACTACCATCAGCCATACCAGAGTTATCATTTTCTTTGTTCCAACGCTTGCTGATGTTCTCCCTTTGACGCTGGCAATGCTTGTCCCGTTTTTCGATTTCAAGCTCCATCCGGCGGTTGAAGTACTTGCCGTCCTCATCCTTCTGAAACTTGCTCATAACCTCGTCTGACGGCTTTTTGACAGCCCGTATGATTTCCTGCATCGTCATATGCCCGCGCTCTCTTTGGAGACACAGGAGCGTGATATACTGCCCACGCTCCCGCATATCCATCAAGGCACAGCCGGATAGGAAATCCGACGTGTAAAACAAGACGGCAGGGTCTTTGTTGTTTGCCATCCCGCCACCGCCTTAGAGCGGCGGTTCTTCGCCGTCATCTTCGTCCATCATCGTAAACCCGCCGGGGTTTTCCGGGTCCTTCGGCTCCGAAGATTTCTTTCCTTCGCCGAAGTAAACACGGTTTGCCACGATCTCAGCAGACCGGCGCTTGTTGCCGTCCTTATCCTTCCAGTCGCGCAGCTGCAACCGACCGTCTACGACGGCCATGCTACCCTTAAAAAAGTAGCCGCTTACAAAATCAGCGGTTCCCGCCCACGCAACGCAATCAATGAAATCCGTCTCTTTCTCTCCGCCCTTCGGCGCGAGGTCGCGGTCAACCGCCAGCGTGAAGGATGCGGCCGAAGTTCCGTTCGGCGTCTTTCTCAACTCCGGGTCACGTGTGAGCCTGCCCATAATAACAATGTGGTTCAGCATTCGCTGTCCTCCTTTTTGGCAGTTTCCCGCTTTCCAAAGAAGACTTCCAGGACGTCACCGAAACGATACGAGGGAATATTCTTATACGATTCAGCGAGCATATCGAGCGTCAGGCACTTCTTCGCCAATTCCTCATACTTTTCCGTACTCAGTTTTACATAGGATTCCATAATTACGTTCCTTTCTTATAAATCAGTTTCGTTTCATCCCAATCGGGATATATCATCTTGAGATACCATTTGATGTACTCTTTCATGTGCTTTCGCTTTTCCGTCTGGTCAAAGTCGTTGTGGCACTTATCACAAAGCGTCACAATGTTCTCTTCGATCCCAAGCCCGCCCTGCGAGCGTGGGATGAAATGACACCACGGATTGCCGGGGCGGAGGCAGACGATGCAGAGCCCGCCGTCGCGCGCCCAGACGGCCTTCTTGACCTTCTCAGGTATCTTTGTCGCCTTCGTTTCCTTTCTCATCCTGCCTCCATTCCAGCGCCATACGCTCGAGTTCTTCCGGCGGGAGCGTCTCAATGCCCTGCTGTTTGCAGTCCTCAACGACCAGATCAATGAGCCGCGCCATTTGCTTTGTGTCGTAGGTGCTCGAGCCGTAGTAGCAAATGACGTTCGTGCAGCCCGGAATTTTTGACGCCATAATCTCCGTACACCATCCGAGACCGCGCGATTCCCAGCCTTCTCGAAATCGCTTGACTGCTGCGTCCGGAATGCAGATCGTATCGGAGTTGTCGCCAACGTCTGGGATATAGTGCCGGTAGACCTCTTCCGGTGGAATCCCAACCTTGACGGAAAGCTTATTGCAAAGCACCCAAAGATACCGGTTTGCCTCCGGACTCCGCTCCTTGCGAAATTCCTTGATCGTGACCGTGTACTTCTTCTGCGGGTCAAGTTCCCCGGCTACCATCCGGGCTTGTCCGGGCAGCTCCGGCCGGAGTTTCAGCCAGCTCCCCGCCGCGTCCATGCTCCACGAAGCTTCAACGACATTCAGCTCTCTCATGCCTTACTCGCGCAGTTCCAGCAAAGGCATCTGCCAAAGCGCTTTCTTGTCTTTTCCGCTACAGCCCTTGCGCTGAACTGAGAACCTCCCTCAACAACCTGTGTGATCTCCCCGCCGCAATCCGCGCAAATCAAAACCTTTGGCTGGGCTTGCTGCTTCTCTTTCGGCTGTGCGGTCTGCTTCTGGTATTCGTCTGTGTCGGCGTCCTTTGTATCGTCGATAGCAAACAAGCCGTTGAGTGCATATTTCCGCGCGTAGGATGAAGCTGTACCGGTAATCTGCGGCTCATCCATACCCTTCTTGCTTTCCGGTTCGCGGGCAAATGCCGTTGTAATGACGCTGCTTTCGCCGTCTGACAGTTCAGCTCTTGCCATGACATAGATTCGCCCGCCGGTTTCCGCGATACTGTCCGAAATCGTCAGCGTGCAGCCAACGGTTTTCAGAAGCGGCTTTACCGCCTCTAAAATGCTCTCGCAGCTGCGGTATTTGTAGCCGCCAAAGTTGTTTGTCCTATCCTTCGGTGCTTTCAGTTCTGCTTGAATCTGAATCAGTTTCTCGTTGATCGTCATATAACCCCTCCAATTCCAATCGGCACCAATAGCCGCGGGCAAACTCGTTGACAATATATTCCCCTGTCAATCTGCACTGTTTCCGGCTGTAGGTCTCAAAAAACGGGCAGAACTGGCAGCAGATGTGGTCTTGATCAAAATAGACGCTGACGCGCGTTTCGACCGGAATATAATCAACGCCGGAACGTCCTTTTTTCATAGCCAAGTTCCTCCAAAATGTGCCTTGTGCCAAGTGTTTCTACCAGAACAGCGATAATCTGGTTGTTCGGGTCACGGTCCTCTCTGTCTGTCAGATCAGCCATGTTCCCCTCGTCTCCGACCCAATACTCGCCGCCCTCATAAATCTCATTGCCGAACACATCGTACATGCACGGCGCTTGCTGTCTGTCTTCCATCATTCCACCAACCTGTATCTGGCATAGCTCGTATCCTCGCCATACCGGTTCTTGCTCGTTTCCATGTCGCGCCGGATGTTGTACCCTTCGCGCTTCAGATCGTAGACACGCGCGCCCAGCCGCATGCAGCCGAGGTCCTGCATCGCCTCGAGCTGCGTAATGCTTCCGAAGTCGCGCATATATTGCAGGATTCTCTCCGTCTGCTTCATGCTCACCTCCACGCTTCTGTAAACACCGTCCAGAACACGATATCGCGGTACGTGACCTTCTGCTCCTGCGGCGCTTCGGGCGGATTCGCGCATGTGTAGCGGAACCACTCCCGCCATCTGTTGCACATGCAATTCTCCCCGCGCCCCTTCGTGCAGCTCTCACAAGGGTGCTCCATATCATGCCCCCGTCAACACCGCGCCGACGAAGAAGCACGCCGCCGCGCCTCCAAGCGTGACCGCCGCCCGGAACAGGCCGAAGCCCAGCATAACCGCCGTACCGCCAAGCAGCATACACGCCACAGAGAAGCAGGCCGTTTCCGCGATCTTCATCAGGCTCTTTTGCCGTTTACGAAGCCGGACGATCTCGTCCCACCTTTCGCCGAGCTCGCGCTCCCGTGCCGCCCGGTGGTTTAACTCCGTGATAATCTCAACGTCACTCATTCTCTGCCTCCACAAATTCGCCGCACATGATATTCTCCGGCTTGGTCTTCGCGATAATTTTTCTGTATTCGCTTGTGATTCTCACGCGGAGGCCTGCGTAAATGCCAAACTCACAGCCTGCCTCGATGCCCCAGCCTGCCTTGATTCC
>OCHI01000469.1_pt1 | contig 43074 bp, 40 predicted proteins | sample 1538691 | NCBI WGS metagenome assembly OCHI01 (sample SAMN04571718, study PRJEB22368) | human gut metagenome | biome: human gut; material: stool | host: Homo sapiens | place: Luxembourg | collected 2012-09-21 | reverse complement strand
TTACACATGACCAGACAGAGGCTATGACACTTGGTACAAGAATCGTAGTTCTTAAAGATGGTATTATCCAGCAGGTTGATACACCACAGAACCTTTACAACACACCAAACAACATCTTCGTTGCTGGTTTCATTGGTTCTCCACAGATGAACCTTGTTGATGCTGAAGTAGTAGGCAATGGTTCAAGTGTAACATTAAAGCTCAGTGATACAGTTTCTATTGCTTTACCAGCTGATAAGAGCAAACCTATCATTGATGGTGGTTATGTTGGTAAGACAGTTGTTGCTGGTATCCGTCCAGAGGATATCAAGGATGATGAAGAATTCATCACAAAGCATTCAGCTACAACATTTGAAGCTACAGTTAAGGTATACGAATTACTTGGTGCTGAAGTTAACCTTCACTATGATATTGCTGATACAACATGTACAGCTAAGGTTAATCCACGTACAACAGCTCGTCCTGGTGATGTTGTTAAGTTTGCTATGGATATTTCAAGACTTCATGTATTTGATAAAGAGACAGAGCAGATTATCACTCACTAATTGAGTTAATAAGCCAATATCATTTGGTTTTGGTTTTTTTGAATGGAATAATGATGTAATTTTTGAGGAAATGTATAGAAATTATGCATTTCCTCTTTTTTTTTTCGCCATTTTGCATTACAATAAAACAAGGACCTAAAAAGGACTAAAAGCGAAAGGGTGTTCACTATGATATCAAATCAAATATTACAGACAACTGTTGATGGACTTAAAGCAATATCACGGGTGGATTTGTGCGTTATAGATTCAGACGGCAAGATTGCGGCTAAGACATTTGATGATGTTCAAGGCTGTGTTGCAGATGCATTGACATTTATGGATTCGCCGGCAGAGAGCCAGGTTGTAAATGGCTACCAGTTTTTTAAAGTTATAGACGAACAGAATCTTGAATATATTCTTCTTGCAAAGGGAACAAGCGATGATGTTTATATGCTTGGTAAGCTTGCGGCATTTCAGATTCAGAATCTCTTGGTGGCTTATAAGGAAAGATTCGATAAAGATAATTTTATAAAGAATCTTCTTCTAGATAATCTCTTACGTGTAGATATGTATACAAGAGCAGAAAAGTTACATATTGAGACGGATGTTAAGCGTGTTGTTTATATAATTGAGACGAAACACGAAAAAGATACTAATGCACTTGAGATAGTAAGAACTTTATTTGCGGGAAAAGTGCATGATTTTATTACAGCAGTTGATGAGAAGAGTATAATTCTTGTTAAGGAAGTTAAAGGCAATGAGACATATGAAGAACTCGACAAGACCGCACAGGTTATTATTGACATGCTCAATACTGAGGCAATGAGTTCAGCACATATTGCATATGGTACTATTGTGGGTGATATAAGAGAGGTTTCGCGTTCTTATAAAGAAGCTAAGATGGCTCTCGATGTAGGCAAGATTTTCTACAGCAACAAGAATGTGGTTGCTTATAGCAGACTTGGAATCGGACGTCTTATTTATCAGCTTCCGATACCACTTTGTCAGATGTTTATAAGAGAAATATTCGGCGGTAAGTCGCCTGACGATTTTGATGATGAAACATTGTCAACAATTAACAAGTTCTTTGAGAACAGCCTGAATGTTTCAGAGACATCAAGACAGCTTTATATTCACAGAAATACGCTTGTATACAGACTTGATAAGCTCCAGAAGAGCACAGGTCTTGATTTGCGTGTATTTGATGATGCGATTACATTCAAGATTGCACTTATGGTTGTGAAATATATGAAGTATATGGAAAGTAAAGATACATTTTAATGGAGGAGATTACTGATGATAATCTTAGAAAATGTCACAAAGACATACTCATCCGGTACACCTGCCTTAAATGGTATTAATCTGCATGTTCAGAAGGGTGAGTTTGTATTTATAGTAGGTAAAAGCGGTTCGGGTAAATCAACTCTTATAAAGCTTCTGCTTAAAGAGTTAGACCCGACAACAGGAAAGATATATATTAATAAGAAATATCTTAACAAGATTACAAGAAAGAAGCTTCCTTATCTCAGAAGGGACATAGGTGTTGTATTCCAGGATTTCAGGCTTCTTCCGGATAGAAATGTTTATGAAAATATTGCATTTGCAATGAAGGTTGTAGAAGCTCCGTCAAGACAGATTAAGAGCCGTGTCCTTTCTATGCTCTCAATGGTTGGGCTTCTCGACAAATATAAGGCTTATCCGAATGAGCTTTCAGGCGGCGAGCAGCAGAGAGTTGCAATCGCAAGAGCTCTTGTAAACAGACCGGCTATCCTTTTATGTGATGAGCCGACAGGTAACCTTGACCCTGCCAATTCTGCCGAGATTATGAAGATTCTTAATCAGGCTAACAAGCTTGGCACGACTGTCCTTGTTGTTACACATAACATGGAAATTGTGCAGCAGATGAAGAAGAGAACTATCACAATGAGTGAAGGTAAGATTATAAGCGATTTGGAAAAGGGTGGTTATTTCTATGAAGATTAGGTCATTATTTTATCATATAAAAGACGGTCTCAAGAACATATACCGCAACCGTCTGTTTTCACTTGCTTCAATAGCAACAATAGCGGCATGTATATTTCTTTTTGGTATTTTGTATTCACTTGTAATGAATTTCCAGTATATGGTTAAAAAGGCTGAAAATGAAGTCTGTGTTACGGTTTTCTTTGAGGAGGGACTTTCAGAGACACAGATTAAGCAGCTCGGTGATACTATTTCAAAAAGAGTTGAAGTTTCTTCAGTACATTACACATCTGCTGAAGAGGCATGGGATAAATTCAAGACAGAATATTTTAAGGAATATCCTGAACTTGCATTAGGATTTAAGAATGATAACCCTCTTGCCAACTCTGCATCTTATGAGGTATATCTCAGCGATGCAAGCATGCAGGGTACACTTGTAACATATCTTGAGAATCTTGACGGCGTAAGACAGGTAAACCGTTCAGAGGTTACTGCGAGCAGCCTTGCAAGTGCAGCAAAGCTTGTAGGATATGTTGCTGCAGCAATTATTATCATACTTCTTGCAGTATCAATTTTCCTTATTACGAATACAATTGTTATTGGTATTACAGTTCGTAAAGACGAGATTTCAATTATGAAATTTATTGGTGCAACTGATGGATTTGTAAATGCACCGTTTTTCGTTGAGGGTATTACAATCGGAATTATTGGTTCAGTAATTCCGCTTGTTATTCTGAGTTATATTTATCAGAAGGTTATCAGCTACGTTCTTGGTAAATTCTCAATCCTCAGCAATATTCTTGCATTTATGCCGATGTCAGATGTTTTCAGAGTTCTTGCACCTGTGGCAATATGCCTCGGAATCGGCATTGGTTTCCTCGGAAGCTTCTTTGCGGTACGTAAGCATGCCAATGTATAAAATACCGGTTTGTAAAATGTTTAAAGAATGTGCCGTTATCGGATGGTATTGAGAAAGGAGAGGCACCGTATGAAAAAAACGACAATTTTAAAATTTGTTGCTACATTGCTGTGCCTTGCATTATGTGCATCTTCTGTTATGGCTTTGTCTAACGGATTGTTTGCGGCAAAAAAGGTCGCGGCTTCTGACCTTGATGACGTAAAACAGGAAAAAGAAGATAAGGAACAGCAAAGAAAAGATGTTCAAAAGAAAATGGACGAATATAAGGCCAGTGCACAAGATACAAAAGAATATATGGCAATACTTGACACACAGATGTCAGAACTTAATGGCAGTCTGTACGAACTCCAGATAAAGATGGAAGATCTGAATACACAGATTGATGAGACAACACAGAATCTTGAGGCGGCACAGGAAGATGCAGCAAGCCAATACGAGATGATGAAGTTAAGAATTAAATTTATGTACGAACATAATGAAGAGAGTTATCTTGCTTTGATTCTTACATCTGAGAGTATGGGTGAAATGTTAAACCGTGCCGAATATGTTACAAAAATTTCGTCATATGACAGGGATATGCTCACAAAATATGAAGAGACTATTAAGTATATAGCTGAGGCAAAACAGCAGCTCGAGGATGATTATACTGAGCTTGCTGATACACAGTCACAGCTTGAATCACAGCGTGATGAGCTTGCACAGATGCAGGCTGAAAAAGAGAGCGAACTTGCCAATTATAATAGTCTCATAGCATCCTCAAAGGCACAGGAAACGGAACTTTCTAGTGATATCAGCGGACTTACGAGTGAGATAGAGCGTATTGAACGCGAGCTTGAGGAACAGAACAGAAATAACAACAATAATAATGGCGGAAATAGTGGCGGAAGCACAGATATTCCAAGTACGGGAGTATTTCTATGGCCTACAATATCAAGAAGAATAACTTCTGATTATGGCGATACTGATGGAAGAAACAATCCGCATATTGGAATTGATATAGGAGCAACTACGCCGGGCGTATGGGGAGACCCTATTTATGCGGCTGACGGAGGAAGAGTTGTAAGAGCTGAGTATAACTGGTCAGCAGGTAACTGGCTCTGGATAGACCATGGCAATGGACTTTATTCTATTTATATGCACTGTTCACAGTTCCTTGTCTCTATAGGCCAGACAGTAAACAGAGGAGATACAATAGCTCTGATGGGTTCGACAGGTGAATCGACAGGAGCACATCTTCATTTCAGTGTGCGTTATGGCGGTACATATGTTAATCCTTGGGGATATTTAAGGTAGAAAGGCATATTTTTTATACATAAATCAGAACGGGTCTTAATACGGATTTGTTCTGATTTAAGTTTTTTGAAAGGCGAAAACAGATGGATAATATGGACAATTCAAATCAGCAGAACAATGATTTAAATAATGCGTATGCATCGTATAAAAGAGAAAAAAATAAAAATAAGTCAAAGTTTGGCAAAGGGCTTGTGGCTGGCATTCTTGCAGGAGTTTTCGCAACGGTTTCTGTTGTGGGAATTACAGCTGGGATTTTTGAGAGAAAAGGATATCTTCATTTTGGTGCAAATGGAGAGGTGTATGTGCAGCAGACTTCAACTGATGATTCAGATGGAATAGGAAGTGATGTTGAGGGCAAGCTTAATGCAATTGATTCGCTTCTTGACAGGAATTTTTATTTTGGTGGAACAGTTGATGAAAAGGCTGAAAATTATATTTACAAGGCTTTTCTTGATTCTTATGGCGATAAATATACAGTTTATTATACTCCTGATGAATATAAGGCAATCCTTGAATCGACAAGCGGCAAGTTCTATGGAATAGGTGCTGTATGCCAGAAAAATGAGGATGGTTCGATTCTTATTGCAGACCCATATGAGGATGCTCCGGCATACAAAGCGGGAATAAGAAAGGGCGACTGCGTTGTGAAAGTTGACGGAACAGATATAACTGATATGGATTTATCATCCGCAGTTGCACTTATAAAGGGGGATAAAGGAACAACTGTTAATCTTGAAATAAGAAGGGGTTCACAGACACTTACCTTTACAGTTGAAAGAGCAGAGGTAAATGTAAAGACTGTTGACCATAAAATGATGGATGATAATATTGGATATATTATAATTTCACAGTTTGATGAAGTTACGACAAAGCAGTTTAAAGAAGCATTAGAAGATTTGCAGCAGCAGGGAATGAGTGGACTTATAATTGACATACGTTCAAATCCTGGTGGACTTTTAAACAGCGTTGTTGATATTCTTGATGGGCTTCTTCCGGATGGATTGATTGTGTATACAGAGACTAAGAGCGGAACACGTAAGGAATATAAGGGAAGCAACAGCAATGAACTTAAACTTCCTCTTGCAGTTCTTGTAAATGAGGATAGTGCAAGTGCTTCAGAGATATTTGCCGGTGCGGTTCAGGATTACGGAAAAGGTGCGATTATCGGAACAAAGACATTCGGTAAAGGTATTGTCCAGACAATACAGCCGCTCACAGACGGAAGTGCTGTAAAGTATACGATTGCCAAATATTTTACTCCTAAGGGACAGGATATTCACGGAAATGGCGTTACACCTGATATTGAGGTTACGCTTCCGGATGATGCTGTAAGTGACGTCCAGTATGAGGCAGCTGTCAACTATCTTAAAGGAAAAATGAATTAAGAGTTTTAAAAGTACAGAACAAATATTCGATTTGTTCTGTACTTTTTTTATTTTGAATGATATACTATAGTGGTAACATACTAGGAATAGTTTATTATTTTAGATATATCACATAGTTTAATCTTAATCAGGAGAACAGTATGAATCATTTTGAGTTGGTATCTGAATATAAGCCGACCGGCGACCAGCCACAGGCAATTAAGAAGCTTTCAGATGGATTTCTTGAGGGCAATCAGTTTGAGACGCTTGTCGGTGTAACCGGTTCGGGAAAGACTTTTACAATGGCTAATATTATTGAGAAAGTGCAGAAGCCTACGCTTATTATTTCACATAATAAGACACTTGCTGCACAGCTTTACGGCGAGATGAAGGAATTTTTTCCAAATAATGCTGTTGAATATTTTGTTTCGTATTACGATTATTATCAGCCCGAGGCTTATGTACCGCAGAGCGATACTTATATAGCTAAGGATTCTTCTATTAATGATGAGATTGATAAGTTAAGGCATTCAGCAACAGCCGCACTTTCTGAAAGAAAGGATGTTATTATTGTGGCTTCTGTATCGTGCATATACGGACTCGGTGCACCTATTGATTACCAGAATATGGTTATTTCCCTGCGTCCCGGCATGGAGAAGGACAGAGACGATGTCATAAGAAAGCTTGTTGATATTCAATATATGAGAGGAGACCAGGATTTTAAACGAGGAACTTTCCGTGTACGTGGCGATGTTGTTGAGGTTTATCCGGCAGCATCAAGTGGAGAGGCTGTAAGAATTGAATTTTTTGGTGATGAAGTTGACAGGATATCTGAGATTGATTCTTTGACTGGAGAAGTCAAGTCAGAGCTTGAACATATTGCGATTTTCCCGAATTCACATTATGTTGTTGATAAGGAAAAGATGGCGGCAGCAATTGAGAATATTAAGGAAGAACTGAAGGAGAGAATTGCTTATTTTAAGAGCGAAGATAAGCTTGTTGAGGCACAGAGAATTGAGGAGAGAACTAATTTTGATATAGAGATGATGCAGGAGACCGGTTTCTGCTCGGGAATTGAGAATTATTCAAGACATCTTGCGGGGCTTCCGGCAGGGGTTCCGCCATATACACTTATGGATTATTTTCCGGATGATTTTCTTATTATAGTTGATGAGTCACACATAACGATTCCACAGATAAGAGGAATGTATGCCGGCGACCAGTCAAGAAAGACAACTCTTGTAGATTATGGTTTCAGGCTTCCATCTGCTAAGGATAACAGACCGCTTAATTTTACTGAATTTGAGAATAAGATTTCGCAGATGTTGTTTGTTTCGGCAACACCATCTGTCTATGAGGAAGAGCATGAACTTTTAAGGGCGGAGCAGATTATACGTCCTACAGGACTTCTGGATCCTGAGATTTTTGTACGTCCTATTGAAGGGCAGATTGATGACCTTGTTTCGGAGATTAACAAGGAGACTAAGAAACATAATAAAATCCTTGTCACAACGCTTACTAAACGTATGGCAGAGGATTTGACAGATTATCTTAAAGAGCTTGGAATACGTGTCAAGTATCTTCATGCCGACATTGATACGCTTGAAAGGCAGAAGATTATACGTGATATGCGAATGGATGCGTTTGACGTCCTTGTTGGTATTAACCTTTTACGAGAAGGTCTTGATATTCCTGAGATTACACTTGTTGCTATTCTTGATGCCGATAAGGAAGGATTTTTAAGGACGGAGACATCGCTTATCCAGACAATCGGACGAGCTGCACGTAACAGTGAGGGACATGTTATTATGTATGCCGATAAGATTACGGAATCAATGGAAAAAGCGATTTCCGAGACGGAAAGAAGACGTCAGATTCAGCAGGAGTATAATGAAGAGCATGGAATAACTCCTCAGACTATAAAGAAGGCTGTGAGGGATCTGATAAGCATTTCCAAGGCAGCAGATGCATCATCCGGCAATGGTGAGACTCTTGAGAAAGATTATGAGTCTATGAGCCGCAAAGAACTTGAAAAGGTTAAGAAGCAGATTGAGAAGAATATGCACAAGGCTGCGGCAGAGCTTAACTTTGAGGAGGCAGCAGTTCTCAGGGATAAGATGATTGAAGTTAATAAGTTTTTATATGAGACGAAGTGAAAGAGGTAAATGATGAAAAAAGGAGATTACAGGCAGTTTATAAGGATTAAGGGAGCCAATGAGCACAACCTTAAAAATATATCTGTTGATATACCAAGAAATGAGCTTGTTGTGCTTACAGGACTTTCAGGTTCAGGTAAGTCTTCGCTTGCATTTGATACTATTTATGCTGAAGGACAGAGAAGATATATGGAGTCGCTTTCTTCATATGCCAGACAGTTCCTCGGTCAGATGGAAAAGCCTAATGTTGAAAGTATAGAGGGACTTTCACCGGCGATTTCTATTGATCAGAAATCTACTAACAGAAATCCACGTTCTACAGTCGGAACTGTTACAGAGATATATGATTATTTCAGGCTTTTGTATGCAAGAGTGGGTATTCCGCATTGTCCTAAGTGTGGAAGAGAGATTAAGAAACAGACTGTGGATCAGATGGTTGATGTTATTATGGGACTTCCCGAAAGGACAAAGATTCAGCTTCTTGCTCCTGTTGTAAGAGGAAGAAAAGGTGAGCATGTTAAACTTTTTGAGCAGGCTAAAAAGAGTGGATATGTTCGTGTTATGGTTGATGGCAGCATGTATGAGCTGACAGACGAGATTAAACTTGATAAGAATAAAAAACATAATATTGAGATAGTTGTTGACCGTCTTTCTATAAGAGAGGGAATCGAAAAAAGACTTACTGATTCGATTGAGACGACGTTGAAGCTTGCTGATGGAATAATGACTGTTGATGTTATTGGCGGAAAGCCGATAAACTTCAGCCAGAGCTTTGCATGCCCGGACTGTGAGATAAGTATTGATGAGATTGAGCCGAGAAGCTTTTCTTTCAATAATCCTTTTGGTGCGTGTCCTGATTGTTTTGGCCTTGGATATAAGATGGAATTTGACGCCGAGCTTATGATACCCGATGAGAGACTTAGTATTGATGAGGGTGCCATTGTTGTTATGGGCTGGCAGTCTGTAACAGATGAGGGAAGTTTTTCAAGAGCGATTATGAAAGCACTTGCAGATGAGTATAATTTCAGCCTTTCAACACCATTTAAGGATTATCCGGACGAGATTAAAGATATTATTATCAACGGAACCAAAGGTCACAGCGTTAAGGTTTATTACAGAGGCCAGCGAGGTGAGGGTGTATATGATATTGCATTTGAGGGACTTGTAAGGAATGTTGCAAAACGCTACAGGGAGACAGCTTCAGAGGCATCTAAGCAGCAGTATGAAGAATTTATGAGAATTACTCCGTGTGCGTCATGTAAGGGACAGAGATTAAAACCGACATCGCTTGCTGTTACGGTTGCTGATAAGAATATTTATGAGATTACAAATATGCCGATTCTTGATTTGCAGGATTTTCTTCAGAATATGAAGCTTTCAGAAAGACAACTTGCCATAGGCAGCCAGATTTTAAAGGAGATAAGGTCAAGAATACAGTTCCTTATGGATGTAGGACTTGATTATCTTTCTCTTTCCAGGGCAACAGGTACGCTTTCGGGCGGTGAGGCACAAAGAATCAGACTTGCAACCCAGATTGGTTCGGGGCTTGTAGGTGTTGCATATATTCTTGATGAGCCAAGTATCGGTCTTCATCAGAGAGATAATGACAAGCTTTTAAAGACGCTTGAACATTTAAGAGACTTAGGCAATTCGGTCATCGTTGTTGAACATGATGAGGATACTATGTATGCTGCAGACTATATTGTGGATATCGGTCCCGGTGCCGGCAGGAATGGTGGACAGGTTGTTGCAACGGGAACTGCCGAACAGATTATGAAGTGTAAGGAATCAATTACCGGAGCATATCTGAGCGGAAGAATTAAGATTCCTGTTCCTGCCAAAAGACGCAAACCGACAGGCTGGATTAAGGTGAGAGGTGCAAGGGAAAATAATCTTAAAAATATTGATGTTGATATTCCACTTGGCGTATTTACATGTGTTACGGGTGTATCAGGTTCAGGAAAGAGCTCACTTGTAAATGAGATTCTTTACAAGCACCTTGCAAAGGAACTTAACAGGGCAAGATGTATCCCGGGAAAACACGACGGAATAGACGGAGTGGAACAGCTTGATAAGGTTATTGATATAGACCAGTCGCCAATCGGACGTACTCCGAGGTCAAATCCTGCGACATATACAGGCGTATTTGATATGATAAGGGATTTGTTTGCCGCAACATCGGATGCAAAAGAGCGAGGATACAAAAAAGGAAGATTTAGTTTTAATGTCAAGGGCGGAAGATGTGAAGCATGTTCGGGTGACGGTATTATTAAGATTGAGATGCATTTTCTTCCTGACGTGTACGTGCCTTGTGAAGTCTGCGGCGGCAAGCGTTACAACCGTGAAACGCTTGAGGTTAAGTATAAAGGCAAGAGCATATATGACGTGCTTGATATGACAGTTGAAGATGCAGTTGAATTTTTTGAAAATGTTCCGTCAATTAAAAGAAAAATTGAAACTCTCAATGATGTGGGACTTTCTTATGTAAAGCTCGGACAGCCTTCAACTGAACTTTCGGGTGGCGAGGCACAAAGAATAAAGCTGGCGACAGAGCTTTCAAAGAGAAGCACAGGAAAGACTATTTATATTCTTGATGAGCCTACAACAGGACTTCATTTTGCGGACGTGCATAAACTGGTTGATATTCTTCATAAGCTCGCGGAGGGCGGCAATACGGTCGTTGTTATCGAGCATAATCTTGATGTAATAAAGACTGCAGATTATATTATCGACATGGGACCGGAAGGCGGTGCGAGAGGCGGTACTGTTATCGCAAAGGGCACGCCTGAGGAGATTGTCAAGGTTAAAGAATCTTACACGGGACAGTATGTAAAAAAATATCTGGAAAAGTAGGCGGCATTTTGATTGTGACATCAGGCAGTTTGAATACCTGAAGGATTTATATAGGGCAGCAGAGATATAAATATACAGATATACACAAAATATTTTGGAGAAAAATAAGTATGGTTGATGGAATTATTTTTGATATGGACGGAGTTTTGGTCGATTCCGAAAGACAGTCAAATGAGGGCTGGAAGTGGGCAGCAAAAAAACAAGGCATAGACATGCCTATGTGGCTTATCGATAGTTTTAAGGGAGCACCCGATGAGCTTAACTGTAAAATATTTGATGATTATTTTGAAGGAAAAGCTGATTATTGGGAGACAAAAATGCTTCGCACAAAGCATATTTACAAGATAAGGGAAAAGGAAGGTCTTCCTGTTAAAAAAGGTGTTAAAGAAATATTTGAGTATATTAAAGCAAATAAGTTGAAATGTGCGGTTGCAACTTCAACAAGGCGTGTCAGTGCCGAAAAAACACTCCGCGATATAGGTGTGTCGGATTATCTTGATGCGGTCGTGTATGGCAATGAGGTTGAGCATGGGAAACCCGAACCTGATATATTTCTGCTTGCGGCAGATGCAATAGGTGTAAAACCTGAAAATGCGATTGTTGTAGAGGACAGTATCAACGGAATTAAGGCAGGTCATGCGGCGGGAATGAGAGTTATTCATGTGCCTGACACGATAGCGATTGATGATGAGATAAGAAAACTGACGTACTGCGTGTGCAATGATTTGACGGAAATTGCCGATATTGTTGACAGTATTAACAAGCCTGTGATTAACAGAAAGGCTGTGCTTAATGCATTTGCCGGATATGTGCATTATTATGACCCGTCGGATGGAAAGATTAAACTAAAAATTGACCACACTTACAGAGTTGCTGCACTTTGTGAAAAAATTGCCGATTCTGTAGGACTTACTGGTGAAGATAAGGACGTTGCATGGCTTCTGGGCATGCTGCATGATATTGGAAGATTTGAACAGATAAGATGTTTTGGAACTTTTAATGATGGAATGTCAGTTGACCACGCCGAGCTTGGTGCGGATATTCTTTTTGACCCTGACAGAAAAGATAAAGTTTGTGTGACTTCCGCCCAGGGTACTGTGTATGCAATAAAAAATCCTATGTGTGAACCTGTCAATGTTACTGTTGTGAAAAAAGCTCCTCGCATAATTAATAAATTTGCCGAAGGATATGTCGAGAAAAACGGCAGTGATTTGCTTGAGCTTGCTATCAGACAGCATAATAAGTTCAGGATTGCCGATGGGCTTTCCAAACGTGAAGAAATGTTTTGTAATATTCTTCGTGACGCAGACAAAATCGATATTTTAAAGGTTAATGTAGATGTGCCTCTTGAGACAATTTATAATGCAACGACAGAAGAGATACGAAACAGTGTGATAACAGATGAAGTGCTTGAATGTTTTTATGCAAAACAGACTGTACTCAGGTCGCTTAAAAAAAGTGTTGTGGATAATATTGTCGGACACATTTCGCTTATTTTTGAACTGGTATATCCAGTGAGCCTTAAAATTGTAAAGGAGCAGGGTTATGTGTATAAAATGCTGGATTTTAAGTCGGACAGACCGGATACTGTGGAAAAGTTTGCTGGAATGAGGAAGTTTGTTGATAAGTTTCTTGAGGGAAATTAAGCAGGACATAGTGTGTCTATAGGTGAAAATACGGCATTTCTCGCTTTGTGTCGTGTTTATTCCGGTACAGATGATATAACCTGTCAATGAAAGGAGGCAGCAGTATGAATCAAAAAAATATAGGCTCGTTTCTTAAAATATTAAGAAAGGAAAAGAACCTTACGCAGGAACAGCTTGCGGAACAGTTCAATGTATCGTCAAGGACTGTTTCGAGATGGGAAACGGGAAGCAATATGCCCGATTTGAGTCTTTTGGTTGAACTTGCGGATTTTTACAATGTTGACATCAGGGAAATTATTGACGGGGAAAGGAAAAGCGAGATTATGAACAGTGAAGAAAAAGAGACATTGAAACTTGTTGCGGATTATGCGGAGAACGAAAAGGGCATTTTACTTAAAAGACTCAGAATTATAAGTATCGTAGGGCTGTGTTCGATTATTGTCGGTTTTGTGATGCTGAATCTGGGAACGGAAAATAACATGCCTGTTTATGATTATCTTATGGGAACTTCGTTCGGACTGGCTATGGGTGCATTGATTGTCGCAGTTTTTTATTCTACGGGAGTATTGTCTTATTTAAGAAAAAATATAAAATGCAGGAACAGCATGAAAGTCATAAAGATAATCGCTATATTGGCATGTGCGGTATTTTTGGCAGCATCAATAGTTGCGTCATTATAAAAAAACATCGCAGTTAAATGATTTTTTGTAAGTTTATTTACAAAGTGGCTTGTCATTGCCGACGGACTTTACTATAATAATTAAAGGAGTGCAAAGTTCGTGTATACACTGTAACTTGGCAACTGCCGTGAAACTGTCGGAACACGCAATACGTGTTTTGTGGTTTAGGAAAAACAATATATGAAAGGGACAATATGAATCAGGAAAAGGTTATTGTTATAGACTTTGGCGGACAGTACAACCAGCTTGTTGCACGTCGTGTCCGTGAATGTAATGTATATTGTGAGATTTATTCTTACAAGACACCTCTTGAGCAGATAAAGGCCATGAATCCTAAGGGAATTATCCTTACAGGTGGTCCAAACAGTTGTTATGAAGAGGGTTCGCCTACATGCACAAAGGAATTATTTGAACTCGGAGTACCGGTACTCGGACTTTGTTACGGAGCACAGCTTATGCAGCATGTTCTTGGCGGAAAGGTTGAAAAGGCACCTGTACGTGAGTACGGAAAGACAGAGACATTTGTGGATAAGAGCAGTGCTTTATTTGGAGATGTTTCAGAAAAGACTATCGTGTGGATGAGTCATTTTGATTATATTTCACAGGTTGCACCGGGATTTAAGATTATCGCCCACACAGCAGACTGTCCTGTCGCAGCTGCTGAGTGCAAGGAAAAGAATCTCTATGCAATTCAGTTCCACCCGGAAGTTCTTCATACACAGGAAGGTACAAAGATGCTTCATAATTTTGTACGCGGAGTGTGCGGTTGTGCTGGAACATGGAAAATGGACGCATTTGTTGAAAATACGATTAAGGAAATCCGTGAAAAAGTCGGCGACGGCAAGGTTTTACTTGCTCTTTCAGGTGGTGTTGATTCATCTGTTGCGGCAGGACTTCTCTCAAGAGCAATTGGAAAACAGCTTACATGTGTATTCGTAGACCACGGTCTTTTGCGTAAAAACGAAGGTGATGAAGTTGAGGGCGTATTTGGTCCAAATGGTCAGTTTGACCTTAACTTTATAAGAGTAAATGCTCAGGAAAGATATTACTCAAAGCTTGCGGGAGTCACAGAACCCGAAGCAAAGAGAAAGATTATAGGTGAGGAATTTATTCGTGTATTTGAGGAAGAGGCAAAGAAAATCGGTGCTGTTGATTTCCTTGCTCAGGGCACAATTTACCCTGACGTTGTTGAAAGCGGACTCGGCGGCGAATCAGCCGTAATCAAGTCTCACCACAACGTAGGCGGTCTTCCTGATTTCGTTGATTTCAAGGAAATTATTGAACCTCTCCGCAACCTTTTCAAGGATGAGGTAAGAAAAGCTGGTCTTGAGCTTGGAATTCCTGAAAATCTCGTATTCCGCCAGCCATTCCCGGGTCCGGGTCTTGGAATCCGAATTATCGGTGAAGTAACGGCTGACAAGGTACGTATCGTTCAGGATGCAGATTTCATCTATCGTGAAGAGGTTGACAAGGCAGTAGCCGAATACAAGAAGGCAAACGGTGAAGCTCCGGCATGGATGCCGAACCAGTATTTCGCAGCTCTCACTAACATGCGTTCAGTCGGCGTTATGGGCGACGAGAGAACCTACGATTACGCAGTTGCACTGCGTGCCGTAAACACTATAGATTTCATGACAGCCGAGAGTGCCGAGATTCCATTCGCAGTGCTCCAGACAGTCATGAGCCGAATTATAAACGAGGTGCGTGGGGTCAATCGAGTATTTTACGATTTGACGAGCAAGCCACCTGGAACGATTGAGTTTGAATAGTAAACACAAGTCTGGGAAACCTTATAAACAGGGCGTTCCCGGACTTTTCTTTTTGCTCTGCTACTATTTTGCTACTAACCGCAACTACTCTATTTCACATCGTTTCGGTGGCAAATTAGTATAGGTTTGTGTTAAATTATCTTTCTTTGAGGCATCTGTATTATTTTGGCAGATGTCTTATTTTTTGTTAATGGTGCTGGACCATATGGAAGATTTGCAGCTTCAAGTAATGGATTTCCATCTGGTGGCTCTGGTGTTGGTGTAACATTTGCTGCAGCTGCCATTTGCTCCAGATTGTTCACAAGCTCCTGCTGTTTATGTGGAAACAGATGTGAGTATGTGTTCAGTGTTGTGGATACTTTCTCGTGTCCAAGTCTGTCTGCGAGGATTAATGCATCACAGCCCTGATTTATGAGCAGGCTGGCGTGTGAGTGACGAATGTCATGGATTCGTATCTTTTTCACACCTGTGTTTTTACAGCCTCTTATCATTTCGTGTGAGAGATAGGATTTTGTTATAGGGAAAAGTCTCTCATCAGGAGTAATCATATATCTGGTTGAGATAAAATCCTTTAGCTCGTCACACAGAAAGTCTGGAATCGGAACTTTTCGTTTGCTCTTTCTCGTTTTGGGAGTTGTGATGACATCCTTGCCCTGAAGCCTCTGGTACGTTTTATTGATATCAATAAGCTTGTTATCAAAGTCGATATCAGCAGATGTCAGTGCCAACAGCTCACCTTCTCTTATACCTGTCCAATACAGAACTTCAAAACAGAGATAGGAAAGTGGCTTATCCCTCACACATTCTCGGAATGCGATATACTCATCATAAGTCCAGTAGTTCATTTCATCAGCTTTTGCCTGACCGATGCTTCCAGCCTTGCCACATGGATTAGTGTTAAGGTTGTAAAAGCGTTTAGCATAATTGATGAGACATGTAAGCTGATTATTGATTGTCTTAAGATAAGTTTTCGAGTATTCTTTAGGCGAATTCATTAGCTGATTCTGCCACCGCCTCACATCTGAAGCCTTTATTTCATTTACAGGCTTCTTGCCAAAGAATGGGAGAATGTGAGTCCTGTAAATGTTTTTCTTTGTCAGAATCGTGGAAGGCTTCAATCTTGCCGCCATATCTTCCATATAAAGTTCGAAGAGATTCTGCAGAGTCATATCTGGGTTAGCAGATTGCTTCTCCAAGAAATCTCTTTCAAATGCTAAGGCTTCCTTTTTGGTGGCGAAACCTCTTTTCCACTTTTGTTGTTTTGTTCCCTGCCAGTCCGTATAATAGAACTTGACGAACCAGTTACCAGTATTGTTATCTTTGTATGCTGGCATAAATATCATCTCCTTTTGTAAAAATTGTTGTGCAATCATCCAAAGGCTATGATATAATCTACTTGTCTAGGGTGATTATAAAGCCTTCGGGTAAGTCACTTACATAAGCTTCGGTATTTCCTTTTGCGAGAAGGATTGTGCCGGAGCTCTTTTTACGCAAGTAATGAATCCTAAGTCTATTTCATTTTCAAATGTGTAAGCTTATCTGTCAAGATGAGTATCTTTGTAATATGCTAACATATCAGCTTTCCACGAATCAAACTTTTCCGGAGTGATTCTTCCAGCCTGCAGCATATGCTGTTTTTCTATCCAGCTTTCCATAAAGAGACAGAAATCTGCATCATATTTTCCACTGCCCTTACCATTAACACTGATACCAGCAGTCCATTCAGGGCTTTCAGGCGGTTTAGTGTTAGTAAGTTTAAATGAAAAATCTGTAAGTTCTGTTATGGCAAACAGAGCATTGATAACATCTGACATTGTATTAAATTTACAGGCAGGATATTCAGATGTAGTGTTATCCTCAGAAATATTGGTATCTTCTGAAGATAAAAGCTCCTGCCAAGGAACATTAAGTTCATTAGCAATCTGTTTTACGACATCTATCTTCATCAGTATTTCACCAGATTCATATTTCTGAATAGTACGTTCTGATTTACCCAGCCGCTGTGCGAACTCTTTCTGTGTAATCTTTTGGGCTCTGCGCCGTTTCTGTATTGCCCTTCCGATTTCTTCAGGAGAAGACATATTCAGTTTAATGGAATCAGAGTAAGCCATTTTGTTCACCATCCTTATTATGAAATAGTCCGTTGCTAAAATGCGTAATCACCTGATAATCAATGAAATGCGTATCAGCAAGTGACTTTTATATGATTGTAAGAATACTTTATCATAAGACAAAACGAATTACAAGTGCGTATCATTTAAAAATTCTATTGACATATTTTGAAAAGAACATTATTATAAATACGAATTGAAAATACGGATTAATGGATAAAGCAGTTTTGGCTACACAATGAAATCCGTATTTATAATAGAAAAATGAGAAAGGAGGAGCGGTATGGTTGATGTAAAAGATGCATTTATCGGTGCAAAAGAGATAAGCCAGGTACTAGGTATCGGAATGACAAAAGCATATGCAATCATTAAGGCATACAATAAGGAACTTGATGATAAAGGATATTTTACTATTCGTGGCAAATGTCCACGCAAATACTTTGAACAGAAGATATATGGGTACGAAGACTTCTATAATCTAAAGTCAGGATTTAGAGAGAAAATGTATAGTCGCTGAGGAATCAGATGAATATGCAACAGAAGAAAATCCTTCCGAATAATGGAAGGATTTATGGAACATTGAAAAAAGAATAAAGAGCAGGAGGTATTTTATGTATTTAGAAGATAAAAAGACTTTGTTATGTGCAATTGATCATGGGTTTTCCACAATCAAAACAGAGCATTTCATTTTTGAAAACGGAGTAAAGAAGCTTGGAAGCGAGGCGACTTTACAGACAAATACAATGCTTTACAAAGGCAGCTGGTATAAGGTAGGTGAAGGCAGACTTCCTATTAAGGATACCAAAGTGGAGGATGAGGATTATTTTTTACTGACGCTGGCGGCAATAGCTAAGGAGATGGACTATTACAATCTTACTAATACTGATGTAATTATTGCGGCGGGGCTTCCATTTACCAGATTCGGACAAGAGAAGGACGAGTTTAAGGAATATCTGAATCCACACCATATGAATTATCAGTATAATGGAAAAGATTATGAAATCAACTGCAAAGGTGTGCTGCTGTATCCACAGTGTTATGCAGCAGTTGCAGACAGACTTGGTAAATTACCTGCGGAGCTCCTGATAGTTGATATTGGAAGCAAGACAGTTGATATTATTCACACGAGAAAGCATATTCCGGTTGAGAGCGATTCAATTACAATTCCGTCAGCATTGATACAGTGTATGGCGGGCATCAATAACACAGTTTATCGAAAGACAAACCGAAGGCTTACAGAAGAACAGATTCAGGAAGTAATGCTTCATGGAACTGCGACATATTCAGATAATATGGTGCAGATTGTAAAAGAAGAACTATCAGAATTTGCCAAGAAAATTGAGGCAATGCTGAAAGAATATGGCTTTAATCCAGAGATAACACCGATTGTATATGTGGGTGGCGGAGCAGTTGTTATGAGAAAATTCGGTTCTATCACAGGAAGAAACATCATGCATATAGAAGATGTGAAGGCAAATGCGATTGGATATGCATATCTGGCTGCGAATCAACTGAAACGCAAAGGCATCTGACAAGGAGGTGCGAGCAGTGAATAAAGACAGAACTGTTACAGTAAGCTTCAGACTAAATCTGGCACTTGAGATGGACAAGCATATATACAAGTTTTTCAATCAGCTTTGTCAGGACAAAGAAATGAGAGAATACTTTGGTGATAAGAGCAAGTTTATAAAAACTGCTGTATACAATGCCTTAGAGGCGGTGGAGAAAGATATGAGCGATGCAAATATCATTGAAGAAATCAGCAGGCAGAGAGAAATGGTGGAAATCTGTATAAAGCAGGAAATGGAAAAGGCAACTTTGGCGATTATACAGGCTTCAAAGGAGAATATTGAAAGCATAGCTGTGAGTAATGAAAATGTTAATCGTGGAGCAGTAGAAATGCAAGGAATTAGCAACATTAAAGCTAATGAGGATGAAGCTAATCCTGTTTTTGGAGAGATCCCAGATGAATCGGATGCAGAAGTGCCAGAAGATGCGATGTCATTTCTGGATGAGCTGTAGGGCTAAGCTTTGAAGATGCAGGAGCATGTGTGAGTGAAAAAGAAAATTAAAGTAATACGAATGGTAATACGGAGCTGAACATTTGTATTACTACCAGTATTACAGTAACCAGCCTGTAATACAGAGCGTATTATAAAGATTTATATACTAACAGGCTTTGTGAACGGAAATTCTGTTCACAAATGCTTATATATTAGAGAGGGTTTCAGGGAGAGCAAATCTCCCTGACCAGATTGTTGTTAAACGCATTGCGTTTTACGAATCTGGCAAATTCTCTCTACACAAGTTTTGGAAATAGGGCAGCCTAAATGGAACTTCCAATGACGGATAAAGAAAAAACGAAAGAAGGGATTGCTTATAGAACGAAGAGGACAATTGATAGAACCAAGGAAGAATTTTACCATCCGCTTGTCGGATGAGGAACGGGAGCAGGCAGAGTATGATGCCAAAGCCAACAACATGAAATTATCGGATTATGTAAGGTATCTGATTATCCATGGTGGAAGAGTAGATACAACGATTGCTTACGACAGAAGGAATCTGATCAGTCAGATTTCCGGTCTTTGCAACAATTACAATCAGATGACAAGAACTGCCAACGGGTGTGGCTATGTCTTTGACAGCACCATGCGGACGGGAAATCATCTGCTTGAGCGGATAAAGGATTTATTACAAGAGGTGGTGAACAGGTGGCAATAACCAAGATGATGCATATGAAGGCAAGCGGCAAGGCTCGAATAGACATTCATCTGAAGCATTCCATCAACTATATTTTACAATCGAAAAAGCTTGGGGAGGCAAATCTGGCAGGCGGTATCAACTGCCTGCCGGAGATGGCTTACCAACAGATGAAGGTTACAAAGCGGATGTTTGGCAAAACCGGAGGAAGGCAGGGATATCATTTTGTAATATCCCTAAACCCCGGGGAGGGAACACCGGAGATTATGTATGATATTGCAATGCGGTTTGCCGAGGAGGCATTTGCAGGAGAATATGAGGCGGTGGTGGCTGTCCATACAGACAGGGAACATCTTCATGCCCACATCATAATAAACAGTGTAAACATGGTGACTGGATACAAGTTTCAGTGCCGGGATGGTGATTGGAAATATAAATTCCAGCCCATTACCAATAAACTCTGTAAAGAATACGGACTGCATATCACTCCGGCTGAATACAGCAAGGAACCGAAGAATATGGCAAGACCACAGTGGGAGCGTGAGCAGGCATTTTCCAAATGGATCAAGCAGGATGCCTTATTTTGTGCCATCAGTGCAGAAAATATGGAGCATTTTATTTTCCTTCTGGAGAAACTGGGATTTGAAGTAAAGCAGGGCAAGCATATCGCTGTGAAGGTTCCGGGGATGAAGCGGTTTAGAAGACTGGATACCATTTCAGAGGATTTGAGCAGGGAGAGTCTGGAAGCAATGTTTCGATATGGGGACGCAAGTCTTGCATCTCCTGTAAATCGAACTGTTTCATTGCTACCGGTAAGAAAAGCTGTTCTTACACCATACCAGAGAAAGTGTTATGCAAGGATGTATCGTTTGCGGCTGGCTGAGAAAAAGAGGTTTACTTATAAATCTGCTTATCTGTATGAGCAGATACGGAAAATGCATGAGCTTCAGGAAGAGTATTTGGTGGTGGTCAAGTATGATGTGAAGTCATATGGAGATTTGTTTCGCTTGAAGCAGCGATTACAACAGGTGGATGAGGAACTGTGCAAAGCACAGAAGGAAATGTACAGGGACAGGACTTTAAAGAAAAGATCTTGCAAGACGGCGGAAGATTTGGAATTCTTTGAAGCGTCCGAGGGTGATTATCGGGAACGTTTGGAGCAGATAAAGCTTCAAAAGAAGGATAATCGAAAGGAGCTGAAAGCGGTGGAGCGGTGCCTTGAGAGGGATGGAAGTCTGGCAGAGGCTGAATTGGAACTACGGATACCTGTTGGAGATATGGAGGATTTGGCGGATGTTGAGAATGATAAAGTGCCGAAGAATTCATATTGGGTGCAGGAGGTTGTGGAAGTGGAGAATACTGATTTGGATGATGTTGTGGGAGCAGATGTAATTACGGAACCAGAGTTTGAAGCGATTGTAGATGATGAGCTTGAAACAGAGGTAGAAGCGTTTGTAGAGACTGCTGTTATAGGTGTTGAACCTGGCTTACAGAATGATAATATTCGGGAGTATGGTGAAATGGTGAGATTACCATCTGATAAGGCTGATTATATGAGAATGAGTGTAGCTGAAAAAATCCGTTGTTATCCGTTTGATGACAAGGGAACAGATTCGGCATTTGCGATGGTTAGGGCCTATTTTGAAAAGATTGGTATGGACACAAGTTTTGATTCTGTTTATGAGGAGACTAAGCTTTTGACAGATTATTATGAGAAACAGAAGTCGGAAGCTGCTATCCAAGTACAAACGGAACGGATAGTAGAAAGGCTGGAACTGCTTGGGATTGATTCGAATAGACTTACAGAATATTCGGTAGATATATTATCGGAGGTGTTTGACTTTGGAGATATGGAGTATTTTGCTGGGATTAAACTGTTTAACAAGGTAATTGACAGACTTGGAGTTGATATGGATCAGCAGAAGCGGTATGAAGTGTTTGACCGTATTTATGAGGCTGGCATGCGAGAGAAGAAGGTCGAGCGAAATAGGAATAGCCGATAGGTATATTGATTTGGGTGCTATGGTAGATGCTATAGCACCTGGAGTATTTTGTGGAATAGCTATTCTTGATAATATTATTTGAGAAACAATCGCAAGAGATTGCGAATCTTTGTTGAAAAAGAATGCATGTTGTGGTATTCTAGAAGAAGTGGAGTTTATTCTGGAGACATTAATGAAGAAAAGAAATGAGTATCATATTTACAGATATAAAAAATATACAAGCAAAGATTTACAGGAATTATTTCAGGTAGTTGGATGGCTGTCGGCTGATTATCCGGAACGTTTGAAAAAGGCTTTAGATAAAAGAGAGACGGTATTTATGGCTTGGGATGGTAAGAAGTTGGTAGGTCTTGTTAATACAATTGACGATAGTGAATATATAAAGTGTAGAAGGTGTATGGAATGGTTATACTTAATATTTTAGGAAAAATCGAGAGGACATATATTTCTAATAAATTGGGATTATATATTTCAAATCTTCCGGATGGTGGTGAAACAAATTGGAATAATTGGCAAGAAGGAATGAAAGAGACTCTACAGATAGCGTATAAAACTGAGAAATTGGAAGCAAGTCGATATATAGGTAAGTTTGGAAGTGGTTCTAATAATACTTTTGAAACAAGAGTTTTGGAAAGAGCAACAAAAATTCTAAATCAAAATGATGAAGATAAAGAAATTGTTGTGGATAAATATATTGATTTTTTGTCAAAAAATATGATTTGTATAGATATTGATTATCAAAATTGCGAAATTCCTTATGGAGAGAATACATATTCATGTTTAGATGGAGGTTCATGTGAAGATGAGCCAGTGGAGAAAATTCTTGAATTTTTGGAATTTATTGATTGTGGAAAAGAGAATATAAATTTAACAGTCCCATATTGTATATATTCAACAAGTCAGAGAAGAGACAGAGAATATAGATATCTTTTTTCAGGCACAACTGATATAACTGAATCAATTGCAGAATTGCAGAAATGGGGAAAACTGTTGGATAAGTATTTGATATCTGAAAAGGAGTTTTATCAATTAGATTATTTATGCAATGCACTGTTTGATTTAGGGAAAAGTGGGAAAAATACTTATCATTACATGAAATTGTATTCGTTATGTGCATTGTTTTTAGAAAAAGATAAGGAGTCGGAATTAGACTATAAGCTACCATGTTTGATGGATTTATCAATTTCGGTTTCAGATAGAAAGGGAATGGCTGAATTGATGAGAAAGATTAGGAATAAAATAGCCCATGGAGATTTTCAAAAATTAAATGAATTACTGGAGTGCTATGCACAGAAGTATATGGACGGAAAGTTTTGGTTTGATTATTATGAATATACGCGTTCATCATGGGTTTTGTTACATATCAGTTGTAGATTAGAAGAAATATTAAAAACATTAATTAACCTAATGCTAAAAGATAATTCTAAGGTAATTGAATTGAGAAATATGAAGCAATCATAGAATGCAACATTTTCCGGGTGAATATTAAGACTATAGAAAGGTTGAAGCAAGTTTATGAAGTTAAGAACAATAATGATATTTCCAGAATTTGATAATATTGAAGTGATTGATAAGATAAGAGAGCAGTATGATCCGTTAGCAAACTTGGTACGTCCACATATTACAATAGTGTTTCCATTTGATAGTGACAGGAGTAATGAAGAGTTAAAGGCTGTGTTAGAAAATAGATTACAGTCAGTAAAATCATTCAAACTCGAAATGGCAGGCGTAAGAAAGCATGAGGATAGGTTTGGTAATTATTTGTTTTTAGAGGTTACTCAAGGGGAAAAAGAATTATGCCATATTCATGATGTTTTATATAAAAATGAGTTTTCAGATTATGATTTAGGATTGCCGTATGTTCCGCATATTACCATTGGTAAAATGTCGGAAAGACGAAAACTGGATGAAGCGTATAATAAAGTAAAAAATATGAGTGAAACCTTTGGTACTATTATAAACAAAGTATCTGTCGAAATGATAGGCGATAACGAGGAGTCTATAATTGTAGCTGAAATTGCTTTGAGTTGACGTGAAAATATGGAGAAAGAATATGATATATGAATTAGCAAAACCAAAAGATTTACAGGCTGTATAAAATGTGGTGCAGCATACAATAAAAACAATATATCCGAAGTATTATCCAATGGAAGTAGTCGATTTTTTCTGCGAGCATCACAGTGAGGATGCTATAGAAAAGGATATTAAAAATGGTTATGTAAGTGTGCTAAAAATAGATGGAACAATCGTAGCAACAGGTTGTTTTGTGGATAATCACATTACAAGAGTTTATGTCCTTCCGGAACACCAGAAAAAGGGATATGGCACTTTTATTATGAAAAATATTGAAGAACAGATTGGCGAAAAATTTGATAAGGCATATCTGGATGCGTCACTTCCGGTGGCAGCCCTTTATGAAAAGCTTGGATTTGTGAATGTAATGCATGAGCGTTATCCTGTAGAAAATGGAGTGATACTTGCGTATGAAGTTATGGAAAAGGAACTTCATAAAATCTCGACAGATATAAATTATGATGGAAGAAAATTTATCCACAAAATGAATTCTGAAAACGGTGAGGTTGGTGAACAGACCAACTTTATATATCATCAGAATGGAAATCTATTGTGGGATGAATATAGCGGTGGAGATATATTAAAAGGTTCGTTGATTGGATCGGTTTTATGTAATGGGGAACTTGATTTTGTGTATCACCACATGAATCAGAATATGCAAATAAAGACAGGTAAGTGCCATAGTGTGCCAACTGTACAAGAAAACGGGAAAATAGAACTTTCTGAAAAATGGCAATGGACAAGTGGAGATTATTCTAAAGGAAAGTCTTTGTTAGTTGAGGTGTAGGATGTTAGAAAGATTTGAATATAAAAGAGCAACAATGGAAGATATCGAAGAATTGGTAAGAACAAGGATTATTGTCCTTCGTGCAGCAAATAAGTTGTCAGATGATGAGGATATGTCCGTTGTGGAGGAGGAATCATATGCATATTATAGGCGTGCGTTGGAAACCGGAGAGCATATTGCATATTTGGTGTATGATAACGGAAAGTTTATTGGAGCGGGCGGTGTAAGCTTTTATCAGGTTATGCCGACCTACCATAATCCGACCGGTAAAAAGGCGTACATTATGAATATGTATACGGCATCGGAATATCGGAGACGGGGGATTGCATTTCATACATTAGATTTACTGGTAAAGGATGCGAGGAAACAGGGCATATCACAGATTACTTTAGAGGCGACAGAGATGGGACGACCTTTGTATGAGAGATATGGATTTGTAAAAATGGAAGATGAAATGGAGCTGAAGGTATAAATAGTTAAAATAGAAAGCAGGTATAGCATGAGAAACAGATATATAACAGAAGAATGTAATAAAATACTTAATTTTTGGAAATTGGAAGAATATTTTACACCATCGGATTATCCCGAATTGACTTTAACAATAAAAGAGGGAAAACAAGATATCCCGTTTGATGCATATTATAATGCTTACAGTACAAGAAGTTTACCATTAAAAGAATACAAGGCACATAATGAGTATTTGAGCAAAAAACATAAATCTGATGAGAAGTTGTATAATCGTGCAAATGTTTATTGTGGCTGTTACAAAATTAAAACCTTTGTGGAAAAAATGGCTGAAAAATGTAAATTAGATATGGAAAAATATGCGGAGATAAACGAATTGTCAGGTAGATTTTATATTTTCTCAGTTCAGATAGACTTAGATGGAAAACTTACAGAGGAAGGTGTGCAAATCAGTCCTTTCTTTTATGCTGTACTTTGTATGATAAAATCAGAAGGCATAAATGTTAATATTATGCAAGAAGACATATGCAAGTTAAATGAAGATGTAAATGAATTACTTAAACAGAATGATATACAAATACTGGAGTTTACAGACATAACGATAGTTGAAAATATTGTGTTTGACAAATTAGGAGTTGAGAATGAAAGTCAAGTAGGGTTAGAAGGTGCCTCGGATAAGGTTTATGCATGCAAAGGTTTAAAGAAAGAAGATGAAACGAGTGACTTTTTTAGCTTTTACTTGGACGAAATAGAAAGAGTTCAAAAAAACTATAAGAATAATGAGCATGTAATAAAATATATCACCTCGTTATTGTATGATAATCAGAAAAAGATAATGATAGACAGCGATGTTAATGCCATGAAAAAATGGTTAGAAGTAGATAGATTTCCACTGGCAAAATACCCATCAAAGTTCTCACCGACATTAATGCAACAATTAGCTATAAATATAGCTATATCAGAAAAGGATAGATATGAAAAAATATTCTCAGTAAATGGACCTCCAGGAACGGGGAAAACAACACTTTTGAAAGAAATTATAGCGTCAAATGTTGAGCAATTGGCAGAAGTTTTAATTAAATATGGAATTGATGGTGGTAATTTTGTTTCTCGAAAAATTGAGTCTGCTTCAAATGCTAGTTATACAGAAAAATATTATGAAATACCAGAAGAAATTGCTAAATTTGGAATTCTCGTTGTATCAAATAATAATGGAGCAGTAGAGAATGTAACGCTTGATTTACCGAAATCTGGTGACATGAAAAAAGAAAAGACGAGGACAGATTATTTTGATAGGATAATAAATAGGGAAGTGTATTTTTCAGCTGTGGCAGATAATCTTTTGGGAGAAGAAGGAAGTGCATGGGGATTAATATCGGCTCGTATGGGAAGAAAGTCCTATGTTACTGATGTGTTAGAATCTTGTGTATTTGCCAGAAAAAATGATGATTCAAATAAAGTAACATTGGACCTGGCAAGGGTTGATAGTATTTCGTGGAATGAAGCTATAGAAAAATTTAATGTAGCCAAAAAAAAGGTTTTATCATTAAGAAAAGATATCAAAAATGATCAGAAACTTTTAGTGGATTTTTATCAGGAAAAAGAGAACTTAGCTAAGAGAAAATGGGAATTAAAACAGTTGACTATAGAAAAAGAGCAGCTAAATAAAAAGTTAAATGAGGTAAAAACGGAATTAGAAAATAATGAAAAGGAGACTTTAGAGCAGAAAGAGGAAATCAAATATATTAAAGAGCATAGCTCTATTTTTAAGAAACTACTTATCCTTTTGGGGTTAGGAAAAATAGGTAGACATGTTGCTGAAAAACAAAAATATGTCGATGAGTTAATAATAAAGCACGAAGACATTAAGCGTAGGTATAGTTTGACCAAGAGAAATACAGAAGAAGTATGTGGAAAAATTGAAAATCAATATAGCATAATCTCTACTCTAGAAAAGAAAGTACAGATACTTGAGGAAAAAGTATATGGAAATAATGAGTCATTGAAAAACAAATACAAAAATAATTTTGCGGATAGATATTTCTATGAAAATATTAAGGAATCTGAAAATTCACAGAATGCATGCCCATGGACATTTGACGAATATGATATGGCTAGAGAAGAATTGTTTTATGCTTCATTACAGGTGCGAAAAGCGTTTATTTTGAATTCGCCATATATAAAAAGAAATCTGTTTGTATATCAGGCATATAACAATGGAAAATATACAATAGCAGAAAAACAAGAGATGTTTCCACATTTGTTTAATTCCTTGTCAGTAGTGATACCTGTACTCTCTTCTACATTTGCATCAGTTGGAAGGTTTTTAAAACATGCAGGAAATATGAGCTTAGGCATGCTAATAATTGACGAATCGGGACAAGCTATGCCACAGTCTGCTTTAGGCGCACTTTATAGGACAAGGCAAGCAGTTGTTGTGGGAGACCCATTACAAGTGGAACCTGTTGTAACAATTCCTAAAGTGTTAATTGATATACTTGCTGATAGTACAGGAGTAGCAAATGAATACAAGGTGATTGAAAATTCAGTTCAGACTTTTGCAGACAATATGAATGAGTTTAACGGTATGATTGGAGAAAGACAGGTTGGTTGTCCGTTGGTTGTTCATAGAAGGTGTATAGAGCCAATGTTTTCTATCTCAAATATGATTTCATATGACAATAGAATGTTCAATAAAACGAATAAAAAGGAAGATTATTTGAAACAAGAACAACCATTTTTGATAAAAAAATCAGGATGGATAAATGTTGAAGGAACAGAAAATGGTAGCAAGGATCATTTTGTAAAAAATCAAGCAGAGAGAGTATGTCAATTATTGGAAAGTGCACTACATATATATACTGATTTATTTGACACAGACGATAAGATCTTTATAATTACACCTTTCAGAACAGTGGCAGAGTCAATGCGTAAATTTGTAGTTGGTTATTTTTCAGCAAAAGGAAATGACAAGGAGGTGTTGAAAAAATGGACGAAAAAATGTGTTGGCACAGTGCATACTTTTCAAGGTAAAGATGCTAATGAAGTGATTTTTGTATTAGGTTGTTCAGATAAAAGTGTAGGTGCAATGAATTGGGTAGTAAAAAAGGCTAATATACTTAATGTGGCATGTACGAGGGCAAAATACAGAATAGCCTTTATTGGAAATTTAAATGATTGGAAAAATAGAAGATATTTTAGGGAGTTTATTCCCAAATTTATTGACACGATAGATGTGTAGAATATATACAATGTGAAGACGGAATAGGAGAAATTATCATGGTTGTATCATATAAACGATTATGGAAATTATTAGTAGATAAAGAAATGAGCAAATCGGATTTGCGTAAAAAGGCAGAAATTGCCCCTAACACAATGACAAAGCTTCGCCGTGATGAAGAGGTGAGCCTAACAATTCTTAGCAAAATTTGTAAAACCTTACATGCAGATTTTGGGGATATTGTGGAGTATGTGCCGGATGCAGAAATATGGGATTTGTATAATGAGAACCGAGAACTTCGGGGAAAAGACCATATCAGAGGAGAACAGTTACCGATAGATGGATATCATCTGGTGGTGCATGTATGGATTCGTAATTCTAAGGGACAGTACCTTATCTCGCAGCGTTCCGCAAACAGACCGACATATCCTTTAATGTGGGAATGTGTAGGTGGTTCGGTTGTAAAAGGTGAGGATAGTTTATTAGGAGCAATTCGAGAGGCAAAGGAAGAGGTTGGCGTTGATTTAATGCCGGGAAATGGACAAGTTCTTTTTACAAAGACACGAAAAATCATTGATGGAAAAATTTATAATGATATTATGGATGTTTGGCTGTTTGAATATGATGGAGAGGTTGATTTGGGTAATGCAACAACAGATGAAGTGGCGCAGATTGCATGGATGAATAGGGAACAGATAAAAGAATTGTTTGATGCAAATATGTTTGTGGAGACGTTGGAATACTTCTTTACGGAAGTGGACAAAGAAAGGAGATAAATGTTTAAATTTATTTTTGATTTAGCAACAGAACCATTAGGATTACCCATTGAATGGTATTACGAATGGATTATTTTGGCAGTGATTGGATATATTGCATATTTGATTGCGTATGAAAAAGTAGGAAGCTTGTATCATGGAGATTTCATCTCGGGGAGAGCGGCGGGTTCATTTTGTCACTGGATAATTCGATCTATTTATTTTATCGTTATGTGGGCTGTTGCATATGAAGTGATTTGGATTGGCAAATTTGTTATGGCACATAAAATACAAGTCGCTATTGGTATATGTAGTATTGTGGCGGTTGTTATAGCCGTAAAAATATTTGTTTGGTTTAAAGAACAAAATGAATTAGTCAAAGTGCCAGTAAAAGTTGAAGATGATGATAACCGGTAAAAGGCTTTAGAAATAAAGAAAGTTGGTGAATATATGAAGGAAAAAGAACATCAATCCATAGAGTGGAAGGAATCATGGCAGGATGAGTATTTGAAATGGATTTGTGGATATGCCAATGCCTACGGTGGAAGAGAAATACGATTATATGGAAAAAATGGCAGAAATAAATTACACGAAGAGTAATCAAGTCATTGCAGTAATTTCAGTGATTATTGCAATTTTAGCTATAATATGTGCATAAAGGCATAAAAGAGAAGAAAAGCATAAATTTAGAGAAGAATATGGAATAGGTAGAGAATTAATAAAATCAATTCAAGACTTTTTGAAAAGTATTTTTATCGTATATATATAGAAAATTGAATATATGCTTCAAAAATCCGTGATGACCATAGCTTTTCGAGGATAACTGGAAACAAATATTGAACTGGAAAAGAGTTTGGTTAAATTATTAAGATAGATATTGGAGGAGGTATCATAATCTTGAATTATATGTTGATTGTACTTGTTGGAATGGTTCTTATATTTTTTATAGTTGATATGATTGCGAAAATAGTTAGTCCTGATAACTCATTAGGGGCAGGAATTATTGCAGCAGGAATGGAACTTATAGTAGGTGCATTTCCTGCCTTGATTGACAATGTTTTGGGGTTGCTTTCTTTTCAGATTACAGGAAAACAAGCATCGGATGATGTAAATATATGGAGCTTAGTAACAGGATTTGTACTATTGGTAGTAGGCATTTTGGTTTTACTCTTTATTAGAGACAGATTTTATGTGCTTAATATGTTTGGATTGTATTCTCAGAGAGAGATTGGCGATAAGCAAAATGTAAAGCAACTTAAATTGAATGATTACAAAATAAGGGAAAGATTTATAGATTTTGTAAATGTATTCAATATGGGAATAGATGAGAAAACTAATAGTATTATTGTGAATAAAATAGAAGAAGAGTGTACTAAGTTCAAAGATAGAAGTGCAGAGTTCAAAAAAGGTTTTACTGGTACCGCGCCTATTCCATATACAATTTTAGCTGGCACTTATTTGGTGGATTGTGAACCTAAAATTTTTTTTGAGTGGAAAAGAGAAGATGAGAAATTCATACAATTATCTACAAAGAAGAAGGCTAATTTTCCAGAATTAAAGATTAAAGAAATGGATAATCCTAATGTGAATGCTGAATCAATTATTGTGGCTATTTCTACAACGAGAAGAATAAAAAAACATCAATTAAAAGATTTTGGTGAGCAGGATATTATTGAAATATATTTGGATGATTGCAAGGATAATAACATTACTTATATAAAGCAACTTCAAAATTATCGTAAGGTTATTCTTGATGAACTTGAAGCATTAGGAAGGAAAAATTATCCGCATTTAAATCAGATTAATCTTGTAGCCTCTATTCCGAGCTGTATGTCATTAGAGATTGGAAGAATGATAGCTCAAAATAATAACAGAGTGAAAAAAATAGTGGCATATCATTTTGTAAATCAGGGAACAAAGTTATATCCTTTTGGAATAGCAGTTACAGAATCTCAGGGACAGTATAAAAAAGGTGAGTTAATACAAAATTAAGGAGGAATATATTTGGTAGATTTATCGAAGAAATTTGAAACTTTTTATAATAATCATGTGGCTTTGAGTCGAAAAGATCAAAATGAATTAAGAAAGAAAAAGAATACTAATATCAAAAGATTAAAAAGTGGATTGATAGAGTATAACAAGGAAAATTATACATCGTATAGTGTTGCTGATACTTTGGTTCAAGGTAGCATGGCAATGTATACAGTTGTTCAGAATGATAACAAAGATTATGACATTGATGTTGCAATTATTTTTGATAAGGATAATCTTGGGACTGATATAGGTGCAATTAAAGCAAAGAATATTGTGTGTGAAGCTCTTAAGAAAAAATGTACGCAACTTAAAAATGATCCCGAGGTTAGAAAGAACTGTGTTACAGTTTCATATACAGATGGTTATCATATTGATTTTGCAGTGTATAGAAGATACAAAAAATATTCTTGGGATGAGGAATATACATATGAACATGCTGGACCACAGCAATGGGAAGAAAGGAATCCTAAAGCAATCAATGAATGGTTTTCGGATGAAATAGATAACAAAGGTATTGTCTTAAGAAAAGTAATTAGGCTTTCAAAGATGTTCTGCAAATCAAGAGATAGCTGGGGAGAAATGCCGGGAGGTCTGATTCAAACGGTTTTATGTGATGAGAAAATAGCAACATTATATGAACGGTTGGATGAAATTTTTTATTATACAATGAAAGCTGTAAATAACAGATTACAATGGAATGTTGAAGTATATAATCCAACAGATACTACGAAATCTCTGAATACAGTACAATCACATTATGACAAGATGGATAGATGGAAGAATCATTTGAGTGCAGAATTGTCGAAATTGGATGAAGTGATTTTAGATAAAGATTCTAAAGAAGATGATGTAAAAGAAGCATGGTATAAATTCTTTAATCACGAATATTGGAATGAAGAAAAAGCTACATACGAAAGTAGAGATTTTTTAAAGTCACTATATTCGTATACAGATACAGAACAGTTTATTGAGGATTTAGTAGACGATTGTACAGAACAATATTTTGTTGATGTCACATGCAAGGTAAAAGCAAATTGTACGCATGATTGGTTATATAAGGATGAATTCCTAGATAAATTTCCGGTCTTTAAGAAAGTAATTCCTAGAGGCTTATTTATTGAGTTAGAGATGAGAAAGACGAATGTACCAGAGCCATATAGTGTGTGGTGGAAGGTAAGAAATGTTGGCGAAGAGGCTTATAAAAGAAATTGTATAAGAGGTCAAATTGAAAAGAATAAGGGTAAGAAAAAAATAGAACACTCTGACTTTAAAGGGAGTCATTATGTAGATTGCTACATTGTTAAAGACAACAAATGTGTTGCTAGAGAATGTGTTGATGTGACAATTGGAAATGATTCATTATAATAGAATATATTATTTGAATTTTAAGTAAAGGAAGTGGTTAGTTGAAAACATTACAGGAAGCATTAGAAATAGGCGAATCTATTGATATAGAATTCAAATCGTGGATAAAAGCTCATAATATGAAAGAAAGAATTTCATTAGCTGTTGATGAGTTAATTGCATTTGCTAATTGTAAAGGTGGAACAGTATATCTTGGTGTAGAGGATAATTGTGATGTTACGGGATGTACAGGTAAATATGATTTACAGGCGATTAGTGAATCAATATATGATAAAACCAGACCGCCAATGTTTACGGAAATTGAGGAAATAGAATATGAAGGGAAGAAAGTTATAGCAATATCTGTAGAAGCAGATGGTAAAACATATGCTACAACGGATGGGCGCTGTTTAAAGCGGTTAGGGAAAAATTCCAAACCATATTATCCAGATGAAATGAGTCATATTTATTCAGCATATCATTCTAACGATTTTTCGGCACAGATAATAGCAGAAAGTTCAGTCGATGATATCAATCTTATGGTTGTATATGCTTTGAAGGAAAAACTGAAGATACGAGATTCTTCATCTACATTGCCTGATTTAGATGATATGGCATTTTTGCGTGATTTAAAATTGATTGTTGAGGAGAATGGTCAGATTAGACTCACTATAGCGGGATTGCTTTTTGTGGGGAAAGAACAGTCTATTCAGAGATTATTGCCACAGGCAGAGGTTATCTATTTGCATTATGGAAAGGATAATCTTGAAGAATATAATGCTAGGCTTGATATGAAGCAGCCTATTATTACAATTCTGGACAGACTTACAGAAAAAATTCAGAATGAGAATAAAATTGAGAATGTGCAGATCGGATTATTCCGACTTGAAGTGGCGGATTTTTCAGAAAAGGTATTTCAGGAAGCTTTGTTAAATGCACTCTCACATCGTGATTATCAACAGATGGGAGCAGTGTATGTTAAGCATTATTCAGATAAGATTGTGATTGAAAATCCAGGAGGATTTCTAGATGGAATAACAGCTGATAATATTATTACTCATCCTTCAGCTCCGAGAAACAAGTTGATAGCAGAAACATTACAGAGCTTAAAATATGTTCAGAGAACAGGGCAGGGCGTTGACATTATATATAAAGAAATGGTATCTATGGGGAAACCATATCCAGTATATCGTGTATTTAGTGACTCTGTACAGCTTACGCTTGAAAGTGCAATGGAAGATCCTGATTTTGTAAGATTTATCGTAAAAGAACAGGATTCAAAACAGGTAAGTTTATCATTATCACAGTTAATGATATTGCGGTATATTGTAGAAAATAGAAAGATTAAACTTGCTGATGTGCAGAATGTGGCTCAGATATCGGCTGAAGAAGCAAGAAAATGTTGTTCCGAATTAATGAAATTTGGGTTAATAGAGATTATTGGAAAGGAATACATGTTGACAGCACGGGTTTATGAGGCAGTAAAGTCAGATATCGAGTATACCAGAGATAAAACAGTACAGTATATTAAAGCAAAAGATATGATTACAGAATACATTAAATTGCAAGGATATATTAATCGTAGTACAGTACAAGAGTTGTGTGGATTTACGGATCAGCAGGCAAGACGTACAATTGAAAAAATGAAAGAAGAAAATATTATTGAAATGAGTAATGGTGGAAGGTATGCGAAATATATTTTAAAAGAAATTTAATTTGTTATTCAACTTGGCAATGCCGAGTTAGAGAACGAGTTAAAATGAGTGTAAAGACAAAAATCAGTAAATGTGTAGCTTTATCATGGTATTTTAACTTGGCATATTGAATTAGACGCCAAGTTAAAAGCCGAGCTAAAACTAAGATAAGTAAAAAGTGTTAATACTTTCAATTATATCAATAAGTATGATGTTGATTACATATTTTTGAAAATAATAAGAGAAAATTTCTTTTCTAATATATCAAAAGTAAAACAATTGAAAAATGAAATTGAGAATAATAAAAAGGAAGAGAAGAGATGTCTTTAAAACAAACAGGTGAGTTAATTAAATCTATTTTAAATAATGTTAAAATAAGTTGGATTGGAATGGCAATAATAATATTGTTGCTTATTTTATTTTGTGTCATAAAATGGATTTTGAGTAAATATAAAAAAGGGAAAAGGACTATAAAAGAAAATGTAAAAGAGTTTTGTCGAGATTTGACAAACTTAAAAGTTTGGAAAAGAATCATTTTATGTATTGTAGTAGTGATTCTTTGTGTGCTTGTATTTGTATTTTGCTATTTGGTTAAGAAGCCGAGTTCATATCAAGAAATCGCTATATTGAATGATGAGAATGAGATTATTTATCCTATTGGTGTAGACATTCTCAATGAGAAAATAATTGGAGAATATACATTTTTTACATATAATACATCTCAAGTGATTGGTGATAAAATTATTACATACCCAGTATTGTATAAATGGCAAAAAGGAAAAATTGCCGAGAAAATAAGTAAAGATGCTTGTCCACATTTTGAAGTGATAAAAAATAGTGTTATATATTTAAATTCAACATTGGCAGATCTATCACATGGAGAATTGTATGCTGCAAGACCTGATGGAATGAACAAAAGAGTTATGGAAGAAGAACTATATGATTTCTCAGTAGATGATGAATATATTTATTTTACATATTGCTTTGATACAATTGGTGCTGGGCTGGAAGGACATGCTTTATATAGAATCGATTTAAATGGTAATCATATGACTAGAATGGCTTACGAAATATCTAGTCCAATTTTAAAAGGTAGTCATTATAATGTTAGAATAGAAAATGGGTGGGCAATATATTCAAATTATAAAATACAGATTGAAAATGAAGCAAATGGATTAGAAAAAGTGGTGTTATTAGAAAATACAGATAATGATTGGATATATTATACTTCAAATAGGTTAATAAAAGCTAAGCCAGATGGGACTGAGCAGATAGTTTTAGATGAGGCTGATGACTTTTGGTATCAAATTGATAAAATTGAAGGCGAATATATTTTTTATCAAAAAGGAAATGATAAATATAAGATAGATATCAATGGGGAAAATAAAGAAAAATTAAATGATTAGTTATGAAATGTTCGGGCGGGTGAATATTTTTTTTAAAAGAATTGTAATGTGGTATTAATGCAAAAAATGTACTATATTGTAGATGAAGTATATATAAATAAAAAACAGGAGTGGAAGAAATTTGTCAATTAATTTATATGATAATCCTAGAAAATTGTATAAATATTATCCATTATCAAAGGAATGTGCAGTAAAATTAGCAGATGATGAAAAAAGTACAGACATCTTAATGTTTACGCCTAATTTATCAAGAGAAGATGCAAGCAGTATTGGAGAAGTAATAGATAAATGGAGAGCAATAGCATTAGATGGATATATATTTTATACATCACCACAGTTTTTTAATGATCCATTTGACACACAGTTACCCAATGCACCAGAAATTGTTCCGTCAATTAAGAAGAGAAAAGAAATTGTTAAAGTATTAAAAAGGGTAATTTCTATTAAGAAAGATGAAATAAATAGGTTGATTTATTCAGAGGATTTTGATAGGGCTTTAAATATCGTAATAGAGAATCAATTACGAAATAGAGATTTATCGATGACATTATTAAAGAAAATAATGCAGCATAAGATATCATACAAGGAAGAGATAGTGATTTCTTGTTTTTCAGAAGTGAATAATTCAAAATTAATGTGGGCACATTATGCAGATGGCTATTCAGGTTTATGTATTGAGTATGATTTTGCTAAATCGAAAGATAAGGCATTCTTAGAAGGGATTGCTAAGGTTGAATATACAAATAAAAAACCATGTGTAGAACAGTTTGAAAATGAAGAAGAATATGTATCAAGGACTATATTGACAAAATCTGAGTGTTGGTCTTATGAGCGAGAATGGCGTTCAAGAAAAATTGGAGAATATTCAATGTGGAAATCAAAAAGTTATCCCATAATTAAAGTGAAGGATTACATCACAGCAATTTATTTAGGATGTAATATGCCATATGAATATCAAAATGAAATAATTAAGCAATATAAGAACACTGAGGTTAAAGTGTTTAAAATGGTATTATGTGAAGATATATATGATATGTACTTTGAACAGTGTTAATTTATTACATAATTATAATGAATATATTGTAATCATAAAGAGTGCATGAATGTAGCAAGTTATGCAATATGTATGTTTGTGTATTTGATGGAAAAGTTTTTGGAATAGGTACTATGAGAAGTTTTTTGAGAAGCAAAACAGAAAGTATACTTCTGAGCATTTTTGTTATTATGATTTATCTTCCTAGAGCAGACTTTAATTTGTATTCGGTATATGTATCTAAAATCTATATAAAGGAACATAGAAAAGTAACTATAAAGGTAATTATTATGTGACATAACATGAGATTATAGAAATGATAATCAAATATTTTAGTATTATATAATGGATGATATTGATAAAGAAATATTAAGAAAATACTTCAGATTTTTGAAAGCAATGGTAGGGTTGAATTTATAAGATGTCTATCATGTATTATAAAAATATATTAATGACTTGAGTATTCTTTCAAGTTTTTTCTAAAAAACTCGAAAGAATACTCAGAGAGCAGTTTAAGATATAGCGGTGCTATGTAAGTTTAGTTAAATTCATTCGTAGCATCCACATATTCCTGTAATCCATTAGGTTTGCAAGCCAATTCAGCATACAGCAGAGGATTTTCCTGTGCCAGTCGGTATAGATATGCAATATCATTAGGTGTATCAAGTAAGACAACTGAATTGCATTTTTCACAACTGATAATAAGAGGTGTACCGGTATATGTATCATTGATGGTATTAATGATAACTGAATCTGTATCAGGTTCATACATGCCAAACAGGTAACAAGGGTTATTTTGTTTCCTGGTGTTCTCCTTCCCACAGATACTTGGCACCATCAAGCAGATCAATGATGGCTGTAAGCATATTGTTATAGTCGGTCTGCAGTTCCTTGATTTCATCACTTGTAGGAAGATTGTGTAAAGCTTGGTGTTCACAGCATTTGGTAAATGCTTTCTGCATTTCAAGTAATTGCAGATACAGAGCATTAATAGTCTGTACAAGAGGATATATGGTTTCTTTCTTGCCAACAACGCAGATGCGGTTATAGATGCAAGAACGGACAAAGTAATCTTTCTTCATCATGCCGCTAGCAAGAATGCGGGCTTCGATTTGCTTGCGTTCAGCATCGCTGATTCTAAAACTTATAGTTGGATGTTTGTGTTGTTGCTCATAGAAAAGCTCCTTTCATAGTGGGTGCGGTAGCAGACACAGTTAAGCACCCGCAAGCCACATTGGATTATTTGTTTTTAGTAGTAAAAGTAGATTATATCTGCCATGAATTTCGTAGATGCATGATTGAATAATTGCAACTAATTTGCTACTAAAGTTTTTGAAACGATGTGAAAAGAGTAACATTAGATGAAACAGATGAGGTGGAATGCCGCATAAAATCAGCATTTTTGATTTGATGATACTTCCCTTGGGAAGAGTTTGATATACTAAAAGGATTAACATATAAGGCATTTGGTATGGATTACAATTCAACAAAAGAACACTTATTTGAGTATTTAAAGGAACTGACGGAGCAAATTAAATATATGATTTTTTAGTAATCCCCATTCAACTATAAATGGTGTCATCCTGTTCGAAAAAAAGTGTGCTGAGAAAGCTATAGAAACTAATATTATTACAAATGGATGAAAGCTTTCTTTGGGATAGAGGATATTGGAGACATGTGTTGTTTGTTGCTTCAGAGAGTAAAACAACTTGAATTTAAAGAAGAAAAACAGAGATTTTGGAAATTTAATATAGTTATGGTCTGATTGAAAAGGAGAGTTATGTTTTGAATGAATTTGAACGGATATATAGTATTAAGATGGAAATTGATCAGAATATAAGTAAGCATAGGTTATTTTTGTTAAGCAAAGAGGATGCTATAAATACTATATTTGAAAAATTTGGAGTTTTATTTAGACTGATATTATCTGCATCTCATAATAATGTTATGGAATATATCAAGGAAAAAGTAAAAACTAATGCAGTAAATATAAGCGAAATTGACTTTATACAAGAATCTCTAAAATGGATATGCAGATGGTCATCTAAATATTGTGCTGAACAGAGTGAAAATAAAGTAAAAATATCGGCAGAAGAAATTTATGAATTGATGGGGATGGCATATTCATATGAACAATTTTATAGAATGTGGCAATTACATAATAAACAGATTGTAAAATTCAGGCAATTTGGCAATAAGTTAGAATTTACGTATTGTAACGAAGAAACATATATGGTGCATGTTGCATATGATACATACATTAGAAAACAAGATGAGTATAAAGAACTGCAAAATGTATTGGCTTCTAGTTGTAAAAAAAAAGGATTTGGAATTGATCGAACAGGTACATAAATCAGATTTTGAGTTAGGAATAAATTTTATATTTGATGGATTTGATTTAAATGATTATGAAATATTTTCTACAGCATTAAGTAATTATATTATGATGAAAATTACAAATAGTAATCTTATTATTCCAGGGGTAGAGGGAATAATCAAGTTAAGAAAGGAAGAGTGGATCGAATTAATTGGTTCATTATGTGATTTGGGAAGGGAAAAAATTGTTAGTATCATTGAGTTCTTCACATATAATTATGAAGATATAAATGCAGATTTATCATTAACATATTTTTTGCCATCTAAAGATAATTTTTTGTTATTATCAGAAGGAATATTTAATATTCAGAGACCGGCGGTGAATGCCTTGAGAATACTTGCTAAAAGACAAAATAAAGCATATGAGAAAGAGCAGAACAGATTTGAAGATATTCAAAAGAAAAAAATAATTGATAAAATAAATAGTAAATATTTAGTTGCTAAAAATATAACTAGAGAACAACAAATTAGACCCGGAATGGATGCTATAGTATATGATAAAGAAAAAAAGCATTTACAGATTATAGAATTGAAATATAAGCTTCCAATTGAATCAACAAGTGATTTAATAAATTTAGATGCTATGTTAAACAGGGCATATAATCAGATAAAAATAGCTGAGGAAATGGTAGAAGAAAACAAAACTTTCATTTTAGAGGAATACTTTGGTGAGAGTTTTAAAGGAATTATTCCTGATTTTGTTGATTATTTTGTTATAACAAATTATTCAGTAGGAACAGGAAGAAACTGTATTTTGCCATCGCCAATTATTTTAGAAAGTCATTATTTAAGTATGATGAAGTTGAATAACGGAATGTATAATGTTCATTATGCTTTGTCTGATAATGGAAAAGGGTATATACAGCATGTTGAAAAAAGATATGCGAGATATTTGTTGAGTGGATATAAAATTATGGTTCCGGAGTATTCATTCAAAATAAATGCCCCAAGGCTATAAATAGCCCTTGGGGAGGGTTTTAACTAAACCAATTCATCGCATCCACATAATCCTGCAATCCGTTTTCTCTCAATGCCAGTTTGGCATATAGCAGAGGCACTTCCTCTGCCAGCCGGTATAGATATACAATATCAGTCGGATCATCAAAGATAACGGAGAAATTACATTCCTTGCAACGTATAACAAGAATTGCGTTCTCGCCGGTATTGATGATAAGGGAGTCTGTGGCTGGTTCGTATATACCGAACTGGAAATTAAGATTGTTTTTCATGGCGGTCTCCTTCCCACAGATATTTGGCACCATTCAAGAGGTCAATAATAGCTGTAAGCATATTGGTGTATTCTGTCTGCAACTCATTGATTTCATCCGAAGAAGGAAGCATATCAAGTGTGCAGGGAGTTGAAGTAAATGCCTTTTGCATTTCAAGTAATTGCAGATACAGTGCATTCACAGTCTGTACCAGGGGATATATGGTTTCTTTCCTGCCAACAACGCAGATGCGGTTGTAGATGCAGGAACGAACAAAGTAATCTTTCTTCATCATTCCGCTGGCAAGAATCCTGGCTTCAATTTGTTTTCGTTCAGCGTCAGTAATTCTGAAGCTGATGGTTGGATTTTTGTGTTTATTGCTCATGGTAATGCTCCTTTCGTTTTAGCTGTGGCAGCAGGCGTAACAGACACCCTGATAGCCACAGGAATTTATTCATTGTGAGTAATAAAAAGTAGATTATATCAAGCCGATGGAAAATTATCGGTGCAGATACTGCAACTAATTTGCTACTAAAAACTTTGAAAACGATGTGAAAAGAGTGATATTTAGCGAAATAGAAGTGCCCCAATGCAGGAAATATCAGCATTTATAAGTTGTCGATAAAAAACTCGGGAAGAGTTTGAATAACGGACTAAAATGCCGAAAGCCTGTATTTATGCGGGTTTCCGGCATTTGTTTTATCAAATGGCTCTAGTTTGGCTCTATTTGTGGGCGGAATAATGGAATATCATGTACTTGGAGGAATGATAAATGTGGAAGAATACATGTAAATTACTTTTATTTGATTTAGATGGAACACTATTACAGAGTGATAAAACTATATCTAAAAGAACCCTTTCTGTTTTAAAACAGTGTAGAGAAAAGGGTATATTGATAGGTGTTTCGACATCAAGAAGTGAGCAGAATTCTTTAGTGTATTTAAATGAGTTGATGCCGGATATTTTAATATCAAGTGGTGGTGCATTAGTAAAATATGGAACTGAATATATCTATAAAGCAGAATTTTCAGTAGCCGAAACAAATAACATGATTGATATGGCAAGAGCTGTCTGTGGAGAAGATTGTGAAATAACGATTGATACGACAGACTTACATTACTGGAACTATAAAATTGATCCTAAGAAACTTGACCAAAGTTGGGGAGACAGTGTCTATACGGATTTTACCGATTTTTCAGAATGTGCATTGAAAACGTGTGTCGAGATTTTTGATCAAAACAAGGCTGACGAATTAGCCCACAAACTGCCTGAGTGTGATTGTATTCGATTCTCGGATGGATATTGGTATAAGTTTACGAAAAAGAATGTGACAAAAGAAAATGCGATTATAAAGATTACTGAAGTGTGTGGATTTGGTACAGAATCTATCATTGCATTTGGAGATGATTATGCGGATATAGGAATGTTGCAATTATGTGGAACAGGCGTTGCAATGGGGAATGCGATTGATGAAGTGAAAGATAAAGCTGATGTAGTTATTGGCTCGAATGATGAGGAGGGCATTGCGGTTTTTATTGAGAATGAAATTATATAGTAATTCTAATATCGGATATAAAAGGGAAGGTGTTATTGATGGATATTCTATTTAAAAATGATGACTTTGTATTTTCATACAGAGTTGGCGGTATATTGATACATGATGGAAAAATATTGTTACAGCGTCCGAAAAATGACGATTATGCTATTATTGGTGGGCATGTTGTAGCGATGGAAACAAGTATGGAAACGCTAAAAAGAGAATTTGAAGAAGAGATTCATGCTAAGATTGAGGTAGATAATCTATTAGCAATAGGTGAAATCTATTTTCCATGGGGTAAAAGACCGTGTCATCAGATAAGCTTATATTATAATGTGCATCTGGTCGATGATAATATTCCATTAGATGGAGTGTTTCATGGATATGATGAGCTGGATAATGAGAGAATTGATTTGGATTTCTGCTGGGTTCCGCTAGAGGATTTAAAGAAAGGTACTAAGGTATATCCTTTGGAGTTGATACCATATATTCTTGAGCCGGGGAAAGAAATTGTACATTTTGTTTCAAAGCAGATTTGAGGAGATAGTCAATGATAGAAAATATGAAGGTGGAATTTGGCAGAACATCAGATATTGATTCATGGATGCGATTAGTGAGAAAAGTAAGTTGGAATTTTCCGGGATTAGAGACAGAGCAGAGTATAGATGAACACAAAATAATAGTATTGAAATTCATGAATGATAAACGTGCTTTGTGTGTGAAGAACGAACAAGATATTGTTGGTGTACTTTTATATTCAAGGAAGCATAATATGATATGTTGCTTGGCTGTTGACCCAGCTTATCGAAAAAGGGGAATTGCTTCGATTCTTTTAAGGGAAGCACTAAATAAACTTGATAGAAATAAAGATATAACTGTGTCTACATTTAGAGAAAATGATGTTAAAGGAATTGCACCTAGAAAATTATATAAGAAATTCGGGTTTGAAGAAGATGAGCTGATTGAAGAATTTGGATATCCTAATCAAAGATTTGTGTTGCATGCTAACAAAAGTGCTGATAATGTATAAATTGATACAACAGTAACTGTCACAGTCGATAGACCATTAGGAAGTTATCATCCTGAATATAAGGATATGTATTATCAAATAAATTATGGTTACATTGAAGGAGTTATGGCACCAGATGGAGAAGAGCAGGAC
>OCHI01000465.1_pt1 | contig 43387 bp, 34 predicted proteins | sample 1538691 | NCBI WGS metagenome assembly OCHI01 (sample SAMN04571718, study PRJEB22368) | human gut metagenome | biome: human gut; material: stool | host: Homo sapiens | place: Luxembourg | collected 2012-09-21 | reverse complement strand
ATCAGTATCACAATGAACTGGTACGCTCATGCGTCCATAGATACCGCAAAATCAGAGGTTCAGCGTCTAATTGCATAGAAGTATTTACCACGATTTTAACCACGATTGACAGGGAAAATATAAGAAGATAGACCTAGATATGCGAGGTTTACCACAAAAGCAAAATGCCCGTAGAGCCGATAAAATAAGGCTTTGCGGACATTTAAGAAGATATAAAAAGATAGTCAAAAAGACATATATAATTTTATAGAAATGTTTGGTACAAAATTCGATCTTTCTCAAATCCAGAGTTACAATGAAAATTTGAACAAACGATTGGCACGAAAAGACAAAAAGTATAAGAGCAGAAATACACAATTGGATTTAGTAATTGTGGTAGACCGTTTGTTAACAGGATTTGATGCTCCATGTTTATCTACGATATTTATAGATCGACAGCCAATGGGACCACATGATCTGATTCAGGCATTTTCAAGAACAAATCGTATTTTTGATAAGAATAAGGTTTATGGACAGATTGTAACATTCCAGGCTCCGGTATTGTTTAAAGAATGTGTTGATAATGCAGTGAAATTATATTCTGCTGGAAGTACAGAAGTTGCATTGTTGGCTGAATGGGATAAAGTAGAGCCAGCATTTAAGAGAGCACTTTCTGCATTAAAAGCTGTTGCAGAGACACCAGATGAAGAAACGGATATGTCGTTGAAAGAACTGAAGGTATTTGCGAAAGCATTTCAAACATTTGACAGATTATTTGCGCAGATTAAATCATTTACACAGTACGATGAAAGCATGCTTGAAGATTATGGTATTACGGAAGAAGAATATGAAGACTATGTGGGACATTACCAGAATGCTATGACCAAAATTAAACTGGCTGAGCCGGACGACACACAGACACCACCGGAAGTAGAAGAAACAGTTGATACAGATTATGAGTTAATGGCATATAGTAGCACAAAGATTGATTATGAGTATATCATTAATCTAATTCAGAACATTGTTACACCAGATGAAGATGCGGAGGCGGTTACACTGGAAGAACGTCAGAAACAGATTGAGGAAGTGAAGCAGTATATTGAGGAAATGCGTAAAGATAATCCGAAAGTAGCTGATATTATGACTACTTTGGTAAATGAAATCGAGCAGGATGAGAATAAATATAAAGGTCAGTCAATTATGAACATTGTTGAGAACATGAAACATGATTGTATCAATCAAGTGGTTACTGATTTTTGCGTTACCTGGTATGCATCAAAAGATGATGTAATGTATGCTGCATTGCATTATAGAAATGGGGAAATTCCAAACGAAAGTGTAATTAAGTCAACAATTGATTATACGCGATATAAAGAATCACAGGAAAAGGCATTACCGAAGTTTAAATATTATTCTCAGTGTATGGCAGAGTTGAGAAAAGTATTGGACGAGGAAATTAAACCATTAATTACAGTTTCATAATTTGTACTGAAGCATGTTAATTGTTTATATCAGCATAAGCAGTTTCTAGAGAGGAGATAACTTATGCAGAACAGTGTAAACAAGGAACAATTATTTTGTGAATATTATCAGCAGTGGATTGAGGTTTATAAGAGAGGCGCAATCAGAGAAGCAACAATGGCAAAGTATTTAATGACACATAAATGGGTTGAAAAGCTTGCTCCACAATTAAAGGTGTCAGAACTTACGAGAACTGCGTATCAAAAACTGTTAAACGATTATGCTAAAGATCATGAAAGACAGACAACATTAGACTTTCATCATCAGCTCAAAGGAGCTATTCTGGATGCTGTTGATGATGGTCTGATTGAAAGAGATCCAACCAGAAAAGCGATTATTAAAGGGAAGTCACCAAGAGTAAAAAAGATTAAATACCTCAATCAATTTGAACTTCACACATTGATTGCAGATTTAGACATCAAGGAAACTGTAAATTGGGATTGGTTTATTTTATTAGTTGCTAAAACAGGAATGAGATTTTCAGAAGCTCTTGCAATCACACCGGCAGATTTTGATTTTGCAAGGCAGACCCTATCAATTAGCAAGACATGGGATTACAAAGGAGATGGAGGCTTCCTTCCAACGAAGAATAAATCTTCTGTGAGAAAAATTCAGATTGACTGGCAGATTGTGGTTAAATTTTCAGAGCTTACAAAAAATCTTCCAGAAGATCAACCGATTTTTGTAGGTGATTCTAAAATTTATAATTCAACTGTGAATGACATCCTTACCAGACATTGTAAAGCATGTGGAATATCTGAGATCTCGATTCATGGTCTTAGACATACGCATGCTTCTTTATTACTCTTTGCAGGTGTTTCGATTGCCAGTGTAGCAAGAAGATTGGGTCATGCTAGTATGACAACTACACAGAAGACATACTTGCACATTATTCAAGAGTTGGAGAATAAAGATGTAGATCTGGTTATGAGAACATTATCTGGATTATAAATTAATTAGTTCATAAGAGGCTGCTTATGCTGTTATCTATAAGGGAAATGTGTGGTATTATCTTCAGGAAAAATAGCTGATTGATAGAAAGGAGAAGGTATGTACGAGTTATTATCAAAGAGAATTAAGAATGCAGACGGAGAACTGGAAGTGTTTACATATAATAGTTTTCCACAAGCTTTTAGAAATCAGGTTTTTTATATTTTAGAAGATGTTTTAGAGCCGCATTCAGCATATAATGAAAGTTTGTGGGATATTTTCGAGGAAAAATTTTGCAGAGAAAAGGGATTGAAAGGCATGGGATATGGTAAACTGCAAAATGGTTATGGAAAATCCAGCATAGAAGAATATTTTAAAGATTGTGATGATATTGACTTTTTGGATGCAATAGATTATTTCTTTTACTTGATTGATAAAAAGATACGTACTATAAAACCAGAATACCAATATGATTATGATGCAGATGGAGCAATAAATGCTGCGATTGCTGAGTTGAATTATCGATTTAAACAGCATAATTTGGGGTATGAGTTTGCCAATTCACAGATTATTACTATTGATAGTACTTTTTTGCATAAAACAGCTGTGAAACCAACTTTAAAATTATTGTTTGAAGAAGGCTTTGAAGGTGCTGAAGATGAAATAAGAAATGTTTATGAAAGAAGACGAAAAGGTGATAATAAAAATGCAATATTAGAGGCAGGGAAAGCGTTTGAAAGCACAATGAAAATTATTTGTGATAAACAAGGATATGCATATGATAAAAACAAGGATACTGTGCAGAAACTTATTACAATTTTAGAGAACAACGGCTTTTATCCAAGCTATAAGAATGCGCATTTGACAAGTATAAGAACAACATTGGAAACAGGATTACCTGTTGTAAGAAATAAAGTAGCTGGACATGGACAAGGAAATCAGATTATTACTATACCAGATGAATACACAGACTATGCATTGCATTTAGCTGCGACTAATATTTTGTTTTTGGTACGATTATATAGGAATAAAAAACAAAACCTTTAGTAGTACCCCTTTCCATGTTACTACCAATTTTACTACTAACAGGTAGCAACAAGTTGCTCAATCTTGCTCTGATTTGCCACAATCTGTAATTTCAGAGTAAACTACAAGAATCCCATAAACCCTTGCAAAACAGGGCATTTCAGGGCAAAATAAGGAGAAACAAAACTATGATAAAAATACTTTTCATCTGCCACGGCAGAAATTTCTGTTCTTGTTAAATGTACTTATTTTATGTGGGGTTTCACATAGTAAGAGAAGAATTTACAATAGTTTTACAACTTTTGAAAGAAGCACCGATATGATAAAAATATTTTTTTCAGCTAATTTGCTGTATAATAATTTTAGTACAAAAAGATAGGAGTTTACAATATTATGAAATATTTTATTGACAATAAAATAGGAGAACCAGGGGGATTTGGCGATGTGTATGATTGTCATTCAGAGCTTGGAGACAGATATGCAATTAAAATGTTGAAAACAGATGATGAAAATGCAGTTTTACGCTTTCAAAAAGAAGTACGCCTGACAAGCCGCTTAAATCATCCCAATGTAATTAGAATAATTGCATGCGATACTGAGGGGGAGAATAAATATTATATCATGCCAAAGTATCAATGTAGTATCGTACAAATTATTCCTATGTTGTATAATAATTTTGATAGACAATATAATGTCATAACAGAAATATTAAATGGTCTTATATATTTGCACGAACAAGGAGTACTACATAGGGATTTGAAGCCACAAAATATATTATATAATTCAGATACAGATATAGCTATTAGTGATCTGGGATTTAGTCGACAGATAGATTCCGATTCTCTTCGTCTAACACAGTATGGGGATGTGTTTGGAACTCAAAGATATATATCACCAGAGCAAGCTCAAAATTCAGAAAATGTAGATGATAAAACGGATATTTTTGCTTTTGGAAAAATACTTGAAGATATAGTTACTAATTTTCTTCAATATCCGATTCCTAATGATGAAATCGGATATATAATTGATAAATGCACAAATCCTCATGCAAATAGGCGGTTTGCTAGCTCAAGAGAATTAAAAAGTATGGTGGATAATGTTTATCAAAATATGCTTAAAATTACAGCAAATGATGATATTAGTACTAGTATTTCTCTTTTGGAGATGGGGATGATGGATTTTAGTGACATCGAAAATCTTGCTTTAAAACTTATGTCTCATGCACAAGAGGATTCAATTGAGAAGTTTTTCTTAGCTCTTTCTGATGATGAATATAAACAATTAGAGTATAAACAATTAGAATTATTGCAAAATCTTGTTAGACAATTGAAGGATTATTATACAAGTCAAATGTGGGGGTTTAATTATACGGATACAATTGGATCAGTATGCCAAAAATTTTATAATTTGACTATTGATAGTTCTATAAGAGCATTATTTTTGTTTATTATATTAGAAGTGGGAATTTCCCATAATAGGTTTTATGTAATGGGCATAGGGGAATCTTTAATTCGAAATGTCAAGAATAATTTAACTGAAGCTATGGAGTTATATAGCTTGCTTAAACAGCAACCAGTATACTTATCGAGACTGGATATTACCAAAAGAGATTTACCAGAAATCCTTCAATCATATTGGAATTAGATTTGATAATGATAGTATTAAATTACTTCTTAATTAGACAGAAAGCACAAGATAGTCCGTCTGGTGGCATGCGGAGCGAAAGCCACTGAGTCGGACTAACCTTGCAGAAGTGGCAGAAGCCAAGGCTGCTTTAGTCCATAGTATCTAACAAGAGACATAAGTTTGATAGCAAACAATAATCAAAAATCTGCAAATGATGATTTTATAAAGCTTTGAGCCACTTGACAGAGCAAAAAAGAAATGTGGCATTTTGACAATTTGTCACATCAATTATTTTTTGATGTATATATAGTTGAATAACACTGAAAAATCAACGGATTGACACATCAAAATCCTGTCTTTGACAGTTAGAAAAAATAAAAAATCATTGTATCTCCTTATATTTAAGGAAATATAAGAACATGATAAAAGTGTTCCGATATGACTAAATGGGAGACGCACAACATCTGTGTATCTCCCGTTTTTCATTCATGTAATATGATTACTTCGTAAACGGTAAATAGTAGGTACCACGATTTTTGCTAGTTTTCATGAGATAATTACTTTAAAAGTAAGCGCTTAGTTTTTGGGTGACTAGATATTCGCCGGTTCCTAACTCATAATGATAGCAGATAGATTTTTACTCCACTTCTTTGATAGGAAGTAGAAATTCACTACATTTGGAGGTTTTATTATGAGTGATAAACGAGCCCCAAGGCGTTCCTTGGATGACTGGATGAAGCTAGTAACTGAATGCAGACAAAATGGATTAACAGATGCTGCTATGCAGGAGATACAGAATGAAGGCTTTACGGAAAAAGAATATGGAATGGTAAGGCTGGAGAATGTGGGGGATGTTTTGTTTCAAGCACTGTTATTTGATGATATAAAAGCAGAATATGATAAAATATATGTTGAGCTGTATACGATAGGTATTTTATCATAACTAGAATTGGGGGATTTTATGAAAGATATGTTTAAAAATGAAATATTTGGAATATTGGAGCCACCATATAGCTACTCTTTTTAGTGCTTTTGGACATGATGTCCAGAAGAGGAAGGATTTTGAAGGGTATGCAAAGTGTCTAGATTGAGGTATAACAAACATTTATACAAAGGGGAAGTTGAAACGATTTTCTTATGATAAAATGTGGAGGTTTTATGGAAAGATATATTTTTTAGATACAAATATTTACATAAATGCAGGATATTCTTTTGGTAGCATGCACATGAAAAAGTTTTCGGAATTGGTTTCTAATGATGGACTTGTTTTATTAGCATGTAGTACATGTATAGGAGAAGTAGAAAAACATATAAAAACGGACTTGGAAAGTGCAGTTAAGGAATTGAATAAGACTTTGAAAAGGAGAGAATTTGCGGCTTTACGGAATGATGATTTATATAAAGACAAATTGATAGAGATGGATGAAATACAAGCTATTGATGTTGTGATTAATAGTTTTCATGATTTCTTGAATCAAAATCGTGCTGAAATTTTTTCACTTCAAGAAATTGACATGGAAGAAATTATGCAGGATTCTTTTGAAAAGAAAGCACCTTTTGAGATGCAAAAACCGAATGAATTTAAAGATGCAATTATGATAAAAGCATTGAAAAATCATCAAAAAAAGTTAAATGAAAGAATAATAGTTATTTCATCCGATAAAGGATTTAGGAAAGCCTTTTTAGGTGATGATAAATTTCTAGTGTTTGAAAAACTTGTAGAGTTTCTTCAATATCAACAGAGAACAGATAGTATTCAAGAAGCATTTGAAAAATATTTTGAGAATGATTTGGAATATGAAAGCATTCAAGACCAATTAGACGATTTACTTCAAAGCATTTCTTATTCTTTTGATGAGAGAGAAGAATTTGAAGTGGAGAACATTGAAATGGAAGATATTTCATATGAATTTAACTATGCTGAGGTTAACGTTGATGGATGTGCACAAGCATTTTTGACTGCATATTTTTATTTGAGGATGCAATGTAAATATTTAGATGTAAGCAATTCATATTATGACAAAGAAGATGATGAATATATTGTTAAAAGTTATATAGAGTCGGAAGAAATTCATCGGTTTGAACATGAAATTGTGCTAGATTTTGAATATGAAGCAAGCGAAATACAAGAGGAACAGTATGAATTGACTTTTATAGGGGTTGATGCTGATACATATAATATGTTTGTGGATTTGTCAGAAAACGATACGCTTTTTGATTGTATTGATGCAAAAAGTGTAATGCTAGAGAATGATAAACATTGGTTTGAAAATAATGTTGTTAGGTGTAGTGAATGTGGAAAAATTTTAGGATTTAATGATTTAGATAATTATCATGATTATAATGGAGAACCAATCTGTGATGGATGTGCAGTAACTAATGAAAATGGGTTTATTTGCCCTGGATGTGGACTTAAACATCCATATGAAAGAATGGGGAATTCGGGAACATATTGTATTGATTGTCAAGAAGAATATGATGATTAAGTTTTTATTATTAACGTCATTAGGGCGGTTATGAGTGATTGACTTGTAGCTGTCTAAATTTGTAAAAGCAATAATATTTGTTGATAATTTGGGATAAATTAGAATAATAGGAAGGAAAACATAGGATGACGGAGAATGTAATTATTAAAGATATAAATTGTAAAGGAATAAATGTAGTTGATTTAGTAAAACACATTTTGAATAAAAAATGTAATAATATCTACACTCAAAAAATGGAGAATAAGCATATAATAGTTTCAGCAGATTTTTTTGATGATATGCGTAACAGACAGGTTAATATGAGTTTGCTATTGGATTATGATGAATCAACTATTTATGAGGTAAAGCTAGAAATACATCAAGATGAAAATGATTTGATTGATTATTCAATGGATTTGAAATTGTATTACTATGAGAACTTAGATATTTATAAGGCGATACAAGAAATAAGAGCAGAAAATGATACACCTAAAACGGTAAGAATTTATAAACTAATGTATAATTCATATCCTATAAAGGGTACATATTCCTTTAATCTTAAAAATTGTAAACTTATATTCCATACCTTAAACATTAAAGAAAGAACGGAGCCGCTGACAGAACAGATTGTAGCATTTGATGTAAAATTAAAGTCAAACAATATGCAGGAGGCAAGAGCTAAAGCATACAATATTGTATCGGATTTTGTAAGTTATTTGTCGTTGCTACTTGATGTTTGTTTTTATGATCCACAATCAATATATCGAAATTTTGTGAGACTTTCATATGATTCGCATTATCAGAGAATTATAGCACAGGAACGCTATAGGACAGCATTTATTGATAATGAATTAGAATTAGTAGTAAAAGATAATTTGAATGGATTAGCAACATATAAAGACGTTATTAAAGGTGAGAATTTTGATAATGGGGTTATTTCAATAGCTAATCCTGATAAAAGTGATGTGAAATTTATAGAAAAATATGGTAATACAAAACATATTGAAGAAGTATTTGAAAAACATCGCTTAGAAAAGGTTCCCAAAAACCAGACTGTATATTGTGATGAGATAAAAGAAGAAATATTTGTGCTTGGGCAAGAGATTTTTATTCCAAAGTGCATTAGAGATTATTTTAGAGGGATAGAAGAACTAGATGATAAAATTAGAAAATCATTCAGAAATTGTTCAAGATTGTACAACAAGAGTACAATAATAGGAATGAATGAATCTTCACTTCAAATCGCTCTTTTGGTAGCAAGTGTTGAAAGTTTAGCCAAAACGGAGGGGATTAGTTTTTCTCAGTTTGTGCAGAAATATTGTGAAACAGCTAAGAAATGTGATATTGATGATATGTATGAAATAAGGTCAAAACTATTTCATTCTGGAGAATTCTCATTTTTGGAATTCGAAATCAGTATGAATCCTTACTTAAATCCGGTCTATGAATACTTATCAGATAAGTATGATGAATACCGAAAAATTGTTAGAAAAGCACTAATATCTTGGATAAAACATAATATTTTAACAAAATGAAATGATAAGTAGAGGGGAAAAATCTTGACAAAACGACATTAAACGAATTCGTTTCTTTTTAAGTATCACTAAGTGCTAAAATGTCAGATAACGAATTGTTGCAGATTCTAAGAAATAACTTGCAAATTAAATATTTGCATAATTGGCATGCTAGCATGAGATACCTTTCACACTCTCGTAATTAGAAATGATCTCAGAAAGTTAAAGAAAAATCTTATTGGCATAGCCGTACGGCGAAAATACTTAAAACAAGTATTTTTGCCGTACGGCTTATTTATCCCAAAAAACAGATTATTCCAATCCAAACTTCATCTTTACAGCATCGACCAGGTAATCTGCCGTCCCTTCCGTTCCGAGCATGCTGCTATCTATCATGATCTCCTTAAATCTCTGATCATTTGGCAGGAATCCCGCGTAATGCATATGATAATGATCTCTTGCCTCATCAACCGCTCTTATCATTTTTCTGGCATCCGTTTCGTCCATCTTCAGATCGTTCACGCAGTTTTTCACGCGTTCTTCATATGGAGCATAAATATAGATTCGGAGCAGATTTGTTTCATCTGCCAATATGAAATCGGAGCAACGTCCTACGATGATGCAGGATTCTCTTTCTGCAAGAAATTTTATGATATTTTCCTGTGCTTCGAAAAGTTTATCCTGTAAATCATCAGCCTGTGTTCCGAGTGGATACATCATCCGTCAGAAACTGTTGGAATGTACTTTTTTCTTTGCACTTTCCTCTATTTCATCAATTTTTGATACAGGGAGATTTAGTTTCTTGGCCGCTTCCTCTACGATATCCCTGTCATAAAATTCCACACCGAGCTTTTCACTCATGCGCATGGCAATCGGTCGACCAAGACTGCCAAATTGTCTTGCTATTGTAACAATATATTTTTTTTCACTCATATTTTCTCCTTTCAGGCAGACTGCATTATGTTTATATGCTTTTATATACTGATAAATCTGTATGCTATATTTCTGCCAATTACATATTGATGTTTCTTGATTACATAACGAATCCTAAGATCAAAAATCCTACGATTGAAATTCCTGCCCCGATCAGTACATACGGAAGCTGTGATCCTGCATGCTCGAGGTTATCTATTCCGGCTCCATTTGATGCAAGAACTGTTGTATCGCAGTAGAAGCATGCATGGTTTCCGAATGCACATCCAGAGAGGATGGCTGCCATTACAAGTACGATATTTGCTCAAACACTCGCTCCAAGTGGAAGAAGTACCGGTGCAACAAGTGTACATACGCCCCATGCATTTGCAATCATGAATGCGAGAAGTCCCACGATGATAAATGTGATCATAGGGAAAACACTTCCTGCCATGAAAGGTTTGCAAAGATCCACAAAGAATTCTGTCATCTGCATCTCACTTGCAATCTTTTGGAATGTAAGTGCGGAGATAAGTAAGATTATGATTGGTAACATATCTGAAAACCCTTTTACAAATGTATCCCAGAATTCTGAGAATGTCATGATTTTTCCTGCAATATATAATACCATAGAAACAAGGATTGCGATAATCGCAGCTACTACCAGATCACCGGCTGCCACTGCTATTCCAACGAGCACAGCAAGTGGGATAATGAAAAACCAAACGCTTCGTCCTTCGTCCTCGCCATATTCAGAAGCAATATTGTATTTTCTACTGACGTCGCTGTATGTTTTCCCTGTTTTGGCAACTCGCTCGTATGCCTTTTTCATGCCACCAAGCGTTGGAAACCAGCCCATGCAGAAAAGAAAAACTATTATGAGTGCCACGATTGGGTAAACACAATATGGAACAGCCATCAGGTATGTCTTCATAAGGCTTCCACCTGCAAGATCCTTTACACAATCCTGCTGTAAGAAAATGGCTCCAAAATATGCTGCCCATGATGAAAAAGGTATCAATACACAAACAGGAGCACCAGTACTGTCAAGCAGGTATGCAAGTGATTCTCTCGGTACTTTCTTTTTATCATAAGAGCCTTTCATTGCTGTTCCGATTGATAATACATTAAGATAATCATCAACGAAGATCAGTATTCCGAGAATGAATGTAGCAAACAATGTTTTTCTTTCCGTGTTACAGATCTTTGTGACAATCTTTGTAAAACCAAAGCTTCCTCTTGAAGCTGTGAGAAGTGCTACAAGACTTCCAAAAAGTCCACATATCAATATAACATACGCCTCATCACTTATTACTCCTTCAAGTGTGCTTACCCATTTTGTCAGGAAGTCTTGTTTCCACAAAACAATTGCTCCCACCATCGATCCTGCGATCAGAAATGCTTCGCATTTTTTTGTTGTGATCGCACCTATTACGATTGCCAGTACGATCAGCGTTGCAATTAGTCCATAACTCATAATTCTATCTTCCTCTCTTTCCAGATGTGATGGTTACTTCAACTGCTTATGTGATTTCACAGTTCACCGTCATATCTTTCTTTTCTATGTAAACTACAAAAGGGTCGGAAGATTGTATCTCTTCCGGCCCCTTTGCCTTTCGTTGAAATTATATTATATTTATCCCACTTGCACGTCAATGCATAATGACATTTTTGTGATATTTTCGTTTCTTGCAAACAAATGGATCACTATATGCTTGTTTTCATAAACTAAATAGCTACTTGCTCCTGTATACTTTCAGTATCACTTACTGATAATTCACTCAAGAAAATAATAGATCATCAGTGCATTATATAGCTCCTGACTCTGGAATCTGTTCGCAAAACTCTTTCCTGTAAGCTGTTCTACTCTCTGCAATCTGTACTTCACAGTGTTCTTATGTGAAAACAGTTTATCAGCTGTCCTCTGCAGATTGCAGTCACACTCGAAATAGGCCCACATTGTCTCCATCAACTGTGTATGAGCTTTCTTCTCGTACTGTATGATAGGAACAAGCACTTCATCCGCAAATCGCTGCATTGGCGTAGTGTTCTCATACGACATCAGCATACGGTAAAATCCCATCTCATCATAGAAAATGATTTCATTTTTCCTGTTAATATGCTCCAATACGGAGTTCGTTTTAGATGTCTCATGAAAGCTCTTTTGCAATTTGGATATGCTCTCACATTTTTCACCTATGTTGAGAGTGTATTCAATTCCGTTCAGGTCATTTTGCAAAAACTCACTAAACTGTTCAAAAATTTTTATTATCTTCTTGCGATCATCTGTACAGTCTTTCATAAAACCTATGATCCTGTCACCATAGCAGGAAATGATTGCAGGATAATCACATTCAGCAAAATATTCTTTTAGAGTCTGTGCAAAGTTTCTTATCTTGTCATTCGTAATCCCTTGATTCAAGTCACTGTAGGTCTCTTCCGAACTTTTTTTACATAGATGTAACACGAAAACCTGTTCTAACATCCTTGGATCATTTCCCATTTGCCTGCATTTCTGCTCGATACTGGATGTATTGATACAGTTTCCAAAAATAATCTCTGCAAGCAGACTGTCTTCTATATCTTTTCTGTCATCCAGATATGATATAGCGTGTCCCAGTTCCTCAAAAAAGTCTAAAAGCGGCACATTCCAAGGCATGGTGAAAAGCGGAAAATCATTATTTTCTGCTAAATCTATTACCTTTTCGTCAATTTGTGTTACATAATTCTCGCCCATCAATAAAAGAGCACACGACATGTTAAGTTCAATTGCCGTTTTTATTGTTTGATACAGATCAAAATTTTTTCTCTGTGTTACCGGAGCACTTACTATTAAAAGTTCGTTCCCACGTACCCATTTCTCAAAATTAATATTCTCTGCCTTATAAGACCAGCGTATGCCCTTTTCCATGCCACCCGATCCGGCTATTACATTTGCCTGTGACATTGTCGTAAGTGATAGAAGATCCTTGCACTGAAACATTGTTTTTCCACCTTTTATTTCAGCAGGTCAATAGCTCCTGTTACCTTTGCAGGAATTTTTTTGAACAAAAATTCACCGTGTCTGACAGAAGCAGTGATTCCTGCTCTCTCACATATTGCTTCAAATTCTGATTTTGCATCAAGCACGATAAAGTTTGCAGGCTTATTTTCCTCAATTCCGTAGTGATCTGTAATATTCATGGTCACAGCTCCGTTCGTTGTCACAAGATCAAGAACATTCGTAATCTCTTCAGGTGACATCATCTGTGCCAGATGGATTCCGTGATCGAGTATCATCATCATATTTCCGTTTCCAAGAGGATACCAAGGATCCGACATGGAATCCTGTGCAAAACAGACATTGATTCCGTTGTCATAAAGTTCCTTTACTCTTGTGATTCCTCGTCTCTTCGGATAGGTATCCTGGCGTCCTTCAAGATATACATTCTCAGTAGGACAGGAGATGAAATTAATGCCTGATTTTTTGAAAAGCTTCATCATTCTGAATGCATAACTATTATCCGCTGAACCAAAGGAACATGTGTGGCTGGCTGTAGTTCTTGCGCCTATACCTTCCATAAGTGCCAATGCATTCAACAACTCCAAAAAGCGGCTCTGCGTATCGTCTGTCTCATCACAATGTACATCGATAAGCTTATTGTATTTGACAGCCAGTTCGATTGTCTTGTGGATTGATTTTTCACCGAACTCTCGAGCCAGTTCAAAATGAGGTATCGCGCCAACACAGTCAGCCCCCATCTTAAGCCCTTCCTCTACCAGCTTGTCACCGTCCTTGTATGCGTACATTCCTTCCTGAGGAAATGCAACAATCTGCAGATCAAGAATATCTTTTACTTCATCTCTTACTTCAAGTGCAGCTTTAAGACCTGTAAATGTTGGATCTGTCACATCAATATGTGTTCGGATAGCCTGAACACCATGCAGCATCTCTTTTCTTATTCCACTGTAAATACGCTCCTTCATCTGTTCAACAGTCATATTTCCTTTTGATTCACTCCATCGCTGGATTCCTTCAAAAAGAGTTCCCGATCCGTTTTCCTCACCAAGGCTTGCTGTAAATACATAATCAAGATGCAAATGCGGATCTACATATGGTGGAACCACCAGTTGTCCATTTAAATCCACTTCCTCACATCCTACAGTTTCTTCCTGTGGTATATCTGCTGCGATTTTCTTGAAAATTCCATCTTTAACTAAGATAGAAACAAGTTCTTTTTGACCCTTTAGCCTTACATTCTTAAATAATTTTGAACCTTTCATACTGTATTCCTCTTTTCTCATTAACAGTAATGATTTGAAATAACATCATTATTGTTATGTTGCTATTTGTTCTTTACGCACAAATCATAGCATCCGGTCAGAATACAGTCAATAAAATGCAAAATCAACGCTTTTATTTTATTCTTGCGTACAAAAAAAGTCAATTCACTTTGTGCGTTACACACAAAATAAACCGGACAGATGTAAAAGCATTATCTCCTGAAAAAACGACATCATAAATATTTTTGCGAGTTTCCTGTAAGGAGTACACTGACTCAAAATCTCTTGCAAGTATATCGCTGTAGCGATATACTTAATACATAAGGAGGAGCTGGTATGAAAAAAATATTATATCATGGATCAGAATTCTTAATTGAAAAACCAGAGTTCGGGAAGGGTGCCAGACACAATGATTACGGAAGAGGTTTTTATTGTACAGAAAATATAGAATTAGCAAGAGAGTGGGCATGTGCAAAGCAAAAAAATGGATATGTGAATATTTATGAATTGGACATGGAAGGATTAAAAGTATTGAATCTGAATGATTCAAAATACCACATATTGAATTGGCTTGCTATTCTTGCAGATAATAGAACGTACTGGCAGAATGGAAGTATTGCAGAAGAGGCAAAAAAATACATAAAAGAGCATTTCCTGATAGATATTACTCCATATGATATTATTGTAGGATATCGTGCAGATGATTCATACTTTTCGTTTGCCCAGGATTTTGTTTCGGGAGTAATTTCGTTGGAAAAATTATCTGAGGCGATGCGGTTAGGTAAATTGGGCGAGCAGATTGTATTAAAAAGTCCGAAAGCTTTTGAGACGATTTATTTTCAGAATTATGAAAATGTAGATGCGGAAATATATTATATCAAGAAAGCGGAGCGCGAGCGTGAAGCAAGACGAGAATATAGAAGACGTAAAAAAGAAAGTGCAGATATTCATGAGTTATTCATGCTGGACATCATGAGGGAGGGTATGGAAAATGGTGATACACGCTTATTCAGATGATTATCTTACGTCAGCCCAACGAATATTGGGAGATATGTTGGATTTCGCGGTGAACACATATGATATGGATATTGATAAATTTTTTGAAATGTTTCTGGTTTCAAATGTGTCACGGCAATTTGAAATTGGAAATCCTACTTATGTAGCCGGAAAAACAGGGTGTGAGTTAGTCAAAGAAGTGATTCGGGATTCTGGGTTAGTAATGGAAGAGTACCCAGATGAGATGTATTTGGATAAATCACCAGAATATTGGAGTGGCTGGGCATTGGCCTATTATCAGTGGTATCGAGGAAGAACATTTTCACGCATCTACAGGGCGGTATCAATGACGGAAATTCGAAATATGTATGAAGTATACCACGAGATGGATTTGGCACATTTCGTGGAGCGGTTGGATGAATTATGGAACCAACATTATCCGGAGACAAATCTGAAACGAATTCGTGATTTGGCGGGACTATCACAGCGAGAACTGGCAGAACTGTCAGGAGTATCTGTGCGGCAGATACAACTCTTTGAGCAAAGACAGAGAGATATCAATCAGACCAGAGCAATTGATGTGTTGCGATTGAGCAGGGCGCTTGGATGCAAGAATGAAGATTTGCTGGAACTATGAGGATCAGGCTAAAGCAAAGAATCGTCTAAAGACAGCGAGATATGGGAAAGACCTGTATCTCGCTGTTAAAATAGATGCTCCTGAGTTGGTGTTTTAGGAAATTGTCTTAAGGACTCTTTTTAGAATTGAAGTCAGAACAGGGGCAGTTATTGCAGTAAAGATCATTCCAGGAGCTGCGCTTACTACTAAAGGCTGCCAGGCAACACCCAAGATTGTTGCCAATACCAGTCTGGCTGCAAACGTTCCGGCAGGACCAGCAATAATGAGGGCCAGTGGGTCCTTTTTTAATACTGTTAAGATAAGACCGGCTACAATACGGTACACCATTGCGATAATGACATTGTATATAGTCTGAAGACCTAATATCATCCCAATAATGCTGGCAATGATGCCGATGGTAAGATAATGTAGAAATCCTCTGATTCTTCCGATGCTTATGGCTAATGGGGCTGATAATTGAAATTCAGTTCCTGGAATGGGTGATGGGATTTTAAATAAGCCCGAGATGAACAGCAGAACAACCCACATGCCGTCCATAGTCAGATTTTTGACGCTAAAAAAATGATTGGATAAATTTCTTTCTTTTGATTCTTCTGTAGTATTCATAGTTTTCCCATCCTTTTGTTTAAAATATTTCTGCCATTTCCCATTGAGAGAGATTAAAAGCAAAGCTATTGTATACAATAAGCAACTAATTGTCAACCGTTAAATAAAAAAGGTTGACAATTAGTTGCGAGTAAGTATATACTTTGCCTAAAGTATGCAAGAAAAAAGGAGAATACAATGGGAAAAGGGATATTTGTAACCGGTACAGGTACGGATGTTGGTAAAACATACGTTACAGGATTGATTATAAAAAAGATAAAAGAGAACGGGATGACTCCAGGCTATTTTAAAGCTGCTATGAGTGGAAATGAAAGAGAGGAAGATGGAACGCTGATTCCTGGTGACGCTTTGTGGGTTAAGAATGCATCAGGAATCTCCCAGTCAGTAGAGGAAATGTGCCCGTATGTCTATGAGCATGCTTATTCTCCACATCTGGCTTCACGTCTGGAAGGAAATCATGTTGAGATGGCAGTTGTTTTGGATAATTATAGAAAAGTAAAAGAGAAATACGACTATATAACAGTTGAGGGAAGTGGCGGTATTTTATGTCCGATCTGTTTTGATGAGGCACGTATTGGGTTGACAGATATAATAGATGAGATGGAACTTGACTGCATTCTGGTTGCAGATGCAGGACTTGGAACAATCAATAGTGTTGTACTAACTTATGAATATATGAAAAACAGAAATATGAATATAAAAGGAATGATTTTTAATCATTATATAGCGGATAATATCATGCATGAAGATAATATACGCATGTGCGAATATATGACAGGGCTTCCAACTCTGGCGAAAGTTTCCATGGGAGACGTGGACTTGAATATTGATATAGCAGAATTAATTTCATTATACAGATAACAATATAACGGAATGAGGAAAGCAAAATAAGAATAATTTTAGGAGATAAACTTATGATCTGGTATCCATATGTACAGATGAAGAAAATGAAGACACCATATAAAATTGTAGATGCAGAAGGAGTTTATTTGTATACGCAGGATAATAAAATGATAGATTCCGTATCTTCCTGGTGGTGTATGATACATGGCTATAAAAATAAAGAAATTAACGAAGCAATGAAGAATCAGATTGATCAATTCAGTCATGTCATGCTGGGTGGGCTTACTCATGAACCAGTCTTGAAATTATCAGAAAAACTAAAAGATTTTCTCCCGGGAGATCTTGATTACTGTTTTTTTTCAGATTCGGGTTCGGTTGCTGTAGAGGTTGCCTTGAAAATGGCTTTGCAATTTAATATTAATCGTGGCAGCGGAAGAAAAAAACTCCTTTCGCTTACCAGCTCGTATCATGGAGATACATTTATGTGTATGAAGGCCGGAGATGATGAGGATTATCATTTTATATTATCAGAAGATGATAAGAAGGATGTAATTCACATTCCAACGGAAATGGATGCATTGGAAAAAGTATTTCGGATACACGGAAATGAATTTTATGCATTTATTGTAGAGCCACTTCTTCAGGGAGCCGGCGGGATGAAAATGTATAGTATTGATTTCCTGAGAAGGGCAAGAGAACTTTGCAATGAATATGATGTTGTTTTTATATTTGATGAAGTTGCAACTGGTTTCGGACGTACTGGAAATCGTTTTGTGTCTGATCTTGTACTTCCGGATATTATCGTGCTTGGAAAAGCATTGACTGCCGGGTATATAGGACATGCAGTGACAGTAGCAAATCATAAAATATATAATGGATTCTATTCTGATAAGGATACAGATGCACTTATGCATGGTCCTACATTTATGGGAAATCCGGTCGCATGCAGTGCAGCATTAAAATCTATAGAAATATTTGAGCGTGAAAACTATATGGAAAAAATCAAGCATATAGAGGATATGATTAGAAATCTGGTCTCCGGATTCACTCATCCGCTTATCAAAGAAATCAGATATATGGGTGGTTGTCTTTGTTTCCAGGTACATGACCCATCATGTCTTATCGGATTTCAGGAGTATGCATATCAACGAGGAGTATTTTCAAGACCATTTCTCGATATTATGTATGCCATGTTTCCGTATATCATACAGGATAATGAGATCAGGCAGATTGTTGATGTCATGAAAGACTGGTTCACTGAACAGAAAGGAATTTAATCTATGAGTGCGGAGGAATTGTACAGTATTAAGATGCGTGCAAGCAAAAAGGAAAACGGTACGGATGTACACATATCCGGAGCAGAGAAAATCGTTGAGGCACCGGATGTTGATATATTTGCCAATGCGCTGATAGAGAGAGGAATGCATCATTCCAAGGGTGAAGCAGATGCGTTGAACTTGAAGATAAATAAAGTCTGCAAGGAGAACATTATTTATCTTGATGCACTTTCAGTAGAGACAATTGAGGTCGAAACATGGGAAAAAGGGCAGGAAGAGATAAAAAAATATTTAAAAGAAACTGGAATAGACAATCCGCAAGATGTCATGCAATTCTTAGATGAAACTTATGCGATGAGAGGAGCTATGCTTCTTGATGTTGACAGGCTCATTCGTTTAGAACCGGATAAAAAACGTGGGATTCGTGCTACCAATATGGATCAGGAGAGAATGAAAGGGGACAGAATCGGAAACGAGAAGAATCATTATGAAGAAGCAATTGTACTTGCGACAAAAGTGGCAAATTGTCCTGGTATTATTGGTGAGATATGTATTTCAGATGATCCCGAGTACGTGACCGGTTATGTGAGCTCAAAAGAAATCGGTTATAGAAGAATCACGAAGATGAAGAGAATGGGGAGCGAAAAAGGAGGAAGAATATTTCTGTTTCGAGGAACAGATGCAGAAGAACAAAAAGCAATTGATTTTCTTCAGAATCAGCATGTGATCGTCAGAAATGTACCCAAAAAGATTTGCAAAAAATCAGATATGAAAAGACCACAGAAGTGGGATAAAATTGATAAAGCACTGGTATCTTTAAAAGAAAACCATCTTTTTCGCACAATGAAGACAATAGAATCAGCACAGAGTTCACATGTAACTATAGATGGAAAAGATTATGTATTAATGGCATCCAATAACTACCTGGATATTGCCAGTCATCCTTCCATAAAATCAGCAGTCGTAGAATCGACAGCTATGTATGGATTTGGCTCCGGTGGCTCCAGACTTACAACCGGAAATACAGTGATACATAATGCACTGGAGAATAAGATTGCTTCCTACAAGGAAACAGAAGCAGCGATCGTGTTTAACACAGGATATGTTGCAAATGTAGCAACAATATCCGCAATGGTGAAAAAAGGAGATACTGTTTTTAGTGATGAATTAAATCATGCAAGTATTATTGATGGATGCCGTCTTTCAAAAGCCAAAATTGTAACATATGCTCATAATGATATGGATGATCTGCGAAAAAAAATACAGGAGAATCCATGTGAGACAGGCATTGTTGTCAGTGATGCAGTTTTTTCTATGGATGGAGATATATTAAAGCTTCCGGAATTTCTTGATATCTGTGAAGAGAATCAATTGTTTTCCATGGTAGATGAAGCACATTCCACAGGAGTGATCGGCAAAACCGGTCATGGAATCCGGGAATACTGGCAGGAAAAAAGACAGGTAGATATTTTAATGGGAACATTTAGTAAGTCGATAGGTGGCGAAGGTGGTTATGTGGCCGGAGAGACAAGACTGATAAACTATCTGAGAAATGTGGCAAGAGGATTCATATTTTCTACTTCACTTTCGCCAGTAACCATGGCTGCGAATCTGGCTGGAATCGAAGTTCTTGAAAAGGAAATCTCAAGAGTAACAAAATTGCAGTACAATGTAAAATATTTTTGTACACAACTTGGGAAATATGGTATCAATGTAAAATCTGAAACTGCCATAATTCCTGTTATTATTGGTGATGAGGAAAATGCACTGACAGTTTCCAACTATCTTTATGAGAATGGATATTTTATATCAGCGATACGTTATCCAACTGTTGCTAAAGGAGCAGCAAGGCTTAGAGTCGCGCTTATGTCCAGCCATACAGAAGCAGAACTGAAAAAGTGTGCAGAATTAATAGGAAAAGCCTTATTGATGAAGTAAAAATATGTTAACACTTTAGGAGTGAATAATCATCCAAAGACAGCGAGATATGGAAAAGACCTGTATCTCGCTGTCTTTTTATTAAGGAATTCTTAGTTTTTATCTGCAACAGTTTTTCTATTTGTAGACTCTAGTGTATGTAACCTATAATAAAGATAATGTGAAACTATTCATAGACTTCATGAACCAATACAGGTGATTCATAAAAATTGTTATAAGAATCTTCAAATGAAAAAGATGATTCGAGAGGAGGGAACGAATGAAGGATAAAGAAAATTCAAGGGAAATACAATTCAAAGAGGAATTGGTTCGCAAGGCGAAGAATGGAGATACGAAAGCATTTTCCCTGTTATATGCCGGCGTTTGCAAGGAAATGTATAAATTCGCATTATATATGATGAAGCATACAGAAGATGCAGAAGACGCGGTAAGTGAGACCGTTATATCTGCATTTGAAAATATTGCGAAGCTCAAGAATGAGAGTAGTTTTAAAAGCTGGATTTTTACAATTTTAGGAAATCAATGCAGAAAAATGTTGGGAAAGCGTGGAAATCATGCATCAGAGGAAGAGACGCCAGAAGCTGGGCACGAACTGGACTATGAGCAGCATTTTGATGTGAAGGAAGCATTTGCAAGACTTGAGGAGGAAGAGCGTATGATACTTTCGTATTCTGTGTTCGCTGGATATGGAAGTGAAGAAATCGCGCAGATGCTTGAGATGAATGCTGCAACGGTTCGATCAAAGAAAAGCAGGGCACTTGGGAAGATGCGTAAGATGTTGGAAGCAGGATGATCGTACAGGATGATCTTATAAGAGATGGGGTTGAAAAAAGAATAGAAGAAGGAGGCGGAAAAGATGGAAGAAAATAGAGAAAAGAACAACAAGAAGATTGAGGATGAAAAGCGTTTAGAGCAGGATTTGAGACAGATGGCAGATGATGTGATCCTTCCGGACTCACTGGAACCGGAGGCAATTCAGAAAATGCTTCAGGCAAGACAGGAAGAAAAGCAGCAGGGATCAAAAACGAAAAAGAACAAAAAGAACTGGAAACGTATCGTTCCGATCGCAGCAGCGGCATGTGTCTGTGTGATAGTTGGAGCGACAGTTGGAATCAAGCAGATCAACAAAGGAAACAACAAAACATTAGATGCAGCGACTATCGCATCAGCAGCAGATCAGACAGAGACAACCCAGACACTTACAACAGCGAAAGATTATAAAGAAATTGAAAAATGTATCAAAGAATATAATAAGCAGATGGCACGGGATAACAACAGTATGGCTATCGGACTGTATGAAAGTGCGTCTTCGGCAGACGCAGCAACAGCAGAAAGCAGTAATGTTAGTGACACAGGGGGTTATTCGGATACGAATGTCCGTGAGAACGGCGTGGGGGAAGCCGATATTGTCAAAACCGATGGAAAAAATATTTATACACTGTGTCGGAGTGTTGTGACGATTACAGCTATTGATAATGTGTCAATGGAAAAGCTGGCCTCGATCGAACAGGATGCAGAACGCTATGTAGAAGATATTTATGTACAGGATGATAAATTAGTTCTGTTTGGAACATTAGGAAGACAGGTGGGAAATTCAGAGGATTCAGAAGCTTATAATGGATATTATGAGAACAATACGTATGTCCAGGTATATGACATCAGTGACCCGTCAAATCCGAAAGAGATTGGTAACATGGAACAGAGCGGAGGATATAATACATCCCGGATTGTGGATGGATATGTCTATGTGCTTAGTCAGTTCCATCCTTATGAAGACAATGTTACAGCAAGAGATCTGTGGTATATTCCGGAAGTGCAGGGGAAATCTATCGAAGCAGAAAATATTTATATGCCACAGGAAGCAGAAGGAAATGAATATACGATCATTACAGCATTTTCATTAGATGATCCGTCAGAAAAAACAGACAGTAAGGCAGTCTTTGGTTATTCAGATGTGTGCTATGTAAGCGAGAATAATATTTATATTACAAGTAATTATTATGAAGATTCAGATGTGAGCAGAACGCTGATCCGCAAGATTTCTTATACAGACGGAAAGCTTGCTGGTGTTGCGCAGACGAAGATCAAGGGAATGCTGAACGATTCTTTCAGCATTGACGAGTATGAAGGAAACCTTAGATTAGTTACAACAATTGATAAAATTTATTCGAATGATGGTATTATGCCATTGAATGAGACCGCAGATGAGACGGCTGATAAGAGCGGAACATCGGATAAATCAGATGCAAGTAAGGTGACTGAGAAGGATGTGGCAGAAAATGTAAAGGATGCGGTACCTGGTACAAATTCGCTTTATGTGCTGAATGACAAACTGGAGATCATTGGCTCCATTCACAATCTGGCAAAAGATGAAACAATCTATTCCGCAAGATTTATGGGAGATACAGGATATTTCGTTACTTATCGGCAGGTGGATCCATTGTTCTCGGTAGACCTTTCAGACCCGGAGAATCCGAAGATTCTTGGAGAGCTTAAGATTCCTGGATTTTCCGAATATCTGCATCCATATGGAGACGGAAAACTGCTTGGCATAGGGATGGATGTAAGTGAAGATGGATTTACAACAGAAGGTGTGAAACTTTCGATGTTTAATGTTACAGATCCATCCAATGTAACAGAGGAAAATAAGTATACGATTGAAGAAAGCTATGGCACAGATGTAGGATACAATTATAAAGGCGTATTTGTAGATGTTCAGAAGAATCTGTTCGGGTTTGTTACCTATCATGATGGAGTGACTTATCAGTTGTATACGTATGATGAGGCAGAAGGATTCAAAGAAGTCATGAGCAGACAGCTGAGCGGATATGAAGGCAGCAGAGGACTGTATATTGGTGACGTATTCTATCTTGTAAGTGGAAAGATGATAGAATCTTATTCCATGAATGGATTTGAGAAGATGGATGATATTGTTCTGTAAACAATTTGTAACTGTTCAGAGCTAACCTCCAAAATACTATGCATTTTATACCTTTTTTTGAAATTTTGCTTGGCTCTGAACAGTTACAATATTTTGGATTGACAGTTTGTAAGACGAAAATTATACTAATAGGAGATGAAATTTGTTTGAAATTGTAGTTTTGTAATAAGAGAAAAGGGGTTAGAAATCATGAGTTCCAGAAATAAAGGAATTTGCTTTATTATATTATCGGCATTTTCATTTGCGTTAATGGGTGCCTGTGTCAGGCTTGCGGGAGATGTGCCGTCCATACAGAAAAGCTTTTTCCGAAATTTGGTTGCATTTTTTGTTGCACTTATAATGATTGTGCGAAGTGGTGACGGATTTGAAATCAAGAAGGGAAACTTAGGTTATATGGTTTTGCGTGCAACATTTGGCACGCTGGGAATCCTTTGTAATTTTTATGCAGTAGATCATCTGGTACTTTCAGATGCATCTATGCTGAACAAAATGTCTCCGTTTTTTGTTATTTTATTTTCGTTTCTTCTGTTGAAAGAGAAATTAAAACCGGCGCAGGCAATTGCAATTTTTGTTGCATTTATCGGAAGCCTGTTTATCATTAAGCCAACCTTTACAAATATGGAACTCTTTCCGTCAGTGATCGGTCTATGTGGGGGAATCGGTGCCGGTATTGCGTATGCAATGGTAAGGATTCTTGGTCAGAGAGGTCAGAAAGGAAGCTCTGTTGTTCTGTTTTTCTCAGGATTTTCCTGCATCGTGACACTTCCGTATCTGCTGTTTAACTATCATCCGATGACAGGAACGCAGATTCTGGCACTGCTTGGTGCCGGACTTGCAGCAGCAGGAGGACAATTTGGAATTACCGCAGCATATTATCATGCACCTGCGAAAGAGATATCAATCTATGATTATTCACAGATTATTTTCTCTACGATTCTCGGATACTTTCTTTTCGGACAGGTTCCGGACAAGTACAGTGTGCTGGGATATGTGATCATTCTCGCGATGGCGGCATGGATGTTCTTCTATAATAAAAGACCGGAAGAAAAAGAATAGAAACTGTTTGAAGCCAAATATATTTCAGATGAAAAGGATTATAAAATCATGGATTTTGCAAGACTTGAGAAAAATATTATAGATGTAATAAAGGAAGAACAGGCGAAGCTGGGCTACCGTAAGGAGAAGATTCGTCTGTATTATCCGCTGAGTTCTCTGAATCATTTCTTTCAGTTAGATGTGGATGAGACAGGAATGCAGGAAAAATTGAGCCGGTTTTCTGAGTATGAAGAAGGGAAGCTTGGAAGTGTTGAAGTGACAAATAAGGGGGAGCGGTTCTGTTTTCATATTCCGGAGGAAGGTGCAGAATATGTACACAATAATATGAAAGAGAATGAATTCATCAAAGACCTGATCGGGTTGATCTCTCATCATGGCTGCAAGATGGAAGATATCTTTGAACTGTTCCGTCAGCATTCGGCTCAGATTACGATCGAAGAGATGCACAGCGATGAATTTGATTATATGATCTGCTTTGAAAATGATCCGGAGGATACTTACCGGTATTGCTTTAAAGATGAAGGATGCCATATCATTTACCATAGATTCCTGCCGGAAGATTATGAAGAATTTGGATTTGGAAAATAACTGTCAGGTCAGACAAAAAGGAGAAAAAAGTGAAGCTTACAATACTTGGAACAGGAAATGCAACCGTCACGGAGTGTTATAACACATGTTTTGTTATCAGTGATGACGACCGTCATTTTATGGTAGACGGTGGTGGCGGAAATACGATTCTTCATCAGTTAAAAGCAGCAGGACTTAACTGGATGGATATGAGAGATATTTTTGTGACACACAAGCATATCGACCATCTTCTTGGAATTATCTGGATGATGCGTATGATTCTTCAGAATATGAACAGAGGAAAATACGAAGGAGAAGCTACAATTTACGGACACGAAGAAGTGATCCGTATCCTGAAAGAGATGGCAGGCGAAGTTCTTTCGGCGAAGGAGATGAAATATATAGATGATCGTCTTCACATGGTCGTAGTAGAAGATGGAGAAGAACGTGAGATTATTGGAAAGAAAATAACATTTTTCGATATTCACTCTACAAAGGCAAAACAGTTTGGATTTTGTATGCAGTTAGATGAGGATGAGAAACTGACCTGTTGCGGAGATGAGCCGTACAATGAACTGGAGCAGAAATATGCTGAGAACAGTACATGGCTCTTGCATGAGGCATTCTGTCTCTACGGACAGGCAGATGAATTCAAGCCATATGAGAAGCATCACTCCACAGTAAAAGATGCATGTGAGATGGCAGCAGACCTGAATGTGGAGAATCTGATTTTGTATCATACAGAAGATAAGAATATTGAACACAGACAGGAGTTGTATCTGGAAGAAGGCAAAGCTTATTATGACGGAAATCTGTTTGTGCCGGATGATCTGGATGTGATAGAACTATAAGAAATTTAATCCCACAGCAAGTTTGTTATATGCTATACTTTGTTTATGATCAGGTTGAATTGATAAATTCAGGGAGAGGTGAAAGAGAATGCTTGAGTTAGTAACAGGAGGCAGCGGAAGCGGAAAATCAGCTTATGCGGAAAGCCGGATCTGTGAATATAACAGGCAGGCTCCGAAGCCTCTCTTTTATATTGCAACCATGTTCCCTTATGGAGAAGAGACAGAAAAGAAGATTGAGAGACATCGGATGCTTCGTAAAGGGAAAGGATTTGAGACATTAGAGTGGTATACAGGACTTAAGCTACATTTGGAAGAGGGATCATTACAAGGCTCAGATGTGCTTCTCGAATGTATGTCGAATCTCGTGGCAAATGAAATGTATATGGAATCCGGTGCAGGATGTCATGCGGATCAAGCCATTCTGGAAGGGATCCGAGAATTGAATCAACAGTGTTCGAATCTGGTGATTGTGACAAATGAAGTGTTTTCCGAATCGGTTCCGGATTCGCCGGAGATGAAAGAATACAAAAGGATTCTTGGCAGGATCAACTGTGAAATTGCAGCGATGGCAGATCAGGTGACAGAAGTTATTTATGGAATTGCACAGCAGAAAAAGGAAACGGATACGATGGTCAATAGAACAGAAAAACCGGGCGTGGACAGTAACAAATCAGGAGAGTTTGTGATGTGTCAGAAAGAAAATAGAGCTCATATAATTATAGGCGGTGCATTCCAAGGAAAAGCACAGTATGCAACGAAAATTTATCCGGGACTTGAGCTGACAGACGGATTCAATTGTCCGCTGGATGAGATTGAAAATTGTGTGGCAATCAATAAATTCCATTCATTTACAAGACGCTGGCTTTTGGAAGGAAGAACAAAGGAAGCGTTGCTGACAACGCTAGAGAAGAATGAAAATCTACAATTACTAATTAGTGACGAAATCGGATATGGCCTTGTGCCCGTTGATGATTTTGAAAGAGAATATAGGGAATTTCACGGGCGTGTCATGACGGAACTTGCAGAACAGGCAGATTGTGTAGAACGTGTTGTGTGTGGGATTCCGCAGAGAATAAAGTGAAAGGAAATTAGGGATGCTTTCAGAGATAGAACAGGTACTTCCTTCTGAAATAGAGAAGAGAAGTTTTGAGATTATAACAGAAGAATTAAAAGAGATGGGAAAGATTCTCTGTCCGGAGACAGAACTGATCGTGAAACGCTGCATTCACACAAGCGCTGATTTTGAGTATGCGGACAGTCTTGTTTTTACAGAAGGTGTTGTGGAGAAAGCAAAGGATGCTATCCGCAGAGGTGTGCCGATTATTACAGATACACAGATGGGAAAAGCAGGAATTAATAAGAAACGTCTGGCAGAGTATGGCAGTGAAGTGCTTTGTTTTATGTCGGATGAAGATGTGGCAGAGATGGCGAAAAAGAATGGCACAACAAGAGCGGTGGCAAGTATGGATAAGGCTGCTGCACTGGGAAGAGAGGCTATTTTTGCAGTTGGAAATGCACCGACAGCATTGGTACGGCTTTATGAGTTGATCAAAGAAGGAAAGATTAATCCGGAATTAATCATTGCAGTTCCGGTAGGGTTTGTAAATGTCGTGCAGTCAAAGGAACTGATCTTAAGTCTGGAAGATACACCGTCGATCGTGGCACGGGGAAGAAAAGGTGGAAGCAATATTGCCGCATGTATTTGCAATGCTTTATTATATCAGATGTAAAACAGATGCAAAAAAACTTTGTTAGAACTTGTTAGAAAGATAGAATAGTGGTATTATAAGACTGTTTGATTAGAAAAAAGAATAGAGAGGGAACAAAACGTGACCTATAAAGAAGCAAGGGTATATTTGGACGAGATGTCGAAATACGGAAGTGTACTTGGCTTAGATACGATTCGAGGTCTGTTGCGTGAGCTTGGGAATCCACAGGATGACTTAAAGTTTATACACATTGCAGGAACGAATGGCAAGGGATCTGTGCTTGCATACACTTCAACAATATTAAGTGAGGCAGGATACAGAACCGGGCGCTATGTCTCACCGACAGTAATCTCTTATCTGGAGCGGATTCAGATTGACGGAACATGGATTCCGGAAGATGAATTTGCAGAATTGACAGAGAATGTAAAAGAAGCTATTGCCCGGATGGAGGCGGCCGGAGAGGAATCTCCGACAGTCTTTGAAGCAGAAACGGCAATAGCTTTTCTGTATTTTAAGAAGAAAAAATGTGATCTGGTCGTACTGGAGTCCGGTCTTGGAGGAATTCTGGATGCGACGAACATCATCGGAGCACCGGTGTGTGCAGCATTTGCAACGATCAGTGTGGATCATCTTGGTGTGATCGGAGATTCGTTGGAAGAGATTGCGCAGAACAAGGCTGGAATCATTAAGCCGGGATGTGCAGTAGTATCTGCAAAGCAGAAAGAAAATGTCCGGGAGATTCTGAAAAAAACTGCTGAAGAAAAAGGATGTCCTTTCACAGAAGCACAGCCTGAACAGATGCTGATTTTTGAAGATTCCTACCACGGAATTACATTTTCTTATAAAGAATATGAAAAGATGCATAGTCCGCTTGCAGGCCAGTGCCAGAGAGAGAATCTTGCAACAGCGCTCGAAGTTATCCGTTGTCTGAACAGACAGGGGTATCGGATTACAGAAGCACAGGTGCGAGAGGGGCTTTCAAAGACGAGATGGACAGGACGGTTTACCTGCCTGTCAGAGTCCCCGTTATTTTTTGTAGACGGAGCGCATAATGAAGACGCAGCATTAAAGCTGAAAGTGACGGTAGAACGTTATTTTTCGGATTATAAGAAAATCTTTATCATGGGAGTCTTTAAAGATAAAGAATATGAGAAAATCACATCTATTCTTTGCCCGTTGGCAGAAAGTATATATACTGTTAGTCTTCCAAATAAAGAGAGGACGCTTCCGGCAGAAAAACTGGCAGAAGTAGTGAAGAAACATTGTCAGAAAGTGAAAGCTGAACAGACCATCGAAACAGCTGTTGAGGATGCAAAGAAAGAGGCAATGACCCAAGGCAAGGATATTGCACAGAAAACTGTGATTCTTGCATGCGGATCCCTGTCTTATCTTGGAGAGGTTCAGCGGATCGTGTTGAATAACCGGCAGTGAGATATAGGAGAGAAATATAAAATGATAGATCATGAAAAAGTAGAACAGGCAGTCCGTCTTTTGTTGGAAGGAATCGGTGAAGATGTGAACCGCGAAGGTCTTATAGATACACCTGACAGGATCGCCAGAATGTATGAAGAGATATATGGTGGAATGGAAGAAGATGCGGGAGTTCATCTTATGAAGACATTTACGGTAGAAAGCAGTGAGATGGTGATAGAGAAAGATATTACATTCTATTCAACCTGCGAGCATCATTTACTGCCTTTTTATGGAAAAGCCCATATTGCCTATATTCCGGATGGTAAGGTGGTAGGACTGAGTAAGCTGGCGCGTACGGTAGAAGTATTTGCAAGAAGACTTCAGCTCCAGGAGCAGCTGACAGGACAGATTGCAGACGCATTGATGGAGTATATGCAGCCGAAGGGAGCTCTCGTTATGGTGGAAGCAGAGCATATGTGTATGACAATGCGCGGAATCAAGAAACCGGGAAGCCAGACAGTTACGTTGGCACGGAGAGGTGTGTTTGAGACAGACCCGACATTAGAAGAAAGATTCTTCCGTATGCTTGGAAGATAAAGAATACGTAAAGGAAAAGAAGTGAACAGACTTGAAACAGGAAAATATGTATCGGTTAAATGAAGTGGTCCATCACTGGATCTATCAGGATTATTATGGAAGAATCAAGCGGTTAGAGAAGGAGCGTATCTTTTGCTGTCATCAGATGACACATCTTCTGGATGTAGCAAGGATCGCATATATTAAAAATCTGGAAGAGAACCTTGGGTTTGAGAAAGATGTGATCTATACGGCAGCAGTACTTCATGACATTGGAAAATCATTTCAATATAAATGGACAATTCCACATGAAGTAGCAGGTGAAAAGATTGCAAAAGAGATTTTAACAACATTACCTGAAGATGCACAGTTTACAGAAGAGGAACAGCAGCAGATTCTTCTGGCTATCCGTGGTCATCGCAGAAAACATGAGGGAATGGAACCAATTGAAGAATTGTTTTATGACAGTGACAAACGCTCGCGTATGTGCCATTCCTGCCCGGCACAGAAACAGTGTAACTGGACGGAAGAAGAGAAGAATATGGAGATAGAGATATGAGAATTGGCGGAAAAGAATTTGACCTGAAGAAAAATACCTATATCATGGGAATTCTGAATGTAACACCGGATTCCTTTTCTGACGGAGGAAGATACGACGGATTGGATCGTGCAATCGAACATGCGAAGCAGATGATTCAGGAAGGTGTGGACATCATTGATGTCGGTGGAGAATCAACTCGTCCGGGACATGTACAGATTACAGAAGAGGAAGAAATTGCGCGTGTTGTTCCGGTAATCCGAAAACTCAAAGAAGAATTTGATATTCCGGTATCGATTGATACTTATAAAAGTGCAGTTGCAGCAGCGGCAATTGAAGCAGGCGCGGATCTTGTGAATGATATCTGGGGATTAAAATACGATTCTAAGATGGCAGGATTGATAGCAAAAACAGGAGTAGCGTGTTGTCTGATGCATAATCGTGAGAATACAGATTATCAGAATTTCCTTGCAGACTTTATGGATGACATGAAAGAATGTGTGAAGATTGCGAAGGACGCGGGGATTGCAGATGATAGGATCATTCTTGATCCAGGCGTTGGATTTGGCAAGACATACGAGATGAATCTCGAAATTATTGATAAACTTGAAATTATGAAAGAACTTGGATATCCGGTACTTCTTGGAACTTCAAGAAAATCAGTGATCGGTCTGACACTGGATCTTCCGGTAGAAGAACGTGAAGAGGGAACGATGGTTACAACAGTTTACGGAGTGCAGAAGGGTTGTGCATTTGTCCGTGTTCATGATGTGGAGAAGAATAAGAGAGCAATCCGTATGACAAGAGCATTAATGAGAGAACATGAGGTATAGAGGATAGATGCAGAAGAAGTTCGATGAAATCAGAATTGAAGATCTGGAAGTGTTTGCAAATCATGGTGTGTTTCCGGAGGAAAATACGTTAGGACAGAAGTTTGTTGTCTCAGCAGTGCTTTTTACAGATACCAGGATGGCGGGAAAAACAGATGATCTGACAGCGTCCATCCACTACGGAGAAGTTAGTGCATTTATTACTGAATTTTTACAGAAAAATACCTATCAGTTATTAGAACGTGCAGCGGAAGAACTGGCTGAAGCGTTGCTTCTTGAGTGGGACAGAATAGAAAAAATATCTATAGAGATCAAGAAACCATGGGCGCCTGTAAGACTTCCGTTAAAAACAGTCAGCGTGAAGATAGAGCGTGGCTGGCACACAGCATACATTGCGTTAGGATCTAACATTGGGGACAGTAAGATGTATCTGGATAATGCAGTAAAGGCATTGAATGAACTTCCGACAAGTAAAGTTGAGGTCGTATCTGAATATCTTGTGACACCTCCCTATGGAGTGACAGATCAGCCGGATTTCCTGAATGGCTGTCTGAAACTTCGCACGCTGCTTTATCCATATGAGCTTTTAACTGAATTGAACAGAATTGAGAAAGAAGCAGGAAGAGAGCGAATCATTCACTGGGGTCCGAGAACATTAGATCTGGATATTATTTTTTATGACGATCTTGTTCTTGAAGAGGCGGATCTGTGTATTCCACATGTAGAGATGCACAAGAGAAAATTCGTGCTGGAACCGTTGGGAGAGATCGCTCCGTATAAGCGCCATCCGATAAGTGGAAAAAGCGTTTGCGAGATGCTTGTTGAACTGAATGAAAAAGAGAATTAATCGAATTATTAAAAAGGCTTATTACCAGTTATCATAAAAGGTGATAAGCCTTTTGGATGTAAAGTGTGAAGAAATATGTTACAATGACCGAGGTTATGAAAAGGAACTAGAGGGAAAGGAGAGGGCGAAATGTTAGAAAAAATATTTAAGCTTTCTGAAAACAAAACAGATGTAAAAACGGAAATTCTTGCCGGAATTACGACATTCATGACTATGGCGTATATCCTGGCAGTGAATCCAAGTATCCTGTCAGCGGCAGGAATGGATTCAGGTGCAGTATTTACTGCAACAGCATTGGCTGCATTCATCGGAACATTGCTGATGGCAGTACTTGCAAACTATCCGTTTGCATTAGCACCTGGAATGGGACTGAATGCATACTTTGCATATACCGTTGTTATCGGTATGGGATATAGTTGGGAGTATGCATTGACCGCTGTATTTGCAGAAGGTATTATCTTTATCCTGCTGTCAGTAACAAATGTACGTGAGGCAATCTTCAATGCGATTCCGAAGAATCTGAAATCTGCAGTTAGTGTAGGAATTGGATTATTTATCGCATTTGTAGGTCTCCAGAATGCACATATCGTTATGGGCGGCGCAACATTGGTTGAACTGTTCTCATTGGATGGTTATAATAAACTCAATGGTGTAAATGCAACAATGAACGATGTTGGAATCACAGTTCTGCTTGCTATTATTGGTATTCTGATTACAGGATGGCTTGTAGTTAAGAATGTAAAGGGAAATATCCTTTGGGGAATCCTAATCACATGGGCAATCGGTATTGTATGCCAGTTTGCCGGAATTTATGTTCCGAATGCAGAAGTTGGATGCTTCAGCCTGCTTCCGGATTTCAGTCACGGATTATCTATTCCAAGTATTGCACCGATTTTCTGTAAACTTCAGTTTAAGGGAATCTTTACTTTGGACTTTGTTGTAATCCTTTGTGCGTTCTTATTTGTCGATCTGTTTGATACGATCGGAACACTTGTAGGAGTTTCTTCAAAGGCAGGAATGCTTGACGAAGAGGGAAAACTTCCAAAGATCAAAGGAGCGCTTCTTGCAGATGCACTTGCAACAACAGCGGGAGCTGTTCTTGGAACATCAACAACTACAACATTCGTAGAGAGTGCTTCAGGAGTATCTGAGGGAGGAAGAACAGGTCTTACAGCAGTGACAACAGCAATCCTGTTTGGTCTTGCATTGTTCCTGTCACCGATTTTCCTTGCAATCCCATCATTTGCCACAGCACCGGCATTGATCATTGTAGGACTTTACATGCTGACGAATATTACAAACATTGATTTCGATGATCTGTCAGAAGCAATTCCTTGTTATGTATGTATCATTGCAATGCCATTCTTCTATAGTATTTCAGAAGGAATCTCAATGGGAATCATCACATATGTGGTTCTGAATCTGTTAACAGGAAAAGCAAAAGAGAAGAAACTAAGTCTTCTGATGTATATTTTAGCAATTCTGTTTGTTTTGAAATATGCATTCCTGTAAATGGGATTGAATGACGTCAGAAAGATATCAAAAAAATAGAAAAAATCAAGAGCTGGACAGAAGTATATTGAAAACTTCTGTTCAGCTCTTTGTGGTTGAAAAATGTCTGAGCAACTCTTTTAGAGAAGCTGCTCAAATGTATCGTAGAAGGTTGGATAGGATACATCTACACATTTGCTGTCAAGGATTTTAGTGTTTCCTTCAGCAACAAGTGCAGCAATACTGAATGCCATTGCAATTCTGTGGTCTAACAAAGTATGAATAGAAGCACCATGAAGAGGTCTTCCGCCATTGATGATCATTCCGTCTTCAGTAGGTGTTACATCACAGCCCATTGCTTTCAGATTATCTGTTACAGTCTCAATACGATCTGTTTCTTTGACTTTCAGTTCAGCAGCATCTTTGATTATAGTAGTACCTTCCGCCATGGCTGCCATAACTGCAATAACCGGAATCTCATCGATCAAAGTTGGGATGATGTCTCCTTCGATTGTAGTTCCATGCAGTCTACTTGTGCGGACAAGAACATCTGCAATTCTTTCCCCACCTTCTGTACGTTCGTTAAGGAGGGTGATATCACCACCCATATCTTCACATACTCTCAAGATTCCTGCGCGTGTCGGGTTGATTCCTACATTTTCTACAAGAATTTCAGAATCAGGGACGATCAGTCCGGCAGCAATGAAATAAGCAGCGGAAGAGATGTCTCCCGGAACTGTGATTTCCTGTCCGTAAAGTTCTTCACAAGGACGGATGATAGCGGTTGCTTTGGAAGAACCAATCTCAAAAGTAGAGCGGATATCTGCACCGAATTCTTTCAGCATTAATTCTGTATGGTTTCTGGAAAGACTCGGTTCTGTGACAGAGGTTTCTCCATCTGCGTAAAGACCGGCGAGCAGCAGGCAGGATTTCACCTGCGCACTGGCAACCGGTGAATCATAATGGATTCCATGAAGCTGCGCAGGGGTAATATAAAGCGGGGCACATCCATTGCGGAGAATACTGGAAATATGTGCGCCCATCTGTGTCAATGGTTCAATGATTCTTTTCATTGGGCGGGAGTTCAGTGATTCATCTCCGGACAATTTAGAGTCAAATGGCTGTCCGGCGAGAATACCGGAGATCAGTCTCGTTGTTGTTCCGCTGTTTCCCACATCAAGGATCTTCTCCGGAGCACTCAGTCCATGCAATCCCTTTCCGTGTACGATAACGGAAGAATAATCGCTCTCAACTTCAATCTCAATACCAAGCTCTTTGAAACAACGGATAGTCGCGAGACAGTCGGCACCAGAGAGAAAGTTGTGGATCTGCGTCGTTCCGTTTGCAATCGAGCCGAACATAATGCAGCGGTGGGAGATGGATTTGTCTCCCGGTATTGTAACTTTTCCTTTTAATCCTGTAATATTACATAATTCCATAATCTTATTCCTCATTTCTGCTATCAGACTTCATAGATGACATAGCGGTATTTCTGCAAAAGTACAGAAGCTTTGTTTGCAGAATCTTCATCATAAAATTCAATACGAAGAACTCCTTCCTCGAATTCACGGTTGTGGATGATTCCGATATTCTTGATACTGATATTATTACTTGCAAGAATTGTGGCAATCGTAGCAATTCCACCTGTTTCATCGATGATATCACAATAAAGTGCAAACTGCTTTTTGATCGGTCCTGCAGATCCGTTCGGCATGGAGTTCCTGTAATCTTTGGAATTCTCAAACAGAGCGTACAGGGCAGGTTCATTTCCTTCATCCACAAGATCCTTTGCATGTGAAAGAGCTTCAATATATTCACCTAAGATCTGGGAGATGTTCTCACTGTTTTTCAGACAGATCTGCTGCCACATGACCGGGGAGGAAGAAGCAATTCTCGTAATATCTTTAAATCCTCCTGCGGCCAACGCTTTCATCATCCCTTCCTTCGAATCTGTATCATGTACAAAATTCACAAGTGTGGATGCAATAATATGCGGCAGGTGGCTGATCGTTCCGGTAATATGATCGTGCTCGTGATAATCCAGAATAACAGGAAGAGCTTTTAAAGATGAAACAAAGTCTTTGTAAGCATCCACTTTTTCTTCCGCTACTTTAGCAGAAGGAGTCAGGATATAGTATGCATTTTCAATCAAATGAGCTTTGGAATTCATAAATCCGCTCTTCTCAGAACCAGCCATCGGATGTCCACCAATGAAATTCGCTTCCATTCCCAGACGAATCACCTCTTCATGGATGGAAGTCTTCACGCTTCCGACATCTGTGAGAATACAGTTTTCATCCAGGAGATCTTTCAGCTGGGAAAGATAGGCAGCATTGTAAGTGACCGGTGCACAGAGGAAAATGTAGTTACATCCCCTGAAATTGTCATCAATGGATGAACAGGAAGTATGAATAGTGCCTTCCTGGATTGCCAGTGCAAGGGATTCTTTATTTTTATCGAATGCGATGATGTCGTAATCCGGATAATACTGGCGGATTGCCTTCGCAATAGAGCCGCCGATAAGTCCAAGTCCGATAAATCCAATTTTTTTAGCATTCATAGTTGTAAAATCCTTTCTGTTGTTGTGCAAAACATATCTTACTGTTCAGAAATCTTAAATCAGTAAGAAACATATATTCGTATTTTAACACTTTGCTCTGTAAAAGTAAATTGGTAATATTGCGTTACTGGTCGCACATTGTGTGAACAGCAACACAATATTGCTTCTATATATAAGCGGAGTGTTTTCAAAGAATAGATTTATGATAGAAAGTTAAAATTGTATAAAATGTAAAAAATAGTTGTAATTAATCAGAATATTTAGTACAATATACCCATGGTATGTATATCGACGACAAAAAAACGATGTGCATAATAGCTACATAACAAGGAGGCAGCAGTATGAAGGTTTACAGAACAGACGAAATCAGAAATGTGGTATTACTTGGTCATGGTGGAAGCGGAAAGACAAGTCTTGCAGAGGCGATGCTCTACGTATCAGGTGCAACGAATCGTATGGGAAAGATTTCCGAATCCAATACGGTGAGCGATTTTGATAAAGAGGAGCAGAAACGTGGATTTTCAATCAGCACAAGTCTGGTACCGATCGAGTGGGAGAAAGCGAAGATCAATATTCTTGACACACCGGGATATTTTGATTTTGTCGGAGAAGTAGAAGAGGCAGTCAGTGCAGCAGATGCAGCGGTTATCGTAGTATCTGGTAAGGCAGGAGTACAGGTTGGAACGGAAAAAGCATGGGAGCTTTGTGACAAATATAATCTGCCGAGAATGATCTATGTGACAGAGATGGATGTGGATGATGCAAGTTTCCGTCAGGTAGTAGCAGATCTGACAGAGAGATATGGAAAGAAAATCGCACCACATTTCCAGCCGATCCGTGAGAATGAGAAGCTTGTAGGATATATTAATATTATTAAGAATGCCGGAAGAAGATATACAGGCATTGGACAGAGAGAAGAGTGCGAGATTCCGGATTACTGTATGCCGAACCTTGAGATTTTGAGAGATTCTCTTATGGAAGCTGTAGCAGAGACAAGTGAAGAGTTTATGGAGCGCTATTTTAATGGTGAGGAATTCTCTATAGAAGAGATCCGTGCAGCCATGAGAACAGAAGTAATGGATGGGGATATCGTACCGGTTGCGATGGGATCCAATATCCAGGCACAGGGAGTAGCCAACCTGCTTTCAGATATTGTTCGTTTCTTCCCGAGTCCGGATAAGAGAACCTGTGCAGGAATCAACCGCAGAACAAACGAGATTTTTGAAGCAAATTATGATTTCGCAAAAGCAAAATCAGCGTATGTATTTAAGACAATGGTGGATCCATTTATTGGAAAATACTCTTTCGTAAAGGTATGCTCCGGAGTACTTAAAGGAGATGATGTACTTTATAATGCAGACACAGACGCAGAAGAGAAACCAGGTAAACTTTATACCATGTGCGGAAGTAAGCCAAGCGAAGTGCCAGAGCTTTTTGCAGGTGATATCGGAGCAATCGGTAAATTGACAAATACAAGAACAGGAGATACTCTTTCCGTAAAGGGAACACCGGTATCTTATGCAAAGACAGATTATTCTGTACCATATACATATATGAAGTATCGCGTAAAGAATAAAGGCGATGAAGATAAGGTATCACAGGCTCTTGCAAGAATGACAGCAGAAGATGTTACATTGAAAGCTGTGAATGACAGTGAGAACAGACAGTCTCTTCTTTATGGAATGGGTGAGCAGCACCTTGAGATCGTAGCAAGTAAACTGGCGGCAAGATATAAAGTAGAGATCACACTGGAGACACCAAAAGTTGCATTCCGTGAGACAATCCGTAAGAATTCTGACGTTGATTCCAAGTATAAGAAACAGAGCGGCGGACATGGACAGTACGGACATGTTAAGATGAAATTCGAACCATCAGGAGATCTCGAAACTCCATTTGTATTCGAAGAATGTGTTGTTGGAGGAGCAGTTCCGAAGAACTATTTCCCGGCGGTAGAGAAAGGTCTGCAGGAATCTGTAGTGAAAGGACCTCTTGCCGGATATCCGGTAGTTGGTGTGAAAGCTACTTTATACGACGGATCCTATCATCCGGTAGACTCTTCAGAGATGGCATTTAAGACAGCTACGATCCAGGCATTCAAGAAAGGATTCATGGAGGCATCTCCGGTACTTCTTGAACCAATCGCATCCCTGAAAGTTACAGTTCCGGATGATTACACAGGAGATATCATGGGAGACCTGAACAAACGCAGAGGACGTGTGCTTGGTATGACACCGGTAGCCGGAGGAAAGCAGGTTATTGAAGCAGATATTCCAATGACAGGACTGTTTGGCTATTGCACAACACTTCGCTCCATGACAGGTGGAAGAGGATCTTACGAATATACATTTGCAAGATATGAGCAGGCTCCATCTGATGTACAGGAGAAAGAAATTGCTGCAAGAGCAGAAGAAGCATAATTAAAGATTCAGGCAATACAAAGAGTGTGTTATCCGGCTGATAAAAAGGAGTGGATAGCACGCTCTTATTGCTTGTTTTAGAAAAAACAGTAACATTATATTTCACAAAAAAATCACAAGTTTGCGAATATGGTTGTACTTTCAAAACAAAGGTGCTATAATTCATCTACCTGTCTGCATTAGACAGGTATGTTGTTGTTTATGAAATCCTGTGAACAGTGACATAAAGTGACTGTGTAGAGCAGTTATAAGATTATTATAATAATATGAGGGATAAGAAAATGAGGATTATTATTATCGGTGACGGAAAGGTTGGTTACAAGCTTGCCAAGCAACTTTCCGCCGAGAAATATGACATTATAATGATTGACAATAATGAAAATAAGTTAAGATTTGCTATGGATCGTCTAGATATTGCCTGCGTGACGGGAGATGGCGCAGACGCAGAAGTACTTAAACAGGCAGATGTGGCGCATGCCGACCTGGTGATTGCTTGTACATCAGCAGATGAATGCAATATGTTAAGCTGTCTGATCGCCAGAAAATTAGGTGCAAGACATACGATTGCCCGTGTGCGTAATCCGATTTATTATCGTCAGATCGGACTTCTGAAAGAAGATCTGCATCTTAGTATGGCTGTAAACCCGGAACTTATCGTGGCAGATGAGATTAGCAGACTTCTGCTCTTCCCGGATGCGAGTCAGGTGGAGACTTTTGTGAAGGGACGTGTAGAATTGATTGAATTACCGGTTGCGAAGGGAAGCAGCCTGGCAGGGTTAAGCCTTGCGGAAATGTATAACCGGTTCCAGATCCGTCTGCTTGTCTGTGCAGTGGAACATGGAGATGAAGTTTGCATTCCAGATGGAGAATACAGGATGCGTGCAGGAGACCGTCTGCATATTGCGGCATCTCATAAAGATTTAGAGGCATTTTTTAAAGCAAATGGAAAGCGTAAGGACAAAATCAAAAAAGTCATTATTTGTGGAGCCGGAAGAGTTGGTTACTATCTTGCACTTCAGCTTAGCACACTTGGTATGCAGATAAAGATCATAGAACAGAATCGCCAGAGATGTGAAGAACTCTGCGAATTACTTCCAAAAGCAACGATCATTAATGGAGATGCAACAGATCATGACCTTCTTGTAGAAGAAGGGATTGATGAAGCGGATGCATTTGTTGCCCTGACAGGGATGGATGAAGAGAACATTATACTTTCTCTTTTTGCAAAGAGTCAGAATGTGGACAAAATTGTTACGAAAGTCAATGAAGACAGACGCGCACGTATGGTAGAAGACTTTGGAATTGATAGTATTGTTTCTGTTAAAACAGCTACAGCAGACGCAATCATGAGTTATGTCAGAGCGCGTAAAAACTCTCAGGGAAGTGCGAATGTTGAGACAATGTATCAATTGGTTGATGACAAAGTTGAAGCACTGGAATTTATTGTTAAGGCTGAGACAAATTATACAGGAATTCCATTGAAGAATCTCTCGTTGAAACCGAATAATCTGATTGCATGTATTGCAAGAAAACGTCAGATCATTCTTCCGAGCGGAGATGATTGTATTCAGGTAGGAGATAATGTGATCATTATCACGATGGAAAAACAGATTGAAGATATTAAAGATATTTTAATGTAGGTGCAGCGCGATGAATAAGAAGATGATAGTATATATTTTGGGAAAAATGATGGGAGTCGAAGGATTACTTCTGCTGATCCCAGCGTTGGTTTCCCTGATATATCATGAAAAAAGCGTAATTTCTTTTCTGATTGTAGCAGCAATCCTGCTCGTAATTTATATGGTGTTCGGAAGGAAGCTTCCGGCTTCAAAGCAGATTTACGGGAAAGAAGGTTTTGTTATTGTTGGGCTTGCATGGATTTTATGGTCCGCATTCGGAGCGCTTCCGTTTGTGATTTCGGGAAGTATTCCATATTATATTGATGCACTTTTTGAGACAATTTCCGGTTTCACTACAACCGGATCTACAATCCTGGCAGATATCGAGGCTCTGCCAATGGGAATTTCCTTCTGGCGAAGCTTTACACACTGGATCGGTGGTATGGGGGTACTTGTATTTGTTATGATGATCACATCTCTGGATGATGAGAATGCAATGCCGCTCATGCGTGCGGAAGTACCGGGACCGGAGGCGGATAAGCTTGTCCCAAAGGCAAGACATACCGCAAGACTTTTATATGGAATGTATTTTGTTCTGACAGCAGCAGAAGTGGTTTTTCTGCTTTTTGGCGGAATGAACCTGTATGATGCACTTTTACATGCATTCAGTACTGCCGGAACGGGAGGATTTTCTAATAGAGCTGCAAGCGTCAGCTTCTACGACAGTGCATATATTGATGGTGTGATCACAGTATTTATGATTTTGTTTGGAATTAACTTTAACTTGTACTTTTTCATATTGCTCAAAGACTGGAAATCCATTCTGAAAAATGAAGAGCTGTGGGCATATCTTGGAATAGTAGGTGTGTCAATCGCTATAATCACAGGAAATATCCTCAAGATTTATGGAACGGTTGCACATGCATTCCGCTATGCATCTTTCCAGGTCGGTTCGATCATTACGACAACCGGATTTGCAACCGCAGATTATGACCAGTGGCCGGAACTCTCGAAATCAATATTATTGGCACTTATGTTTGTGGGAGCCTGTGCAGGATCCACCGGAGGAGGTATTAAAGTAAGCCGTTTATTGATCATCGTGAAATCAATCCGCAGAGAAGTGCGTAAGATGTTACATCCGAATGCAGTTACGATCATTAAAGTCAATGGTAAAAAGATTGGACAGGATACATTGAAGAATGTAAATCTCTATCTGACGTGTTACATTATAATTATGATTGTATCAATTTTACTTGTCTCTATTGATAATTTTGATTTTGCGACAACATTTAGTGGAGTACTTACTACGATGAGCAATGTAGGACCTGGAATTTCAAAGGTAGGACCTGTGATGAATTTCCACCCATTCTCAGCATTATCCAAGCTGGTATTCTGCTTTGATATGCTGATTGGAAGATTAGAGATCTTCCCATACCTGCTTCTTCTTTCTCCGGAACTTTGGAGAAGAAGATTCTAGACGATTTTTTGTTAATTATGTGCGGAAAATCTGAATGAAACAGATTTTTTCGCACATTTTATTTTTATATGATAAAATGGTAACTGTTCAGAGCTAAGCAAAATTTCAAAAAACAGGTGTAAAATGCGTAGCATTTTGGAGGTTGGCTCTGAACAGTTACGTAAAATGAAAGAAAGGAAGAGGTGAGATGAACAAATTTAAAATGAAAGTGACAGCTGTCATAGGAGTGATTCTGTTGATTGGAATCTATTACTATGTGACACTCCCGGCAATCAATATTCATGCCTCAGAATTCTGGATGTATCTTGTGGTGTTGGTCATTCTGGCAGCTGTGGTATTTATCAGAAAGAAAAATTTAAACCGTTACGACTGGAAAGAGTCAAAGGGATTAAAGGTGATCCTTGGAATCCTTGCGGTGCTTGTGATCGCATATGTGGCAGGATCAGTTTTGTCTTCTCCAATTGTGAATGCGAAGAAGTATCAGGAACTTTTGACGGTGAAGAATGGAGAATTTACGAAAGATATCGAAGAATTATCTTTTGATCAGATTCCATTGCTGGATAAGGATTCAGCAGAGCTTCTCGGTGACAGGAAGATGGGAAGTATGGTAGATATGGTATCCCAGTTCGAGGTAGATGAACTGTATTCCCAGATCAACTATCAGGATCAGCCGGTGAGAGTTTCTCCTTTGAAATATGCCAGCGTGATCAAATGGTTTACGAACATGAGAGAAGGAATCCCAGCCTATATCAAGATTGATATGGCAACACAGAATACGGAACTCGTAAAACTGAGTGAAGGGATGAAGTACACGACAAGTGATCATTTTAACAGAAATATTTACCGTCATCTGAGATTTAACTATCCGACCTATATTTTTAATGATCTGAGTTTTGAAATTGATGAAGACGGGGTTCCGTACTGGATCTGCCCGGTGAAGAAGTACAATATCGGATTATTCGGTGGAACAACAATCGGAAGAGTTGTACTTTGCAATGCAATCACAGGAGAAACGAAGGATTATGCAGTTGAGGATGTCCCACAGTGGGTTGACAGAGTATATTCCGCAGATCTGTTAGTTGAGCTTTATAATTATCACGGAACATTGAAACATGGTTTCTTTAATAGTGTATTGGGGCAGAAAGACTGCCTGAATACAACTGACGGATATAATTATCTTGCAATCGATGACGATGTATGGGTATACACAGGTGTTACCTCGATTACCGGAGACCAGTCGAATGTAGGGTTTGTTCTGATGAATCAGAGAACAATGGAGACAAAGTTCTATGAGATTGAAGGAGCAACAGAGAGTTCAGCGATGTCTTCTGCAGAAGGGCAGGTACAGAATCTGCACTATACGGCAACATTCCCACTGCTTTTAAATATTTCCGGTGAACCGACCTATTTCATTGCATTGAAGGATGATGCCGGTCTGGTGAAGAAGTATGCGATGGTAAATGTGCAGAAATATCAGATTGTTGCAATTGGAGATACGGTCAGTGAATGCGAGGAGTCTTACACTAATCTGATGTATAAGAACGGGATCAAGACAGAAGCTGAGGATACAAGATCCGTAGATACACTGACAGCTAAGATCACAAAGATCGCCCAGGGCGTTATAGACGGTGATTCTCATTATTATATCATGCTTGAAGGTTCGGATGAGATCTTTGATGTATCTGTTGTAGATTTTATTGATATTATCCGGTTTAATGTCGGAGATGAAGTCACAGTTGAGTATAAGAAGGGGGAGCAGGTGGATACAGTTCTTTCCCTGAATGGAAAAGCGAGTGAACAGATCAGCACAAAAGCTGCGAAAGAAGAGCAGGCAGAAGATACGGCAGGGGATTCTGCACAGACAGAATAAGAGAAAGAAGCGAAAAAAAGAAGTACAACCGGAGAACTGAGGTGACCCCTCAAAGTTAGACTTTTACGAGACGACTTCGGTCGTCTCGTTTT